>Ga0310811_10008744_pt1 | contig 13033 bp, 7 predicted proteins | sample YCmetagenome_FD_207642 | JGI IMG/M metagenome (GOLD analysis project Ga0310811, IMG submission 207642) | Soil microbial communities from experimental microcosm in Duke University, North Carolina, United States - YC | ecosystem: Engineered > Artificial ecosystem > Soil microcosm > Unclassified ...
GTCGCCTCGAAAAGACAAAGTCCCGGATACAACAAAGCCGATTCAAAACCCGGTATCGCCGGCGACAGCGGCACGAACGATCGCTTCATCGGAAAGTACGCCCTCCGGTCCCAACCTAAACATCTCACCACCTCCAGCTCACAGCCGATCCCCCGGGTACTGTTGAAATAGGAAGCTAATTCCCCCAGTGTGCAACTATGTCTCACCGGTAGCCGCCACCGCCCGATGAAGCTCCCGCACCCTTCCTCGTCCAACATCGGCCCTTCAGCCACCTCCAACCCCCCGGACAAAGGATTGGGCCGGTCGGCAATGACCAACGGCCGCCCAAACCGCGCACAAGCCTCCAATACATGCGTCATCGTCCATAAATAGGTATAAAACCTGCTCCCCACATCCGGAATATCAAAAAGAACGACGTCCACATCCGCCAGGTCCTCCGCTGAAGGCGCTAGCCGATCGCCGTAAAGACTCACCACCGGCAACCCCGTCAATCCATCCACCCCATCTGACATCCGATGTCCATCGGGCCCCATCGCCGAAAGTCCATGCTCCGGCGAAAACAATTTCACCAACGGGAAACCTGCCTCAAGAAGCGCCAGCCGCGACGGCCGGAATCCCGCCGTCAAAGCGGCCTGGTTGGTCACAAAGGCAATCCTCGCCGAGCGCCAGTGGGGCGGCGATGCGAGCAACAAATCGATGCCGGTAAACGACTTATCAGAGGTCAAGGAATAGCTTTTTTGCATGTTTTTGCGTTATTATCTCTAAAAATATGCATGATTTGTCTATATTTATGCGTGTTTATGCGTTTTTGATAACTAACTAACTCATGGGAATATCACCGCTCCTTCTATTTGGCATCATATTGCTCTATTTTCTGCTCCTGTTGGGTGTGTCCTGGTACACCGGCAGGAACGCCGGCAATGATTCCTTCTTTATCGGCGACCGTAACAGCAACTGGATGCTGGTCGCCTTCGGCATGATCGGCACCTCTCTCAGCGGCGTCACCTTTGTCAGCGTCCCGGGCGGCGTCGGCGCCTCCGGCTTTAATTATTTCCAGATAATGATCGGGCAGTTCCTTGGCTATATCGTCATCGCCTATGTGCTGCTGCCCCTCTACTATCGGCTCCAGCTCACATCCATCTACGCCTGGTTGCTCACCCGCCTCGGGAACACGGCTTATAAGACCGGCGCTTCCTTTTTCATCCTCTCCCGCACCCTGGGCGGGACGGCCCGCCTCTACCTCGTCATCGCTATTTTGCAGGACGCCATCCTTTACGATCTCCACATCCCCTTCTGGCTTACGACCGGCGTCATCCTCGCCATGATCCTGCTCTACACCTTCAAAGGGGGCGTAAAGACCATCGTCTGGACCGACACCCTCCAAACGACCTGTATGCTGGCCGGTCTCGTCTTCTGCGTGGTCTTTATCCTCAAGGCCCTGCACTGGCACTCCGCCGATGCCTGGCAGGCGATGGCCCACCGGGGTATGACCGGTATCTTCGTCACCGACGTCGACAGCAAATCCTTCTTCCTCAAACAGATCCTGGCGGGAGCCGGTATCAGCATAACCATGACCGGCATGGACCAGGAGATGATGCAAAAAAGCATCTCCGTCGCCAGGCTAAAAGACTCGCAACGAAATGTCCTCAGCATGGCGACCATCATGCTCGGCGTAACCCTCCTGTTCCTCTTCCTCGGGGGATTGCTGTCCCTCTACGCGGAACAGACCGGCGTCAGCGCTTCCGGGGACAAGCTCTTTCCCTACATCGCGATGCATCGCATGCCGCCCCTGCTCTCGGTCATCTTCGTCATCGCCCTCATCTCCGCCCTGTTCCCAAGCGCCGACGGCGCGATCACCTCGCTCACTTCCTCGTTTTGTATCGACATCCTGGATATGCAACGTCGCAAGGATCACACCGCCGCCGAGAACCAGCGGACACGACAGGTCGTTCATCTTGCCTTCGCCGGCATCTTCCTGCTCTTCGTAATGGTCTACCGCTGGATCGGCAGCGACAGCATGATCACCGTCATTCTCCGCGTCGCTGGCTATACCTATGGACCGCTGCTCGGCCTGTTCTCCTTTGGCCTGCTGACGCGCCGCCGGCCACAGGACCGTATGGTCCCCATTATCGCAATCTTGTCACCCTTGATCTGTTTGGCAATCGACGCGTTCCAAAAGCAACTCTTCGGCTCCTTTGGCATCGGCCTCGAACTGCTGCTGCTCAACGGTGGCCTCACCTTCCTGGGACTCTGGCTCACTTCTGCTCACCCGCAACCTCAAATCCTCACCCCCCTTCAATAAATTTAAACCGATTCTGAATATGTTGACAACAGAAATGCCCTCCCACTACGATCACCTTGATAAAATGACCGTCCTCCAGCTCCTCCAATCCATCAACAATGAAGACCTCTCCGTACCAAAGGCCGTCTCCCGCTGCCTTCCCCAACTCGAGCCCCTCGTGACGGCCATCGTAAAAAGGATGAAAAAAGGCGGGCGGCTCTTTTATATCGGCGCAGGTACCAGCGGCCGCCTGGGAATCCTCGACGCCTCGGAATGCCCCCCGACCTTCGGCGTACCCGAAGACTGGATCATCGGCCTCATCGCTGGCGGCGACGGCGCTATCCGCAAGGCCGTGGAATTCGCCGAGGACGACGCCGCACAGGCGATCCTCGACCTCGAAGAATTTGTTCTTGGAAAAGAGGATACGATCATCGGCGTCGCCGCCTCCGGCACCACCCCCTATGTGATCGGCGGCGTAAAGGCCGCCCGGAATAAAGGTCTGCTCACGGGTTGCATCACCTGCAATGAAGACACCCCCCTCGCCGCTGCCGTCGATCACCCCATTGAAGTCGTCGTCGGCCCGGAATTCCTCACCGGTAGCACTCGCATGAAGGCCGGCACAGCCCAGAAGCTGGTGCTGAACATGATCTCCACCTCCGTCATGGTCCAGCTCGGCCGCGTAAAAGGCAATAAGATGGTGGATATGAAGCTCAGTAACAGCAAGCTCATCGCCCGCGGCGCCGGCATCGTCATGAAAGAGCTCGACATCGATCGCCAGACCGCCCAGCAGCTGATCAATGAAACGCAAAGCGTTCGCGCCGCGATCGAAGCTGGGCGGGCCCTTCACCCATAAAAAAAATGCCATGAGTCAAACCATGATCGCAAAACTGGCTTCCATCTCCCGCAAACCCACCCGTCGCATCATCGGCCTGATGTCCGGCACCTCCCTCGACGGCCTCGACATCGCCCTATGCGAGATCACGGGTAATGGAACCGCCAGCAAGGTCACGGTCAGGAATTTCACAACCATCCCATACCCCGACGCCGTAAAAGCGGAGATCCGCAAAGTCTTCGCCCAACGCATAGGTGACATCCAACGCCTCTGCCTCCTCAACCCCTGGCTCGCCAGGGTTCATGCCCGTTATATCCTCGACGCCCTTCACACCTGGGACGTCTCCCCCGCAGAGATCGATCTCATCGCGTCCCATGGCCAGACCATCTTCCACGCCCCGCGCTCCCTCCACAACATCGAACACGCCCCCAACGCCACCCTCCAGGTCGGCGATGGCGACCACATCGCCGTCGACACCGGCATCATCACCCTCAGCGACTTCCGGCAAAAACACATCGCCGCGGGCGGCGAAGGCGCACCGCTGGCGCTCTACGGCGACTATCTCGTCTTCTCGAAAAAGGATGAACCCCGCCTCATGCTCAATATGGGCGGCATCGCCAATTTCACCTTCCTGCCCGGCACAATGGATCCGCGCGATGTCTACGTGACCGACACCGGCCCGGGCAATACCCTTATCGACGCGGCTGCCCGCCACTATTTTCAAATGGAATATGACAAAGACGCGAGTCTCGCAAAACAAGGCGCCGTCGACAAAGCCCTCCTCCAGGCCCTCAAGGCCGATGAGTTCTTCCGCGCGCCGTTCCCAAAGACCACGGGCCCCGAACTCTTCAGTCTTCAATATGTCGAAAGAGCCCAGAAAGCCAGCGATACAACCAACCTCTCACCGGTCGATCTAATGGCAACGCTCACTCGCTTCAGCGCCGAAACGATCACCGAAGCCATCCGGTCCGTCTGGCCCAGTCCTACACCCGAAGGCAGGATATATATGAGTGGGGGTGGCGCCCATAACCCCCTCCTCACCACCTGGATCCAGCAAGGACTCAACTCCGTCCCTCTCCATCACACAAAAGATATCGGCATCCCCGGCGACGCCAAAGAAGCCGTCCTCTTCGCCATCCTCGCCAATGAAGCAGTCGCCGGCGAACCGGTCGATTTCGGCAGACCCGGAATGCCCGCCGTCACCATGGGAAAAATTTCTTTTCCCTAAAAACGCAAAAAAACGCAGTTTTTTTGCGTTTTCGTGTTCGTTTGTGCGTTTTTATGCTTAAGTTTGATAAAATGCTAAAACCAATATACTAACGTGCTAAAAGAAGAGCGTCAAGCCTACATCCTCCACCAGGTGAACCTCCATAACAAGGTGCTCTCCTCCCATCTCAGCGAACAAATGCAGGTATCCGAAGACACCATCCGCCGGGACCTCCACGAACTCGCCCAGGACGGGAAAGTCACAAAAGTCTATGGAGGCGCCATATCCAACTCCTTCCACGTCGGCATCACCTCAAAGGACGTCTATTCCGTGGAAGAAAAAAAGTCGATCGCTCTAAAAGCCATCCAGCTCGTCCAGGACGGGATGTTCGTTTTCACCACCGGCGGCACGACCATCATCGAGCTGGCCAAACTGTTACCAAAAGACCTTCAGGCGACCTTCATCACCCCAAGCCTACCCGCCGCCCTCGAATATTCCAACCACCCCAACCTCGAAGTCGTCATCGTCGGCGATCGTATTTCAAAGAACGCCAAACTATCCGTCGGCGGCGAAGCGATAAAGAAGATCCAGTCCATCCAGGCCGACATCTGCTTTCTCGGCGTCAACGGAATCGACATCGCCAAAGGACTCACCGATAACGACTTTGGGGTCGTCGATATCAAACGCACCATGATCGACCATTCCAGAAAAGTAATAGCCTTATCCATCTCTGAAAAGATAAATACCTCAGAACAGCTAAAAGTCTGCTCGGTGGATGAGATCGACTACCTGATCACCGAACTCCCCCCCGATGCCGAGATCCTCCAGCCCTATGTCAAAAAAGGGATTAAGGTTATGTAATCATTCACGCATCCAAAACATTGACTTATGACGAAAATTCAGCTCTTTCTAAGCTGCCTGCTGCTCCTTTGCCTCGGTTCGCTCTCTGCCGGCGCCCAGACAAAGATCACCGGCACCGTTACCGACGCCACAGGCAAACCGGCACCATCCATCACCGTGCAGATCAAAGGCACCACCACCGGCGCCTCTACCAACAACGATGGCGTATACACGATCAACCGGAACGTCTCCGCCGGAAATCACACCCTCGTTTTCTCCGGGGTAGGGTATAAGACCCTCGAAAAACCCGTCGTCATCGGCTCGGCCGACACCTACACCATCGACGCGCAGCTCGAAGCAACAGCCCGCAGCCTCGACGAGGTGATCGTCACCGGCACCTCCGCCGGGACCACCCGCCGCCAACTCGGCAGCTACATCAGCAGCGTAAAAGCCGATGAGCTCTCAAAAGCCTCCACCGGCAATGTGCTCGCCGCCCTTCAGGGCAAAACGGCCGGCGCCCAGATCTCACAAAACTCCGGCGACCCGGCCGGCGGCATCTCGGTCAAGCTCCGGGGTATCAGCACCATCAACGGCTCCACCGACCCGCTCTATATCATCGACGGGGTCATCGTCGATAACTCCACCACCCGCGTGACCAATACCGACGCCACCTATTCCGGCGGTAACTTCGTCGGCAGCGTCGGGCAAAACCGCCTCGTCGATATCAACCCGGACGATATCGAACGCATAGAGGTCCTCAACGGGGCCGCAGCCGCAGCCATCTACGGCTCCCGCGCCAACGCCGGCGTCGTCCAGATATTCACAAAACGCGGCAGCACCGGCGCCCCCCTGGTGAGCTTCACGACCTCCTTCAACGCAAACACGCTGCGTAAAAAACTTGCGGTCAACGAAGCGAACGTGAAATTCGGCGGCGACCCCGCTGTCCAGACCCAGACGATCCTGACCCCCACGATCACCAACACCACGCCGGTCACGCGCTACCACTATCAGGACTATATCTTCAACACCGCCTACGGCTCGGACAACACCATCTCCGTCAGCGGCGGCAAGGATAAAACGAAATACTACACATCGGCCTCCTATTTATACAACGGCGGCATCGTAAAGAACACCGATTTCCAGAGATACAGCTTCCGCCTGAACCTCGACCAGGTACTGACCAACTGGGCCAGCTTCAACGTCACCATGAACTACATCTATGACAAGACGAATGAAAAACCCGACGGCAACAGCTTCTTCTCGCCCACCAACTCCGTTACCATCATCGGCAACTACTACAACATCTGGAAGCGGGATGCCAATGGCAACCTCCTCGCCGTCGGCGAACGCGGCCGGGTCAACCCGGTCTCCGTTCTCGAGGATTTCAAACAACAGCAACAAACAAACCGCATCATCAGCGGCGCCGGTATCAAACTGACCCCCATCAAGGACCTCACGATCGATTACCACATGGGGATCGATAACTACAACCAGGACGGCACGACCTTTATCCCGCCGTATGCCTACAATGTCAGCAGCGCCTTCTTCGGCGGCGGCGCCACCCTCGACCCGACCCAGAACGGCTACGCCAGCACCGGCACCAACACCAGCTTCCTCATCAACCATGATGTGAACGCCACCTACAACTGGCGCATCACCGATGATTTCAGCTCGGTCACCCAGGTCGGCTATTCCGAACAATACCAGAAGTCTCACTTCTCCCTCCAGCAGGGCCGCGGTCTGCCGCCCTATGTACAGATCGCCAGCGGAGCCAGTACCGCCATCCCCGGCTCCGACCAACGCACCGAACTCTCCATCTACGGTGAATTCGTCCAGCAAAACTTTAAATACAAGAACCAGCTCTTCGTCACCGGCGCTCTCCGGAATGATGGCTCCTCCGTCTTCGGCCCGGGCCATCGCAACCAAACCTACACCAAACTCAGCGGCAGCTATGTCCTCTCCGGCACCGACTACTGGGGCAAGCTGGGCGTCGATAAATGGTGGGACCTCTTCAAGATCCGCGCCGCCTATGGCGAGTCGGGTAATCTCACCGGCATCCCGCCATACGCCCGCTATAATACGTACATCGCCGCTCCCTTCGTAGGCAGCTCCTCCTTCCAGGGTCAATCTACCTACACCAACCCCAACGTCCAGCCGGAACGGCAAAAGGAGCTGGAATTCGGGACCGACCTCTCCTTCCTCCATAACCGCATCGGCCTTAGCTTCAACTATTATCACAAGACGGTCGACCACCTTCTCATCAACCGGCTCATCGCTCCGACCAACGGCTATTCCAGCCTGACGGACAATATCGGCTCCCTGCAGAACAACGGATATGAGATCGTGCTCAACCTCGAACCCGTAAAAACAAAGGACTTCACCTGGGACATCACGGGTATCTATAACCATAATGAGAACAAGGCCCTAAATATCGGCCAGTCCTTGCTGCTGTACAGCACGACGTCCGGCGCTCCCGTCGCCATCATTGGTGGACAACCCATTGGCGTCTTCTACGGCTCCTTCTTCGCCGCCAGCCCAAATGGCTCCATCCTCAAAAACGCCGCTGGAATTCCCTTGACCGAAGCCGGCACCCAGAACAGCCCGCTGAGCTATACCGCCCAGCGTAACCAGGCTACCGGCCTGCCCACAGGAACGGTCCTCCAAAAGGTCATCGGCAATCCCAACCCGAAATACACCGCCACCATCACCACCGACCTCACCTACAAACGCCTTGGCCTCCATGCTCAACTCGACGCCGTCCACGGGGTCGATGTCTGGAACGCCGACTTCCGGACCCGCCAGGGCGTAGACAATGGAACGGTAGCACAGCAGGAAGATCTGGGTCAACTCCCCCGCGGCTACATCGCCGGCGTCTATAATATCCAGCAGTGGAGGATCGACAACGGGAATTATGTCAAACTCCGGGAAGTCTCCCTTAGCTACGATTTTGGTGCCGTACTAAAAGGGATCAAAAACCTCAGCTTCGCACTCGGCGGCCGAAACCTCATCTCCTGGGATCACTACAAGGGTTACGATCCCGAGATCAACTCCGCGGGTCAAAGCGCCATTCTTAGAGGTATCGACTTTGGCGCCGTGCCCATCCCCCGCACCTTCACCGCTACCCTTCGTGCCAAATTTTAAAAACCATCAAACACCGAAAACATGAACAAGCGAATGATAAAATATATCGGCATCAGCCTGCTGGTCGCCCTTGCTTCCTGTAAGAAGAATTATTTAGATCCCTCGGGCCCCTCTTCCTCCCAGGCCCTCAGCACCCCCAACGCCCTCACAGATGTAGCCGTCGGTCTCCAAAACTGGTACACCGCCGGTCGGGGTGGCCTCGTATACAACACGATCACGGCCGATGGCCTCCTCACCAACCAGCTCTACTGCGTCAACGCCGGCAATACCGACGAGGCCCAGCTGGGTAACGGCGGCGCCGCTGTGCTGAACACAAACGGCATGGTGACGGGCATCTGGAGCGTCTCCAACAAGATCATCTACGACGCTAATCGCGTCCTCGCCCAGGTATCGAAGGTCGTCGCCGATAAGAACTACGCCAGCGGTCTGACGGCCTACACCTCCATCTTCAAGGCAATGGCGATCGCCGACATGGCCACCTATTGGGATCATATTCCCGCCGGCGTCGGAAGCCCCACCAGCGATTCCAGTGTCAGCTTCGAGACCGCCGCCCAGGGCTACCAGGATGCCCTCAAGGTTATCAACGACGCCCTGGCCGCGATCGCCGCAAACCCCATCAGCGCTGCCTTTCAGGCCAATATCCCCAATCCCAATTCGATCGATATCCCCAATACCCTCTATGCGCTGAAAGCCCGGTATTCGCTGTTGGCCGGCAATTACGCGGACGCCCTCACCGCCGCGCAGCAGGTGAACCGATCGGTCAAATCCGTCTTCGGCTACAACAGCGTCGCAACCAACCCGATCTTCACCCTCGCCACCTCGACAAACAATATCTTCCAGCCCATCGACTCCACCATGGGTCTTCCCGTTGGTCTGCAACCCGATGCCGGCGACAAACGTGAACCGTTCTTTATCGCCATCAGTGCCACCCTTCCGCGCTATCGGCTGAATGGATTCTTCAACACCACCACCGCATCCATCCCCGTCTATCTGCCCGGTGAAATGATGCTCATCATGGCCGAATCCTACACCCGCCAGGGCGACCTCGTCAATGGCGCCAACTGGCTCGACAGCGTCGTGCTCAAAACCCCGGCAAAAGATCCCTTCGGCGTCGGCGCAGGTGGGGCGACACCCGTCACCTACACAGACCAGGACGACCTCCTCAACCAGATCTACAAACATCGCGCGATCGAGCTCTTCATGAGCGGCCTTCGCCTCGCCGACGAACGCCGCTTCGCCCGGCCCGTCACCGAACGCAAACGCACTTATCTGCCCTATCCGTTCGTCGAACGCAATGGGAACAGTAACACCCCACCCGATCCGACCTTCTAAACCTGGACGGGCCGGCCGCAAGGCTGGCCCGTTCTTTTTATCTTTGCTCCCAATATGTCGTTGATCACCGAACTCTCCGCCCTCTTCCCTGCCCCACGCATCAAAACACGCCCGATCGATCGCCACGCCTGGTCCGTCGACGCAGGCTTCTATACCCTTATCCCAAAAGCAGTCGTCTTCCCCGAGAACGTCGAAGAAGTGAAAGCCCTCTTCCAACTCGCCCGGAAATACAACACCTCCATCACCTTTCGCACGGCCGGAACCAGCCTCTCGGGCCAATCGGTCACCGATGGCATCATGGCCGATCTCAGCCGTCACTGGAAACAGGCCTCGATACAGGACGACGGCCGCACGATCCACGTTGAACCCGGATTGACTGGCCAGGCCGTCAACCGCCTGCTTTTCCCCCATCGCCGCAAGATCGGCCCCGACCCCGCTTCCATCAACTCGGCCATGATGGGCGGCATCCTCTCCAATAACTCCAGCGGGATGTGCTGCGGCGTCAAGTACAACTCCTATCATACCCTTCAAAGCATCCGCTTCGTCCTGCCCGATGGCCAACTCTATGACACCGGCAACCCGGAGCACTATCAACGCTTCGAAATAGACTCCACAACCATCGCGACAGGCATCCGGCAACTACGTCAACGCCTCCTCGCCGATAAAGACCTCACGACCGAGATCCGGCGAAAATACAAGCTCAAGAACACCGTCGGCTATAGCCTCAACGCCTTTATCGACTACGAACATCCGCTCGATATCCTCGCCCACCTCCTCATCGGTGCGGAAGGGACCCTGGCCTTCATCGCCGGCGCTACGCTCAACACCATCCCTGACAAACCGTATAAGATCACCGGCCTCCTCTTCTTCGCCACCCCCAGGGCCGCCTGCGACGCCATCGGCGCCCTCACGGTCAGCGGCGCCGAAGCCCTCGAGTTTATGGACCGGGCCGCCCTTCGCTCCATCGAACAGCTGCCGGGCGCTCCCCCCTTCCTCCAAAGCCTGCCCGATGAGGTCTCTTGCATCCTCTGCGAATACCAGGCGGAGGATAAACAAACCCTCGACCAGGTCTTCAACAACGCAAAAGAGGCCCTCTCCGCTCTCCCCCTTGTGCAACCCGCCGAGTTTACAGAAGATCCACATGAGCAGGCCATCTATTGGAAACTGCGCAAAGGCATGTACCCCTCCGTGGCTGCCGTACGGGCAAAGGGTACATCGGTGATGCTCGAAGACGTGGCCGTACCCGTGGAGAATTTAGGCGATGCCGTCGTCGATCTTCAAAAGCTCTTCGCCAAACACGGCTATACCAACGCCCTCGTCTTCGGCCACGCCCGCGAAGGAAACCTCCACTTCCTCGTCTCCCAGTCCATCGCCACCGCCGAAGACATCCAACTTTTTAAAGCCTTCAACGACAATCTCGCAGGGCTCATCATCCAAAAATATCATGGCTCCCTAAAGGCCGAACACGGCACGGGCCGCCAGATCGCTCCCTATGTCCGCGACGAATGGGGCGACGAGGCCTACCGGATCATGGAGCAACTCAAAGCTCTCGTCGACCCGCATTCCCTTCTCAATCCGGGTGTCATCCTCAACCCCGACAAGGAATGCCATCTCAAGAACCTGAAGTCCCTTCCCGTCGTCGAATCGGAGGTCGACAAATGCGTCGAATGCGGCTACTGCGAACACCGCTGTCCCAGCCGCGAGTTTACCCTTACCCCCCGCCAGCGGATCGTCCTCCGCCGCTCCCTTGCCCGCCTCAAAGCCGCCGGCGACACCGCCACCTATAAGAGCATTCTCAAGGACTATCAACACGATGGCCTCGACACCTGCGCAGTAGACGGTCTCTGCTCATTGGAATGCCCCGTGACCATCAACACCGGTGATTTGGTAAAACGGCTCAGAAAAGAAAACCACTCACCCACCGCCCGCCGCATCTCCATGACCATCGCCCGCCATTTCGGTGCCGTCGAATCCATCGTCCGGACCGGCCTTCGCATGGGCCTGGCCGTGAACAAACTGTTCGGCCCCCATTCCATGACCCGACTCACCAAATTCATCCGCAAATCGCTTCCTGCTTTCCCACTATGGCCCTCACAATCCATTGCCCCCGCTCACATCACCATTAGCGCCGACCAACCCGACGCCATTTATTTCCCCTGCTGCATGAATAGGTTGATGGGTGCTGACACCACCGGCGGCGGCGCCGCAGGCGACGCGCTGGCAAGCGTCGCCCAAAAAGCCGGCCTATCCCTGCAAACCCCAAAAAGCATCCGCTCCCAATGCTGCGGCCAGGCCTTCGGTTCCAAAGGCTTCCCAAATGCACAAGCCCATGCGGCAAACAAACTCATCGCATCCCTTTGGGAAGAAACACGCCAGGGCAAAATTCCCGTGGTCCTGGATATCAGCAGCTGCACTCAGTCCCTCCGCAGCTCAGCCTCCTCGCTAACAGATGAAAATCGTCAACGCATGGAAAAAATGACGATCCTCGACAGCCCTGAATTCGCCCTGGAGAAGCTGATCCCCCGGCTCCCGGTCGTCAACAAAAAGGAGAAGATCGTCCTCCATCCCGTCTGCTCCGTCTACAAAATGGGTTCGTTGGAAAAATTAAAACAGCTCGGCGCTCACTGCGCCACACAAGTGGAGATACCCGCCTCAGCGGGCTGTTGTGGCATGGCCGGCGACCGGGGCTTCTACTACCCCGGACTGATCGCTGCCGCTACGGCTGGTGAAAGCCGTGAGGTAAAAGCCCAGAACTCCCCCGATTGCTACTCGACATCCCGCCCCTGCGAGCTGGCGCTATCCGAAGCAACCGGGAGAACCTATCGCTCTATTTTTCATCTAATTGATGACGTGACACCTCCAAAGAGTTCGCAGACTCCCTCATCAGCCGGCTGAATTTCTGGTCATCCGTCTCTGGTACCGAAGGTACCGTAAGTGCAACATAAGCCGCCGCCTGCAGTTTATCCTGCTTCTCAAAATAATAAGCAGTAGCAATAAATTTCTTCACATGCATCCGCGACTCGGCAGGCAGATACTGTTGCAAGGCCCAGAAATTCCGGCTATGCGCCCGATGCATCGCACGGATCACCGGCACCGGACCGCCGTTATAAGCGGCCAGCACCAGCAGCCAGTCCTTGAATTGATGATGGAGATCGCGCAAATACGCGGCCGCAGCCCGGGTACTCTTCACAAGGTCCTTCCGCTCGTCGGTCTGCCGGTTCACCTTCAAACCCAATTCATGAGCGGTACCCCGCATCAGCTGCCAGGTTCCCTTGGCGCCCACCCGCGACACCGCCGTCGTCTTCAACTCGGATTCGATCACCGCAAGGTATTTCAGCTCTAAGGGAAGATGATAACGCACCAGGACGGAATCGATGACCGAAAAAGGCTCCTCGCTTCG
>Ga0310811_10008745_pt1 | contig 13033 bp, 13 predicted proteins | sample YCmetagenome_FD_207642 | JGI IMG/M metagenome (GOLD analysis project Ga0310811, IMG submission 207642) | Soil microbial communities from experimental microcosm in Duke University, North Carolina, United States - YC | ecosystem: Engineered > Artificial ecosystem > Soil microcosm > Unclassified ...
TGGTTTCGCCACGCTGGTGCTCTACGCCACCAAGACGCTCCACGTGAGCCCTGACGAGTACGGGCTGATGCTGCTGGGTGTCGGCGTGGGAGGCACCATAGGAGGACTGGTGAATGCGCGCATCGCGAATTCACTGGGCGCCATCCCGGCATTGATCATGGCCTACGCGGCCAACAGCATGATCTACCTGGCAATGGGACTCGCGCCATCGGGAACCGTGCTGGCGATTCTGCTGGGTGCCTGCGGCTTCGCCGTGACGATTACCAATGTCGTCACCGTCAGCCTCCGGCAGCAGATCGTGCCGGAAAGTCTGCTCGGTCGCGTCAACAGCGTCTATCGCATGCTGGGTTGGGGCCTGATGCCACTGGGGAGCGCGGTCGGCGGCTTCGTGGCGGCACGGTACGGACTGCGCGCGCCCCTGCTGGGCGCCGGCGGAATCCGGACAATAGCGTTGATTCTCGCCTTCCCTGCCTTGCTGGCCGGAGCACGGCGACTTCAGCGGAGACCCTGAAGGATTTCTCGCAGGTCCTGAACGTGGCGGGATACCGGTGCCGGGCCTCAGCGTGCCCAGTCCGGTGTCCAGACGTCATCGCCGGCGGTGGCCTGGTACCTGGCCTGGAGGTATTCGAGGAAGTCGGCGAGAACGGGGTGTGGATTGTCCGCGCGCCAGATCACCGAGAGCGGATAGACCGGGGTGGGGTCGACGACGGGGATGCGACGGAGGTCGTAGCTTTCCGGCCAGAGATATCGCGAGCCTTCGCCGACGAAGGTGGAGAGCTGGCGCGAGTCCGCGATTTCGGCGAGGAGCGCTTCGACGCCGAAGCTCGGCCCGATCGTGTCGATGGTGAGTCCGAACGCCTCCGCCAGATCGCTGTAGTAGCCCAGTGGCTCGGCGTCGGACAGGCCGGGCATCCAGATGGGGTGCTCGGTGAGTTCGGCCAGGGTGACGGCCTTGGCGTTGGCCACCGGGTGCCGCGGGCCGACCAGGAGTTCGTGCCGGTCGTCGATCACGCGCGATGACCGGAGTCCGCTGGGGACCTTGCGGGCGGAGGCTCGCAAGGATCTGAAGGTGGCGTCGAGGGTGCCGGCACTGATCTCCGCCAACGCCGCCGCGGCGTCGACGTTGGCCAGGGTGACGACATCGAGATCGATGCCAGGGTGTTGTTGATAGAAGGCATAAAGGACATTGGAGGGTGCGATCCGGCGGTTGACGACGTCGATCCGCAGCGCCCTGCGTCCCGGAGTCACGGCCGCTGTGACACGCTCGGCGGCGCGGAGAAGCTCGCGTGCGTGGGGTAGCAGCGCTTGCCCGTCGACGGTGAGCCGGACACCCCTGGCGGTCCGCGCGAAGAGCTGGGCGCCGAGTTCTCGCTCCAGGGTGGCCACCCGTTTCGAGGCCGCCTGCTGGGTGACGCCGAGATCGTCGGCAGCGGCTTGGAACTGGCCGGTCTCAGCGACGGCGACGAAGGTACGAACCGCATCGAGATCCACGGGGCAGAACCTACTCCCACAACGATGAGTTGTGCCCTTCCACTCGATCTGTTGTCGGTGAAGGTTTCCATGATCGGTAGTCGGCCTGCCTGACAACGGAGGGTTGTCCCTGACCAGGTGAGGCCGCGGTGCGGCCGGGGTCGGCGACCCGTGCTAAACTGAACTAGTCGTTCAGTTTAGTTTCTAGGAGGCATCATGACCGCGTCTCACCGGACCTTCCTGATCACCGGCGTCAGCACCGGGCTGGGCCGTGCCTTCGCCACCGGCGCCCTGGAGGCCGGGCACACCGTCGTGGGCACCGTCCGCCGCCCGGCCGACGCCGACGCGTTCCGCGCGCTGGCGGACGGACGAGCTCACGCGCGCATCCTCGATGTCACCGACGAGGCGGCGGTGGCCGAGACCGTCGCCGAGGTCGAACGCACCCTCGGCCCGGTCGATGTGCTGATCGCCAATGCCGGCTACGGCCACGAAGGTCTGATCGAGGAGTCGTCGATGGCCGACCTTCGCCGGCAGTTCGAGGTGAACGTCTTCGGCGCGGTCGCCACGATCAAGGCCGTGCTGCCCGGCATGCGGACCCGCCGGCGTGGCCACATCTTCACCGTGACCTCGATGGGCGGGCTGACCACCTTCCCTGGCCTGGGTTTCTACCACGGCAGCAAGTACGCCCTGGAGGGCATCACCGAGACGCTGGCCAAGGAGGTGCGCGGGTTCGGCGTGCACGTCACCGCCATCGAACCCGGTGGCTTCCGCACCGACTGGGCCGGCCGGTCCATGGTGCGTGCCGAGCGCGGCATCGGCGACTACGACTCGCTGTTCGACCCGCTTCGCGCCACCAGGGAAGCCGGCAGTGGCAGGCAGTTGGGCAACCCCGCGCTGGCCGCGGCCGCGCTGCTGCGGGTCATCGACGCGCCCGACCCGCCGGTGCACCTGCTGCTGGGGTCCGACGCGCTGCGGCTGGTCTCCGCGGGCCGCGCGGCGGTGGAAGAGGACTTCCGAACCTGGGAGTCGCTCTCGCGGTCCACGGATTTCCCCGACGGCACGCAGATCCGCTGACGTCACCCGAGGAGCCCGCATGAGCAGCCCCGGACCCGACATCGAAGCCACTCGCCCGCAACGGCCGCGCAGCCAGCGAGCCCGCGCGGCCGTACTGGCGGCGGCCGACACGCTCCTGACCGAGGGCGGGTTGCCCGCGGCCACCATCGACGCCATCGCCGCCCGCTCCGGGGTGAGCAAGGCGACGATCTACAAGCACTGGCCCAGCCGCACCGCGGTCGCCGCGGAGGCGTTCGGTCAGCGCATGGCGGAGGCGATTCCGCTGCCCGACACCGGCTCGGCGCGCGGCGACTTCGCGGCACAGGTGCGGCTGGTCAGTGAGTTCTATGCCAGTCCGGCCGGGACGGTGTTCGCCCAACTGCTCGCCGCCTCGGTCACCGACCAGGACGCGGCGGTCTTCTTCCGCACGTTCTTCCTGGCCGGCCGCCGTCGCGCGATCACCGAGCTGTGGCAGCGGGCGCTCGACCGCGGCGAGGTCGACGACACCATCGACGTGGAGGTGGCGCAGGACATCCTGTTCGGCCCGCTGATCTTCCGGTTGCTGACCGGCCACGCGCCGCTCACCGAGAACAACGCCGACGAAATCGCCGCCGCTGCCCTGCACGGACTGCTCGCCGACGCCGAACGTCCTCACCGCGGGAAAACCGGCCGCCAGACCTGAGGCACTGCGAACCAGGGCGATCGGGAGGTCAGAGCATTTCGTCGCGGTAGAGGCCGAGCGCGCGCAACACGGGTTCGTTGGTGTAGGAGAACAAGACCGCGTCCTCGGTGCGCGAGGCGTTGACGTGCTGGTAGCTCGCCCAGGACGGCACGACGAAGATGTCGTGTTCGCCCCAGGAGATCTCCGTCCCGTTCACCACGGTGACACCTTCGCCGCGGACCACGTGCGCGATGGTGCCCGCCGTGTGGCGACGAGTCGCTCCGCGGAATCCGGGCTCGAGGCGCTGCACCCGGCACGACATCGTCGGCAGCACCGGTCCTCCCGTCCACGGGTTGGTGTATTCGAGAAGCACGCCGTCGACAGCGCTGCCGCGCGCGTTGTCCGCAATGGACTCGAAAGCACGTTGTGTCTCCGCCCAGGGGTAGTTCCCGATCGGCGAGCTGACCGTTCGCTCCGCGATCCACGCCGGGTTGAGCCGACCGTGGATGAACTGTCGCGAGGAGAGATCATCCGGCCTCGACGACTTCTGCGCGGCGTCCGGATGAAGCTCGAAAAACTCCGCGTCGAGCGCGTTGACCATCGGAAAGTCCAGCCCGTCCAGCCACATCATCGGGCCGTTCCCCTCGTGATAGTGGTCGTGCCACTGCCACCCCGGCGTGAGCAGCAGGTCGCCGGGACGCATGTGGACCCGTTCGCCGTTTACCGTGGTGTAGGCGCCGGAACCTTCGATGATGAACCGGAAGGCATTGGCGGAGTGACGATGCGCCTGCGCCTGCTCGCCGGGGAGAATGATCTGGATGCCGGCGTAGAGCCCGGTCACGGTCGCCGCGTGGTTCCGCAGCCCGGGATTGATGAGCATGAGTACCCGGCGCTGGGCCTCCTCGATGGAAAGCACGTCGGCGAAGTGCAGCATGTAGGGCCGCAGCCGGCGGTAGTCCCAGTGGACCGGCACCGCCTGGGCGGCGGGTTCCGCCGGGAAAAGGTTGTCGAGGTGCCGCCACAAAGCGCCGACATTCAGCTCGGCCATCGACGCATAGGCTTCTTCGGTGCACAGCGGTGTTGTCGCCATGAAATGTTCATCCTTTCGACCTCTGCGCGGTTCACGCGGACGCCGCGGTCTTCTCCGCGAGTTCGCGCTGTGCGACGGCCTCGTTCGGGTCGTAGCCGTAAAGCCACTCCACGATGCCGAAATCGTCCTGGTCCCGTTGCGACAGCAACTGGCCACGCATGGCCGCGCCGACGCCGTCGATGTGCAACACGTCTCCCCATTGGCGAGCCGTGGTCTGGACTCGCGCGGTGCGGGGACCGCGCAAAGCCTCGTACTCCTTCAACGCCGCCGCCGTGTCACCGGGACGAGCGGCGACGCAGTCGGCCAGCACCACCGAATCCTCGATGGCCTGGCAGGCCCCCTGAGCGAGGTACTGCAGCATCGGGTGGGCCGCGTCCCCGACCAGCGTGAGCCTCTCGGCGCTCCATCCGCGCACCGGCGGCCGGTCCAGCATCGGCCAGCGCCGTGACCGGTCGATCAAGCTCACGCCGCGGACGACGGCCGGGCACATTCCGGTGAAAGCATGATCGAGCTGACGGCTCAGATCGTCGTGGCGGGACCCGTAGCGCCGGGTGTCGAACGTCGCGACCTGATTGCACAACTCGCCCCGGCGAACCGGATACTGCACCAGATGCAGGCTCGGGCCCACCCAGATCACCATGCCGTCCGGCTCACCGAGGCCGCCGCAGGCACGCACCTGTTCCATCGGCACGGTGCCCCGATAGGCGACATAGCCGGAATCGACCGGAGGTCCGTCCCCCACCACGGTCTTCCGGGTCAGCGAATGGAGCCCGTCGGCACCGATCAGGACACCGGTGTCATAGCGGCTGCCGTCCGCGCACCGGACCAGCGCCCCGCCCGGCCGCGGCTCGATGCCGATCACCTCTTTGGACGGTGACAGCTCCACCCGCCCGCTTTCCTTGCAGGCCGCGAGAATCGCCTGGTGGAGATCCGCGCGGTGGGCCACGAAATAGCGGTGGCCAAATCTGTCCACAAAGGACTTTCCGGTGTCCAGCGCGGTGATCGGCTCGCCGGTGACGGCGTCCCGGAGGATCAGGCGCCGAGGGAAGAACGCCGTGCGGGTGACCGCGTCGAGCACACCGAGCCGATCCAGCACCCGGGAGGCGTTGGGGCCGACCTGCAACCCGGCACCGACCTCGGTGAACTCCGGGGCCCGTTCCAGCACCCGCACCCGGCGCCCCTGGCGGGCCAGCGCGAGCGCGGCGACGAGGCCGCCGATGCCCCCGCCGAGCACGAGAAACTCCTCCGGCCGCCCGGTCACCGGGCGCCGGTCCGGACGAACGGGGAATCACCGCGGACCGCACCGAAATCAATCAGCATACGGACGAAATTAGGGACCGGCGGGGAACGATGTCAAGGTTTTCGGCAAGCCGCGCAGCGGGGAATGCCCGCCCGGGCTACGGGTGGGCCACCGGTGTGACCGCCGCCGGAGCTACTCGTCCTGGTAACCGAGCAGCCCGCGGTGGTGCGCGAGCAGGGAATTGAGCAAGGTGATCAACTGACGTCGCTCGTCTTCGTCCAGACCTCTCAGCATGGCCTCGTTGACCGCCAGGGCACGCCCGGTCGCCTCGGCGTGGACGGCTCGCCCGGCAGCGGTCAGGCGAACCACCCGGCGACGCGCGTCGGCCGGATCCTTGACCTGACTGACCAGCCGGCGGGCGACCAGCCGCCGGATCACGTCGGCGGCCGTGGAACGGTCGAGCCGGGCCCGGGACCGCAGCGCCGTCTGGGTCAGCTGCCCCTCCTTGGCCAGCGCGTTCAGCACCGCGAACTGCGGCGAGGTGAGCCCGGCGGGGAACGCGTCGGACCAGATCGCGACGTGCAGCTGCTCACAGGCACGCAGCAGGTGACCGATCATCCGCGGCAGCTCGACCTCGGCCGCCTCGGGCTGTCCCGACCGGACCGTCACGACCACCGCACACCGCCTTCGCTCCTCGTTCCGCCCGCGCGAAACGTCGCCGATTCCCCGCCACCTGATGCGAACCGATCCTACCGGGACCTTCCCCGGACGCCGCACGGCTCTTGACAGCATTCCCGCCGCGCCAATACCGTCCGTATGCTGATTATTTCGGTGCGCGGGTGCGGCGGATCTTCCGTCGCCGACTTCTCGGGACTGGTGTGCATGCGACTGGTGACCTACAACGGCGGCCGGGTGGGCTACCTCGACGACGACCGCGTGGTCGATCTCGACGAGCTCGTCGGCGGGCCCGGCCACAGCGGCGCCCACAGTGGAATGCGCCGCCTGCTGGCACGCTGGGACGAGGTTCGAGATGCCCTGCCGGCCCCGACCGCCGGCAACAGCGTCGCACTCGCCGACGTCCGGCTCGAGGCGCCGGTCCCCGATCCGACCAAGATCGTGGCGGCGCCGGTGAACTACCGCGACCACAAGTCCGAAATGGACATGGCGGTCGACATCAGCGACCTCGCCGTGTTCCTGAAGGCGCCGTCGTCGATCATCGCCCATGGCGGCGTCGTCCGCCTGCCCTATGCCGACCGGAGGGTGGATCAGGAAGGCGAACTGGCCGCCGTGATCGGGCGGCGGGCTCGCGACGTGGACGAGGACAGCGCGCTCGAGTACGTGGCCGGGTACACCGGTCTGCTCGACATCACCATGCGCGGCAAGGAAGACCGCTCCACCCGCAAGTCCTTCGACACCTTCACGCCGCTGGGCCCGTGGCTGGTCACCCGTGACGAAGCCGGTCCGGCCGACGACATCGCGCTGGACTGCACGGTCGGCGACGACCACCGCCAGTCCGCCAACACCCGGCACCTGATCTGGGGCGTGGCCAAGCTGGTGTCCTACATCTCGAGCGTGATGACCCTGGAGGTCGGCGACGTGATCGCGACGGGCACCCCGTCGGGAGTCGGCCGGCTCGCCGACGGCGATGAGGTGTCCCTGACCTTGTCCGGTATCGGCACGCTCTCGGTCACCGTCGCCGGCGGCAACCCCGGCCTCTCCCCCACCGGTACCCGTAACCGCTGAAGCCAGGAGTTTCCATGCCCGTCATCCAGGACATCCACGTCAGGTGGTCGGAGATCCCGCTCGGTGCCGGCCGGGGCGGATCCGGAGCCACCAAGGTCGACCTGCTGCTCGTCACCCTCACCGACGACGAAGGCGCGACCGGAACGGGCTTCACCTACGCGCTCACCGGCGGCGCCGACGGAGTTCACGCACTGCTGCGCGGCACCGTCGCCGACCACACCCGCGGTGCCGACCTCGATCACTGGCCCCAGCGGTGGCAGCGCATCTGGGACGACACCCACCGGCTGGGCAAGGGGACCGTGTTGCCCGCACTGTCCGCAGTGGACATCGCGGTCTGGGATCTGCGGTCCAGGAAGGCGGGGCTGCCGCTGTTCCGGTTTCTCGGCGCCCACCGCGACGAGGTCGAGGTCTACGGCAGCGGCCGGGCCACCCACGCCATGACCACCGAGCACCTGATCGACGGCGCGCGGGCTTACCTCGACGAGGGATATCACGCGATCAAGCTGCGCATCGGCGCTCGCCGCGCGGAGGAGGACATCACCCGCGTCCGCGCCGTGCGGGAAGCGGTCGGCGACGGCGTGCGGATCATGGTGGACTGCAATGAGCGGCTCGACCTCCCGACGGCCCAGTGGACCGGCGCACGGCTGGCCGATCTCGGCGTCTACTGGATGGAAGAGCCACTACGCTCCGACGACCTCGCCGGCCACGCCACGCTCGCGGGCGGCGTCGGCCTGCCCATCGCCGTGGGTGAGCACCTCCACGGCCGCTTCGAGTTCGCGTCCTACCTCCGACAGCAGGCCGCTTCCGTGCTGCAGCCCGACGTTCCCCTCACCGGCGGCGTCACCGAGTGGCTCCGGATCGCCGCGGTCGCCGAGGTCTTCGGGGCCGTCCTCAGCCCGCATTTCCTGCCCGAGCTCCATGTCCACCTGGCCGCGGCGGTACCCCATTGCCCTTATATCGAACACTTTCCGCTTCTCGACGACGTGCTCGTGGAGACGCTCCACATCAAGGACGGCCGGGCCACTCCCCCGGACCGGCCCGGACACGGAATCCTCTGGAACACCGAGGTTCTCGACCGCCTCGCCCTCGGCTGATCACCCCCGGGCACGGAAACCAGCGGCGCTGCCCGCTCGACGATCGCCGACCCGGCAGCGCCGCGGTGATTCCGGTGTCGATCAGCTGATCACGACCAGAGCACTTCCGGGTCGGGCGCTCGCCGCTCGCTGAAGGCCGCGGCGGTCTCGTGGGCCTCCCGGGTGGTCAGGTAGAGCGTGAGCAACTGGTCGTGACCCAGCCTCGCCTGGCCGGAGACCCCGTTGTGGCGCGCGGAAAAAGCCGCCTTGAGCGCCCCGATCGCGAGCGGGCTGCGGGCGGCGATCTCCAGCGCGATCTCGGTCGCGCGGGCCAGCAGCCGATCGTCTCCGACGACCTCGTTGACCAGTCCGAAGGCGAGCGCTTCCGCCGCGCGGTACTTCTTGTTCAGGTACCACATCTCCTTCGCACGCTTGCGCCCGATGGTGTCCTCGAGATAGGCGGTTCCGTAGCCGGCGTCGAAGCTGCCGACCATCGGCCCGACCTGCCGGAAGACCGCGGATTCCGCGGCCACGGTCAGGTCGCAGACGTTGTGGAGCACGTTTCCGCCGCCGACGGCGAACCCGTTCACGGCCGCGATCACCGGCTTCGAGGTGGTGTCGATGATCTGGTAGAGGTCGACCATCGGCAGCACGGACGAGTAGTCCAGCGCGGTGAGTTCGTCATGCTCGCCGCCGATGCAGAAGAACCGGTTCCCGGCTCCGGTCAGGATCGCGACCCGCAGCGAGCGATCGGTCCGAAACGACTGAAACGCGTCGATCAGCTCGTGTGCCGTCTGCGGCCGGATCTTGTTGCCGGCCTCCGGTCGGTTGATCGTCAGCGTCAGCACCGGTCCGTCGGTCGCGGTGCGGATATCGGTGTAGCCGGTCATCGGCTCGCCTCCTGGGTGTCGGTGCCGCCGAGCCGGAACCCGCGCCCGGTCTTGCGGCCGTGAAAGCCCGCGGCCACCATCTGGGTGAGCAGCGGCGGGGGCGCGAACTGCGGATCGAGCGTCGCCTCGTAGGCGCTCGTGGTCGCGTGGTGGTGGGTGTCGAGCCCGATGAGGTCCAGCAGCTCCAGCGGGCCCATCCGATAACCCAGCCCGAGTTTGAGGGCGAGGTCGATGTCCTCGGCCGACGCCAGGTCCGCGTCGAACTCGGCGACGACGTCGTTGAGGTAGGGCATCAGCAGCCGGTTCACCAGGAACCCGGGCCGGTCCTTCACTTCGACCGGCGTCTTGCCGATTTCGCCGACGAATTCGACGAGCGTCTCGACGACCGGGCGGGCGGTCTGCAGCGCCGCGACGACCTCGACCACGGGCATGAGCGGTGCCGGGTTGAAGAAGTGCAACCCGGCGACCCGCTCCGGCGCGGGCACGGCCTCGGCGAGGTCGGTGACCGAGAGCGCCGAGGTGTTGGACGCGATCACGGCCTTCGGCCCCACGGCGGCGGCGACCGCGGCGAGCACCTCCCGTTTGGCGTCGCGGTTTTCCACCACCGCTTCGATCACCAGGTCCGCTTCGGCGATATCGGCCAGCACGGCCGTGCCGGTGATCTTCTCCATGGTCCGCGCGCGCTGCTCGGCGGTCACCTTGCCGCGGCGCACGCCTTCGTCGAGAAACGCCGCCACGGCGGCCAACCCGGTGTCCACCCGATCCTGGTCGGTCTCCACCGCGATCACGCGAACGCCGGCCTGGGCCACGACCTGGGCGATTCCCCGCCCCATCAGGCCGAGGCCGAGCACGGCTACGGTACGGAACGCGCCCACTTGTCCTCCTCGTGTAGTGCTGAAGTGCGCTCGGGACGAGCACTCATGAGCCGAACAGCTTGGTGTCGCCGTAGTCGTAGAACCCACGTCCGGTCTTGCGCCCGAGGTCGCCCGCGGCGATCATCCGGTCCACCAGCGGCGGCGGCGCGAACCGCGGGTCCCGCAGCTGCTCGTAGAGCCGTGAGGCCACCTGGTGGTGGATGTCGAGGCCGACGATGTCGAGCAGCTTGAACGGTCCCATCGGGTGACCGAGCGCACCGGTGACCGCGGCGTCGATGGACTCGACGGTGCCCAGGCCCGCCTCCAGTGCGCGGATACAGTTGTTCTCCCAGGGAATGAGGAACCGGTTGACGATGAACCCGGGCCGGTCCTTGGTCAGGACGGTGGTCTTGCCGGCCCGGCGCAGGAAGTCCCGGGTGCGCTCGATCGCTGCGGTCGAGGTGCGCGGGCTGACGGCGACTTCGACCAGATCCATCATCGGCGCCGGGTTGCAGTAATGCGTGCCCACGACCCGTTCCGGGTGTACCGAACCGGCCGCGATCGCGGTGACCGGCAGGGTCGAGGTGTTCGTGTGGATCAGGGCCGTCGGGGCGATGACGCCGTCGAGACCGGCCAGCACCTCCTTCTTCACGGCCAGGTCTTCGAACACCGCCTCGATCACGACGTCGACGTCCGCGAGGTCGGCGAGCCGCGAGGTGCCGGTCAGGTTCGCCGACGCCGCCTCCACCTGGGACGCGGAGAGCTTGCCGAGTTTCCCGCTCTTGGCCAGGAACCCGCGGGCGGTCTCGATACCGTTCTTCACCCGGGTCTCGTCGAGGTCGTAGATGGTGGTCGGCCAGCCGGCCCTGGCCGCCACGACGGCTATGCCCGACCCCATCGTTCCGGCGCCGATGACGGCTACCCGCTTGACGGCGCCTGATGCTGCTTCCTCGACGGTGCCCGTCTCCGGGGATGTCGCTGCCGGGGTCATAGTGCTCCTTCCGGTACTGCCAGATCGTCGAACGACGGGTCGCGCCGTTCGTGGAACGCGGCGATTCCCTCGGCGGCTTCGGCGCCCGCGGTCAGACCCGCGGCCAACGCCGTTTCGAGCGCCAGTCCGGTGTCGGGCCCGGTTCCGGAACCGCCGTGCAACGCGGTCAGGATCGCGCGGACCGCCCGCGGCCCTCGCTTGGCGATCCCGTGCGCGATCTCGGTCGCGGACGCGAGGACGTCGCCCTCGACGGGCGGTACGGGGGTGATCCCCCACTGATGGGCTCGATCGGCGTCGAGGTGTTCGCCGGTGAGCATCACATGCGCGGCCACGGCCGTGCCGGTACACCGAGCGAGTCGCTGTGTGCCGCCGTAGCCGGGCATCAACCCGAGCCCCGATTCCGGGAGCGCAAGCCGTGCGCGGGCCGCGAGGACCGGAAACGTACAGGAGAGAACGAGTTCGAAGCCACCGCCGAGGGCGAGCCCGTTGACCGCGGCCACGGCCGGAAGGGGCGCGGTCTCGATCCGACGGAACACTCGCTGGCCGTACGCGAGCACGTCGGTGGCCTCGGCGACCGAAAGCCCGGTCAGCTCGGTGAGGTCGGCGCCCGCGCTGAAAGCGCGGTCGCCGTGACCGGTGAGGACGAGGCAACGGACGCCCGGCGTCGCCGACAGGCCGGCGACCGCCTTGTCCAGTTCGGCGAGCAGGGCCTTGTTGAGCGCATTGTGCGCGCGTGGCCGATGCAGCGTCAGGATCGCGATCGGGCCGTCACGCTCGACGAGGAGCACGGGTTCGGCGGTCATCGGCCGGCCCCCGTGAAGCTGCCCGCCGAACCGAGTTCGGGAAAGCGTTCGTTGCGCGGTTCCGCCTGTGAGGCCAGGCGGAACGGGCTGCGCACGGTGTGCAGCCTGCCCTCGGAGCCGGGCACGGGCAGCACCACTCCCCTCGCCCGGACCTGCGGATCGGCCACGACCTCCGAGAGCGAGCGGATGGTCGAGGCGGGCACCGACGCCGCGGCCAGCGCGGCGATCCACTCCCGCGCGGGCCGGGTGCGCAACCTGGCCGAGATCGCCTCGACGAGTTCGGCACGCCGCGCGGCGCGGCCCGCGTTGGTGGCGAGCCCTCCGTCTTCGGCGAGTTCGGGAAGCTCGACCACCGCGCGGAAACGGCGCCAGATGACGTCGTTGCCGATCGCGATCACGATGTCCCGGTCCGCCGTCGGGAAGCTCTGGTAGATCGCCAGCACCGAGTCGGTGCCGCCGCTGGGCGCGGGCTCGGGACCACCGGCGAGGTACGCCGCGATCCGCGGAGCCAGCAGGGCGAGGTCAGTGTCCAACAAGGACACGTCGATGAGATCACCCTGCCCGCTTTCGCGCTGGCGTACGAGTGCGGCGGAAACCGCGAGCGCCGCGGCCATCCCGGTCACGATGTCCGACAGCGCCGTGGAAACCCGCTGCGGTGAGCCACCGGCGGCACCGGTCACGGACATCAGCCCCGAGCGTGCCTGCGCGATGAGGTCGTAACCGGCCAAGCCCGCGTCGGGCCCGGTCAGCCCGAACCCGGACAGCGCACAGTAGATCAACCGCGGGTGGCGTTCGCGCAGTTCCGCGGGTGCGAGTCCGAGCGAAGCGAGCTTGGCCGGGTTCAGGTTCTCCACGAACACGTCCGCGGTCTCCAGCAGCCGGTTCAGCTCCGCTCTCCCCGCCTCGCTGCGCAGGTCCAGTTCCACGCTGTCCTTGTTGCGGTTGGCGGAGGCGAACCACGCCGAGTCGCCGTCGACGAACGGTGGGCCCCAGTGCCGGGCGTCGTCGCCCTGCCCGGGACGCTCCACCTTGACGACGTGTGCGCCGAGATCGGCGAGATACATCGACGCCGTGGGACCGGCGTAGGACGTCGACATGTCCACGACCCGGACGCCGTCGAGTGGGCCGGCCGTCATCGCGCCCTCGCTTCCGCGGGCACGCCGAC
>Ga0310811_10008746_pt1 | contig 13032 bp, 16 predicted proteins | sample YCmetagenome_FD_207642 | JGI IMG/M metagenome (GOLD analysis project Ga0310811, IMG submission 207642) | Soil microbial communities from experimental microcosm in Duke University, North Carolina, United States - YC | ecosystem: Engineered > Artificial ecosystem > Soil microcosm > Unclassified ...
ACCAGCACCCTAGCCCCGGAGGCATTGCGCAGGATTTGCTTCGGTCCCGCCGAACCGTGGGAATGGGTTAGCTTGGCAGCCGGGATCTCAATCTTGTGTTGGAAGTGGAGAGCAGATTTCTTTGGGAGATCGATGCGTTTTCGGTTGCGAGCAATCCGAAGTAAGTGGGAGCCGCGGCGTGCAGCAGGGCTGAATTTGAGGGGCTCTTGTCCAATCGTCATTGGACGACTAGCCCGCTTAGCACCCAGAACGGTACTCTCTTGGGCCGAACCCGCACGCCCAGAGTGGTGTGTGTGAGTTTTCTTGAGCCAGGACCTGACGCTAAACGCATATACACAGATGCAAATCACGTTTGCTGGAATAAAGCCGAACTGAGACGTGCGAAAGCCAATCACGCACACGATCAAGCTGTTGACAATTGATACGAGAAGTCCCGTCCACGATTTCCGTCCGACCAGGACAGTCGCCAATATGGTGAGAAGGCAAGAGAGGAAATCTAAGCGGAACATGGCTAAACCGAGCTTTTCACCAAGACTTCGCCGCTTGATGAGCCAGTAGTGCTTTTTTGTCTGTTGAGCTCTAGGCGATCGGCATAGACAGCGCCAATTCCGGAGATGGCGGCGGTGATGACATCAAGTCCCATTGATTCTGCGTTCATGTGCTCATCCTTTCTCCATCAAGACCTGAGTGCTCTGTCAGGCCGCGCCAATCTTTGGAGCTAGCGTTGCAATGAATCGAGCTCGTTGCGACAAATGTCGCTGAACTGCCTCAGCGGATCTTCTTCGTTATCCACGGCCTGAGATTCAATTTGCTCGGCAGTCATGTTGGGCTGCTGATACGTGCTCACAATAATTTTTATGATCTCTTCAGCCTTCTCGAGAACGGGCATCGAGGAACTGAGGCGAATGCGGCTCAGCAACGCGTAGATTGGCAACAATGTTTGAAGATCACTCGCATCGTGTTGCATGGCGTCAACCATCAAGCGTGCACTTTCGCCAATGAAGTCGGAATACAGGGCCTCCCGTCGCGCAATTTGCATTGCAACTCGGTCGCGCCGGTCCTGATGCCTCACTGAGATCCATGTCCCGACAACCGGCCCCGCTGCGCCCACGAGCGAGCCAGCGATCGCCGCCGCGGCAGGGACGATCACGGAATTCACAGGTCCGAACATATCCGCTCCTTGTTGATTCGCCGACCTGATCGGAGGCTTTCCAGCCTGCGATCTCGCATTCAGGCAATACTCGAGCTTGCATCCCAGGCGCCATTCGTAAGCGATTGATAAGCAATGGCCTGACTATTTTGGACGGCCTCATCCTCAGCAAAATGCCGAGGGTTCGGCGATGGCAGACAGCAGAAGCGCGATCAGCGTTGCTAAACCGTTGCCTTCAATCTCTCTCGGAGTGACAGGCCATCTTCCTCGCCTGCGTCGGAAGTATGAGAAAAATGGGGTAGTCGCGACGCGGGTTCGAAACGAGGCGCTTCGTCATTTCGCTCGCCCATTTGGACGTCGTTGTTTTTGTGGCCTCCCAATGATCCTTCTTACTCGTGCGACGAACGCCTCACCTCATTGACGGAACTCCATTCCTGTGAGGGCCAGATGAAGAGGGCAAGTTCCATCGATAGGGTGTTCATTGGTTGAGTCATCACGGTATTGAGACCTGATGCGCCTGGCGCCGACTTTGTCAGATTGGTGGGAAATATGATCAGCGTTTCCCGTTCCTGTGGAGGCGCGTACTTTCTTGCCGAGTTGAAGCCCTCGGGGACATGAAACTCGATTATCCGTGCCATACGATTTACCCCTTTACCTTGGCTGTCATTCCTCCCGTTTGTTACGCCGCATGACATCACGTTCAGCAGCTTGCCGGAATCCCTATTCCAGCTTCCGGGAATACAAGTGAGTTTGCATTTCGAGCGCCGTTCGTAAACTGCTGACGCGCAACGGTCGAGCTGCCGACCCCAAGGCTTCGTGTTCAGCAAAATGCCGACTGTTCGGCACAACGCCATGACGGCAGGCGCCTATTTCAACTAGCTAACTGCTTTGACTTCAATCGGTGTAAAAGTGGCCATTCGCTTGCCTTGCTCGATTGTGTCGGAACTTCCGGCACATCAGCAGAAGAAGGGAGAGCAAGGCATGGAAGTGCTAGCTGTCGCCGCAGTCTCAACCGAGTCTCGGTTATTGCGTGAACGTCAGGGAAACGCCAGCCTTGATGACGTAGATCAGGACTTGATGTTCCCGGTATGCGGAAGCGCGGAGCCCTACTACAGTCCCGATCGGCGAGCGATTGTCACTCCTATTCAGACCTCGCTGTGCCCACAGCAGCAGGCCGCAAACTTCGCATTCCTCGACGGACATGCGATGCGGACTCTTCTTTTATTTCAGAAAGGCGAGCTTTAATCCTATGAAAGACGCGTCGAAGCCATTCCAGAAGATCGTGGTCGCGTATGACAACTCTCCGGCAGCGCGTGATGCACTGAGCGCAGGTATCGAGTTATGCAAACTTCTTGGCACGCCGCTGGAGACCATCACGGTTGTTGAGCCGCCTCCCATCTATGCCGGATTCACCTTTGCAGCTGATCCAGGCGTGGCGCACACCCTCGAATCCGATCGGAGGTGGTATTACGAGGGGCTCATGGAGTTCGCGGTCGCCGAGGGACGCCGACACTCTGTTGAGGTAACCGGCCATTTAGTCGAAACCGAAGAAATTGACGGAGTTATTTCCTTTCTTCGCTCGAGTAAAGCAGATCTCCTCGTCATCGGACTTCGGCAACATAGCTCACATTTTGCTCGGCTATGGAGCACTGTCGCCAGCTTGGAGCAGAAAGCACCGTGCAGTGTTTTGGCAGTCCATGCATAGCGATGACTTACCGAAACACCAACTATCTAAAACAGACAATCTGATGGCGAGCTTGAAATGCGATGCCGGAATAGGAGAAACAATGGTTCATACCACTAACAACAGACATAGTGACCAATTTGGTGAACGAGTGCTGAGGCTCTTCACTGCGTTGATCCTCTGCTCTGTCACTGTCTCTGCGCAAAGTACGCTCCACCGAGCGGATGGAAATGCAGAACTCAGCATTCGCGCAACTCATCTGCTGGGATTCGAAGATGCAAAGAACAATAGAAACGGTACATTGTCCGTCCAGGACGGTTTGCTGCAGTTTCGGCAAAACGGCAAGCCTGGCACAGAGGTGAAAGTCGGTTCGGTTCGTGATGTCGTTCTCGGTGAAGAGAGCAGACAGCTGGGAGGCTTGCCAATGACATTAGGCAAGGCCGCCGTTCCTTACAGCGGCGGTCGGGTTGTCAGTCTCGTGGCCCATAAGAAGTACGACACGCTGACTGTGGAATATGTGGACGATGACGGAGCAGTTCACGGAGCGATTTTCCAGCTACAGAAGGGGAAGGCTGAGGTGGTGAAGACTGTGCTTACGGCTCAAGGCATGAGTGTCAGTTCCCGTCAGGATGAGGCGACCAAAGGAAACTCTGAGGAGGTCAGCTATGAAAACAAGTAAATACATTCTATTGACCGCTTGCGTGACCACGATCCTGACGATCGTTGCCGTACTGCCCGTTCGCGCTAGCACGGTGAAACCTTCTGGGTCAAACGGAACGCCGGCGACACAATGGAGCGTTCAAGTTCACCAGGTCGACCGCGGCAGCGTGGACCTCGCCTCCTCGTTTCAATTTGCGATCTACGAGAATCTCGTGGACGAGATCAACAAGACCAGGCGATTCCAACAGGTATTCCGTGAGGGCGACCACAGTGTCAGCGAAGTTCCGAACCTGTTGGTTCTCAAGACGACGGTAGAACGGTACACACCGGGAAGTGAGACTCGCCGTGCGGTGACCACCGTGACCGGCGCCACGAAGCTGACTGTCCGGAGCCAGCTCCTCACACGCGACGGAAGAGTCGCTGTAGAGCGCACCATACACGGCGATGTGCACTTCTTTGGCAGCAATTTGCGAGTTACACACAACCTCGCACGCAATATTGCCAAAATGATTAAGAAAACGCCCTTGCCAGATTCCGCGGCGCCGACCGCGCTGGCCTTGAACGAAGTCGAGTCTTCAACAAGGTAACGGGCTCTGGGGAATGGCACAGCCTGACAAATGGCTGGAACTAGGTGAGTCGAATTATGACGGACACTCTGCAAATCATCGTTGAGAGCGACGACAAGCGTGCAGTGATGTATCTGAAGGTCGCCTCAGTATCGAGTCCTCACCCGACCTGCGTGGTCGGCTGTTCGCGATGCTGCGAAGGCAATCTCCACCAGAAACGCTCGTCATTGACTTCGAGGCAGTCTCATACATGGATACATCCGGCATAGCCACGCTGATCGAAGGGCTGAAGGTCGCGCTGTGTGCATTGGATTCATTCTTGCCTTGCAAGGAGCTTCCGAGTTGCGTCACTTCGGCGCCCTGCACTACGCCTTCATGCCGCGGCTCGCAGTTGTTCCGGACAAAGCCTTTGTTATCACAGCAAAAAAACTAGGCTTTCAAGCACTTTTCCGAGTAATTCCATCCTGTTGACGATTCCCACTTATATGCAAGAAGAGTTCGCGCCGCCTTGACGGCCGAGGAGTGGAGATAGAGGATGGCACAGGCAGAACAGCAACCGGGACCATGGGATCGTGAAGCGCGCGAGTGCATGCCTGTTCCACTTCCCTGGATACAGGCTTGAGATAAACGCACTTCTGCTTGTCCGATTGGCGAAGGTAGCGACGTACTTTTAGTTTTTCTCGCCGTTCCAACCGGGCAGTCATCGTTTACTCCGATACCTTGACAAGGGTTGGCGCAAGGCACCAGCCCTCGCCGAGTGACCGGTTCTAGACGAGAATCGCAGAATACTGCTTCAGCCTGTGCCTCGGCTGATTCTGTTAGATTTTGGGCATCCGGTTCGAGTACGCAGGAGCACGTGTGAACGGAGCCACCGCGAGAACACGTCTTTTAAAGTTCCGGCCCGCCGCCTCGCAGGGGCAGTCAGCGGCCGATCCTGGCGGCTTGCAGATTTCACGCCCGTTTGGTAACGCCAGAAGCGTGGTTCGCCGATATGGCTCTCTCGGTTTTCCGCTTGTCCTTTTGCTGGAAGGATGTAGCGGAGCCCCCTCAGTCATCTTCGCGGGTGCATATTTCCCAGCTTGGTTATTCTGCTCGATCGTAGCCGTTATTGTTGCCGCCTTGGTACGAGGTGTGATGGTCGCGACTGGGCTTGTACGGGTCATACCACTCCAACTCGCTTTTTGCACCTCGATCGGCATTCTGGTTGCTGTCCTCATCTGGAAGATCTGGGTGAACTCCTGATGACCGAGACACGGGGTATCCGCAAGCGTTCGCCTATCGGCCTCATTACCGTCATCATTCTGATGGGGGTTGCGGTCGGCGCCTGGTATTGGGTCGCGTCGCATGCAAAGCCATCGACCGATGACGCCAGTATCGATGCTGAGGTGATTCACATTGCCTCCGAAGTGGGGGGCCGCATTGTTGAATTGAACGTCCGTGAAAACGGCTTCGTTCACCGGGGAGATTTGCTCTTTCGGATTGACCCCACGGCCTATCAATCGAATGTAGCTGCTGCGCAAGCCCAGCTTGCGGTCGCGAGGGCTGCCCTCAAGACAAGGCAGCGAACCATCTCCGTTGAGCAGTCCAACGCGATCATCGCCACGTCGCAGATACAGCGCGCGCAGGCGAATCTCGGCCTTTCAGCGCGCACGGTGGAGCGACTGACACCGCTGGTCGCTAAGGGATACGTTCCGAAGCAACAGATTGACCAGGCCGAGGTTGCGCACCGGGATGCAACCACCTCGCTTGTTGAGGCGCAGGAGCAGGAGCAGGCAGCGCACAGAGCAGTTGGCAGAGTCGATGCAGCAGAAGCTGAGATCAGAGCGGCAGAAGCGGCACTCGCGATCGCACAGAAAGCACTTCGGGACACAGGGGTCCGAGCACCTCACGATGGACGTGTTGTGGGACTGGGCGTGTCCACCGGAGAAATCATCGCCCCGTCGCAATCGCTTTTCACTTTGATCAATACAGAAGAATGGTACGTCTCGGCCAACCTGCGGGAGACCGACTTGCGTCGCGTCCGTCCCGGCGAATGCGTCACCGCTTACTCCATGCTCGATCGGACGCGGCCGATGAAAGGAGTTGTCGAGAGCATCGGTTTTGGAGTGCTGGCCACTGACAGGGTCAACATCCCTCGTGCTGTCCCCTACGTCGAACCGTCTTTGAACTGGGTACGAGTCGCGCAGAGGTTTCCTGTGCGCATTCATCTGATCAACCCGCCTCCGGACTTGGTCCGGCTGGGGGCAAGCGCAATCGCGGAGGTGGATCATGGCGATGTCTGCCGGTGACACATCCTCGCTCTCCAAGATATGGCAACGCGTAGTTGAGCCATCGCCGGGCCGCGCGGAGCTCGCATCTCGCCTCGCACTCATCTGCACTCTCATCGTTTTCGTGACGGAAATCTATGGGCTCCCCGAGGCGGCACTCACTGCCTACGTCGCGTTCTTCATGAACAAGTCCAACAGGACATCGAGTGTGTTGCTCGCGATTGTCATGACCCTCGTCCTAACGACTGTGCTTGGCCTGTTGTTATTGATGGCTACCCCAGTGCTGTCGAGTCCTGGGGCGCGGGTCGCAACAATGGCCGGCATTTCGTTTGTATTGCTCTTTCTGGCCTCAGCAAGCAAACTGAAGCCTCTTGGTTCTATCGTCGCGCTCATCGTTGCCTACGCCTTGGACGTTCTTGGCTCTGTGCCGCTGGGGGAGCTGGCAACGCGAGGCCTCCTCTATACCTGGCTCTTCTTTGGGATTCCCGCAGGCGTTTCAGTGATCGTGAACCTGATCTTCGGTCCAGGCCCGCGCCGCCTTGCGCAGCGTGAATTCGCCGAGCGGCTGAGAGCAGCAGCAAAAGCGATCCGGGCAGTAGATGACCAAACCAGTAGGACTTCTCATCTCCTTGAGGATGGCAATACAGAATCGCTCACTCTCTTGAAATTGGCCCACATGGAAGGAGAACTGCCTACCGAGGATCTGGCCATTCTTCAAGGGGCTGCAGATTGCATCGTGATGGTTCTCTCTGCCGTAGACCTTATGATTCAAATTCCTGAGAGCCGGCCGCCGGAAACAACGCGAAGCAGCATTGCGAGTGAGCTTCTCGAGCTGGCCGCAATCTTTGGGAAAGGCGGATATCCCGCCGGCGTGGACCTGATCGTGCCGATAGATGGAACCCCGCCCAGAGCCATCGAAGCAATCGAATTTCTCAATCGTGGACTGTCACGATTCGGAGAAGCACGTCCGAAAGTGGAAGAGAAGAAGCCAAAGGGTCACTTCTTTCTGCCGGATGCATTTCAGAATCCCGACCACGTTCGATACGCGCTAAAGACGACCGGCGCAGCCATGTTCTGCTATCTCACGTATTCGCTGCTAAGTTGGGGCGGCATTCACACCGCGATGATCACCGTCTTCATCGTCTCCCTAGGAACTGTAGCTGAGACGGTGGAAAAGCTCACGCTTCGCATTGCCGGCTGTTTGGCGGGTGCCGCATGCGGCTTGCTTGCGATGATTTATCTCATCCCGAAGACATCCGGCATCGGTCACCTCGCCGCGATCGTCTTTGCAGGTGCGCTGATCGGCGGTTGGCTTGCCGCGGGCAGCCAGCGCATTGCTTACGTTGGTTTTCAGTTTGCATTTGCCTTCTTTCTGTGCGTTATTCAAGGCTCCGGTCCGTCGCATGACATGGTCGTCGCACGGGACCGTATTATTGGCATACTCTTCGGCAATGTTGTCGCTTACTTGGTCGCGACAAGACTATGGCCCGCAAGCATTCGGTCGCGTATCGAATCGACGATTGGCGGCATATGCACAAAGCTCAAAGCAGTCGCTGAAAGCGCAAATCCGTGGACGCGCTCCCGCCTCACCGCAGAGCTCCACACGCTTCTGGACACTGCGAAGCAGGACATTCAGCTTGCCTCGCTGGAGCCTATTTCTATCCGTCCGGGCGTGGATTGGCTCTCGGTCAGACTCGGGTTGGTCCACTCGGCACAGCGACTGGAGGCGCCGCTCTACTTTTCAGCCGAGATGGCCGCGACCGAGCAGGAACGCCGGGAGATGGCCCGTAGCATGGATACGATGCACTCGGTTCAATGGGATGATATTCCGGCACAAGCAACAGCCGATTTAGCGGACCGAGCCAATCGCTGGTTCCTGGAGCAGAGGTTGAACGACCTCAGGCGAGCCGTCGCGAGATTAAGCGAGGTGCATGAGCATGTCTGAAGCATGGGTGCATGTCGCGGGCGTGACCCTCCTGTGCAGTTCGTTGCCATTGCTTGGCCAACAGGCTGATCTGCCGACAGCTCCAACTGCTCTCCACTCGAACTTGGAGGGCCAGCAAACAACCGAGCCGCCCGCTCTCAAAAGCTATCTCCTGCCTCCGAATCCTGCCGCGGGTGTGCTTCCTTCTCCGCAGGTCGAGATCAATCATGAGCATGAATACACGCTCCCTGAACTGATCGACATCGCCGAGCGCGCACATCCGCAAACCCGCATCGCATGGGTAACCGCGAAGAACGCTGCTCTCGCCTCGGGGATTGCCGCCAGTACCTATTACCCGCGGATAAGCGCGACCATAGTGGGGGGATATCAAGGTTCAAGCGGAAGCAACAGCGCCTTCGGCGTCAGCACGAACGAGTCGGCGTCGGCTACGGGATCGGTTTCGGCGATGTCTGCGGAGTGGCTGCTCTTCGATTTCGGTGGGCGAAATCACGTTGTCGACGCCACCAGAAAGCTTGCCAAGGTATCGTCGATTGCCTTTACGGGCGAACATCAGGCTGTCATTTATCAGGTGTGTATCGCCTACTATTCGTACAATGCGGCGCGACTACGCCATGGGGCCAACGAGGCGTCACTCCGAAATGCGCGCGAGATCGAGGTTGCGGCGGAGAATCGGTATCGTGATGGCATCGGTACAGTGCTTGAGACCAATCAAGCTCGCCAGGCAACTGCACTGGCCCAACTGAATCTGATTCAGGCCCAGGGCGCGGAAGAGAATGCCTATGCCGCCCTGCTCGCGACCCTGGGCGTTTCGCCGCTCGAACAGCTTCGCATCGCTTCCTTGGCACCACGGCGAATCTCTCAAGATTTGCTGCAGCCCATCAACCAAGTTGTAGCTGAATCCCTGGCACGCCGCTCGGATGTCTTGGCAGCCTATGCGGCTGAGCAGGCCAGCCAGGCTGCCGTTAAAGCGGCTGCGACGCAGTATTTGCCGAAGATCTTCGTAGCCGGCACAGGAGCCTACGTGAGCGGAGGCCTCGGACTGACGGCGATCCCTGCGATTGGCGAGCAGTTGCCCACGTTCAACATCTCGGGGAATCACTGGAATGGCGCGATCATCGGCGGGGTAACTGTTCCTGTATTTGACGGCCGTCGGCGGGCACAGGGCATCGAGCAGGCAAAGAACGAATCAGTGAAGGCGGCGGCTACTCTTGATAGGGTCCGGATTGAGGCTGTCCGGGAAGTGGTTGCGGCGCAGAACACTTTGAAGACAAGCATCGAGGCGGAACGGGCATCGGCGGTCCTAGTTGACGCATCACAGACGGGCTACGACGCTGCTTTGGAGGCCTACAAACACGGTGTGGGCACCGTGACCGCGGTCCTGACCGCCCAGACCGCTCTGCTACAGGCTCAACTCTCATTTGATGAGTCCGAAAGTGCGACACAGACTGCCGCTGTGACCCTCGCCTTCGCTAGGGGACAACTCGGAGGTGTGCCGCACTAGATCGGTTCCCAGCGGTTGCCTCTATCTTGCCCTACCGGAGTTTGCGAGGGCCGTGCGCGAACAACTCAGACGCTGTTCCAGAGCCATCGGGTGGGGAGTGGTTCCAAACCGGTGCATCCACTGTCTTCACCAGCCATGGTAGCGAATGCTCTGCATGAGCAAAAAGTGCGATCTTTCAAGCACTAGCCTGTGCGAAGAGCTTCGGAGCAGGTCGATCTTAAGCGAAAGCTGCCTAAGTGACTGCCGATTCTTGCGAATTTGCTGAGTCCCAGCGTCAAGAGCCTCAGTGTCTCCGACGACGAAGTGGAGGTGCACCTGCGGGCTATCCGCCACCAGAAGGCCATTCAAGGGCACGTCAAGGCCCTTCTCGGTGCTGACGACCTCGATGACGACGGCACGCGTTTTTCATTCGGACCAAACTTAAAGTGGTTACATCGTAATGCATCAGAAGTGGCTATTGTGGCAGACCACTGGTTGATTTAGTTTCCTTGCGTGACTACGACTTGCTCGCGATTCGGGATGGTCCAAGGCAGGCAAGTCGTTGTTCGTCCCGGCGGGATAGAGAGACAAATGAGACGAGGCAAAGATGCACATCAAACACATTCGAACTTGTCTTCTGATGGGTAGCCTGATTGTCATTCGGCAACCTCATCATGGACTTGCTCAGCAGAATTTGGACGCATCAGCCATAAGCGCTCAACGCGGTTCCATGGAGCGGGATGGGCAACACGATTTTGACTTCGAAATTGGCGACTGGACAACCCACCTCCGGCGTTTGGCGCATCCTTTAACTGGTTCCACTACGTGGATCGAATACGACGGTACGACCGTCGTTCGCAGGGTCTGGAATGGCCACGCCAATCTGGTAGAACTCGAAGTCGATGGCCCATCGGGTCATCTCGAAGGTCTGAGCCTTCGTCTATACAATCCTCAATCTCGCCAGTGGAGCCTCAATTTTGCCAACAGCAGTGGCGGGACCATAAGCCAACCCACGATCGGGCAGTTCAAGAATGGCCGCGGCGAGTTTTTCGATCAGGAAACGCTGAATGGCAGAGCTATCTATGTTCGCTTCGTTATTTCGGACATCACTCCGAATTCATGCCGTTTTGAACAATCATTCTCGGAAGATGGGGGCAAGACCTGGGAAGTGAATTGGATCGCGATAGACACGCGGTTGCAAGACGATTCCGCCAAAGCTCACTGAATTCTTCCCCATACGGGAGGAGCTTGCACGACCAGCAACGATTCACCAAGTCGCTTGGATTCAAGGACCGAGATGGCAGTACCAAATAGAGCTGTGCAGAAAATCCCCAGCATTAAGAGAAGAATTGCCGCCGCATATCGTGTGGAAGACCGAGCATACCTCGTGCCATAAAGCTTAAAGTGATGAATTTATCTTCAGACAGTGAAGGCTTCTTAGCTGCTCCCGTGAAGTCTTTTCGGAAGCTTCAGCGGCTCCGCCTGATTTCGCCAACAGTATCCATTTCGGTTCAAAGCCGCGGATACTCGATCTTGAGCAGGTTCTTGCGGCACGGCTGAAGTGTGATTAGTACAGTGCCCTGACCCCATCGCCGGTGGCAGTTGTCGAAGTCGGCAAGCTGCCCGGCGGTACCGCCGAGATAAGTGAGCAGTCGGCGTAGGGTCTCGGCGCTCTGGATTCGCAGTTGAGGGCCGAGCATAGTGCGGTGTTCGATCGACATGGCTTGTGCCGCGAGACCTCGGCACTCTACAAAATTCACGCATATGTTGCCGGGCTGTAGAAGCGCTCGCGGCACCAAGCGCCGACGGCTCTGCGGATTCCGCTCGTCGCAAGCCTCGCAGATGATCTGGTCGGCGAAGTAACGGAACCGCTCGCCAGGTGTGAGCGCACCGCATGACTGACAGTCCAGCGTGGGCATCGTGTCGGCACGCTCACCCGCCCTCTGCTTGGCCTTCTCGCGTCTCGGATACGACCCCATGTTGCGGAAGATAGACCGCCGCCGGAAGTGGAAAAACCACCGCAACTTGGGCTTGACAGGGGCGAAAGTGTCTATAGATGGGAACGCTGGCTAGAACCTATCTGCTGTGAACCGCGATGGCGGTGATGTCACCGACCACCACTTGCCCGAAGCGCGCGAACGCTACGTTAAGAGGTACACGACTGTCGTCTCAGTGTCGGCCGGATCCGACGTCGGGTCTCCGTATATCTCCCATGAGTGCCCAGCAGATTCCCTCCGATTCGCCGCCATCCATTTTCTGATCGCATCGTGCGCCTCGTTCACGCGTGTGATGATCGCCTCACGGGTGAACTTGCACACCTTGAACTCGGGTCCCTTTCCCTCGTCCTTACTGGCTGGTTTCTCGGTCCGAATCTCGGTGTAGCGGTTGCGTGGCAGAACGGTGCTGCCCTCCTCACGGCGACTGTAACCTCTGCTGATCTGAATTAATTCTGGTTTCGAGGCAACTGTCTTGGCGATGTGCGCCTCAACCTTCGCTGCATAGCAGGTAGGGTCGGTACAAGCATCCTCCCGCCACTCCGTAAAAAGCAGCTTGTCGTGGCCTGTGCGCTTGGGACAATTAACGCAACTTCCCGCAGAGGGTACGAGTTGGGCATCGCGCTTGTCGAAGGGCGCCAGTTTGAGGATGAGCAAGAGTTGGTGCTCTATCCACTGTTTGAGGTGCCGGACTGGAAGCATAATCTGTGTCGCATTCTTGCCTCCCCCCGCCCACTCTTCTCGGAAGCACTGCGCGAGTGCCTTCTCCTGCTGGTCCGGTTGTAGCTTTGCTAACAACAGAGCATGTCCCACACCAATCTCTTCAGCGTAGAACGCCCCAACCACAGGTGCGATTAACTCGGTCAGCTTCCCGCTGGGCAACGTAGGCAGGAGACTTGCCTGTCTTTGCCGCTATCTGCTCGATGCTGTATTTCGGCTCCTCCAGATTCAACAGAGCACGAAAGCCGTGAGCTTCCTCCATTGGATGAACGTCTCGACGTTGAAGATTTTCGATAAGCTGCGCCTCGAGCGCTTCGGCATCGCTGAGCCGGACGATGCGGACGGGTACGGTCGAGACCTCGGCCATTTGCGCCGCGCGGAAGCGCCTTGCTCCGGCCACGATCTCGAAGCTCTGCTCGGTAAGCGGGCGGACGAGCAAGGGTGACAGGACGCCCTCCGCGCGGATGCTCTCCGCAAGGTCCCGGAGCGGTGCGTCGTCAAAGACACGGCGCGGGTTGGTCGTGGATTCGGTAAGCAGGTTGAGCGGCAGGTCACGATATTCAGTC
>Ga0310811_10008747_pt1 | contig 13032 bp, 11 predicted proteins | sample YCmetagenome_FD_207642 | JGI IMG/M metagenome (GOLD analysis project Ga0310811, IMG submission 207642) | Soil microbial communities from experimental microcosm in Duke University, North Carolina, United States - YC | ecosystem: Engineered > Artificial ecosystem > Soil microcosm > Unclassified ...
TCCGGCGCCACGGCATGCACATCATGCGGTAGTTGCGCTTGCGAAACGCGTTGACGGCTTCCGCCGATGCGTGGCGTGGCGATGCGTGCGACGTGCTCACGCTTTGTTAGCCTGCTCCAGCCACTGGGCGAGACTGATGCGGCCGATCCGCGCGTCGCCGAGCGGCACCAGCGACGTTTCTTCGACACGCCCGCCGTAGTAGCGCGCTTCGCGATCGGTCACCACCGGGCGCGCATCGCCGACCGCCCGCAGATAGCGCGCGACGATCTCCGCAAACGGCGCTCGGTCCGGCCCGGCAATGTCGACGGTGCCATTCAGCGGCGCGCTCGTCGCCACCTGCGCCAGGCTCGCCGCGACGTCGTCGGCGGCAATCGGTTGAAACAGTCCGTCGCCGACGCGCACCGTGCCGCCCTGTGTGCTGAAATCGGCAATCCCGCCGATAAACTCCATAAACTGCGTCGCCCGCACGATCGTGAATGGCACGCCGGCTGTTTTGACAGCGTCTTCCTGCGCGACCTTGGCGACGAAATACGCATTCTCCGGCGAGCGCTCGCAACCGACGATGGATAGCACGACGTGATGGCGCACCCCTGCGGCCATTTCGGCCGTGCCGAGATTGCGTGCCGACGTGCGGAAGAAATCGAGCACCGCCTGCGCCTCCCACGACGGCGCGTTTGCCACATCCACTACCGCGTCTGCACCCGCGAGGGCCTCGCCCAGCCCTTCGCCCGTCACGGCATTGATGCCGTTGCGCGGCGACGCAGCGAGCGCCTCATGGCCAGCCTCGTTGAGCAGCGCGACCACCCGCGAGCCGATCAGGCCGGAACCACCGATTACGACGATCTTCATGGCAGATTCTCCAGAGGGAAAGTGATCAACGCGCGGGTGCGCCCAATGGGGCGCGTGGCGTGGCAGCGTTCGCCGCGGTCCCAACGCGTGAGACTATTGTGAAAGAATCTTGGCCGACCGTGCGGGTCAACCGGTAAGTGAGCGCATCTTCGCGGCGCAGCATCGCGTCGGCCGGCCGATACGCCGCCTGCCTGCCGCCAGCTAGCCAAGCAAGGCCAATGCATCGGCCAGCGACAGCACCGTGGTGCGCGACTCGAACGCCGTCGAAAACAGATGCTCGTGCACGACCGGGTCCGGGTCGTAGCAGCAGTCCTTGACGGTGAACAGGCGAAAGTCCGCATCGCTCGCATAGGCCACCGACGACAGCACGACGCCGGTCGACGCAATCCCCACCATCAGCAGCGTATCGATACCCCGCGCCGACAGCTGCGCCTGCAGATCGGTGCCGAAGAACACACTGGCGCGATGCGCGACGATCAGCGGTTCGTCGGCGCGCTTGCCGAGTTCGGGCGAGATGTCGTCGTCGACGAACCGGCCGAGGCGCCTGATCCCCTGGCCGTTCTTGTTGAGCGGGCTGACTTCCGGGTAGCCCGGGCTGAAATGGATTTTCGCGAACCAGACGCCGACGCCCTTGTTGCGCGCGGCGTCGCACAGCCTGCGCGTATCGGCCAGCAAAGCCGCTGCAACCGCTGGAAACAGCCCGGTGATGTCGGTCTGATAGTGCATGACCAGCAGCGCGGTTTGCGCCGGCACGATCGGAGGGATTGGCTCGTTCACGCAGTGCCCCGCACCAGGGAAGGTGCCCGACTCTACCACGGCGCCTTCGCGCGTCGCTCTACGCATTCCGCGATCGTCCGGCGCGGGCCCGGCGCCGGTGTAAACTACCCGGTTTTTGCGCAAGGAAATCATGCAGCTTCCGCAGCGCAACCTGTACAGCGGCGCGGCGCTCGTGCGTCTGCTGGCGCGCCTGATGCAGACTGGCGTGCCGGCCTCGGAGGTGTCGTTGCCGGACCGTCTGAGCCAGTGGCTGGGCTGGACGGACGCGATCGCGCTGTCGAGCGCGCTCGATGCCGCGGCGCCCGCGCCGCTTGCCGGCGCGCAGAGCGCGCGCGGCGACGCGACGGTGGCGACGCTCGAGGCGGCGCTATGCGCGCGCACGCGCGCCACGCTGACTGCTTCGATCGATGCGCTCGACGCGGCGCGGCGCGGCGCGAAAGGGCGGCGCAACGGCGTGTCGCTCGGCGCACGCGCCGGCGCGGCGCCCATGCGCGGTAACGCGGGCAGCAACGCGCGCATCGAAGCCGGCAGCGAAGCCGGCACCGCAGCGGACGCCGCGCCCGACTTCGCGCCATTCGGTCAGCGCTATCAGGCGCAGCAGCAGGCGATGGAAAGCGCGATCGGCGAACTGCGCAGCAGGCTGCGGGCGATGCTCGCCACACGCGGCGAGCGCCATGCGCGCCTCGCGCTGGTCGACGCGACGATGGCGCGCGCGGTCGAGGCCCGCGAGCGCAGCCTGCTCGGCATGGTGCCGGCCTTGCTCGAAACGCATTTCACGCGTCTGCGCGATACGGCGCTCGCGGCGGCGGGCGCTGTCGATGCCGCGGAAGTTGCGGCGGTTGCGGCAGTTGCGGAACCCGCAGAACCGGTACAGACCGCGCCGCCCGCCGGCGCCTGGCTCGACGCGTTCTGCGAAGACATGCGCGCGGTGCTGCTGGCGGAACTCGAGCTGCGTTTCGAGCCGGTGGAAGGGCTGCTCGCCGCCTTGCGCGCCAGCTAACACGGACATTTGCAGGACACCATGTTCAGATACCGAATTCATCTCGCCGTCTTTCTGGTCGGCATCGCCGCTGTGCTGTGGGTCGCCGTCGGCTATGCGACCACCAATCCGCTTGCGCTGGTGGTCGCGTTATTGATCGGCGCGTGCTACGTGACGGGCGCCGTCGAGCTCTACCGCTATCAGCAGGCCACTGAAACGCTGGTCGCCGCGGTCGATCAGCTCGATGCGACGCCGCCGCAACTCGGCACATGGCTCGAACGGCTGCATCCGGGCCTGCGCGGCGCGGTGCGGCTGCGCGTCGAAGGCGAGCGCGCCGGGCTGCCCGGACCCGCGCTGACGCCCTATCTGGTCGGTCTGCTGGTGCTGCTCGGCATGCTCGGCACGCTGCTCGGCATGGCCGCCACGCTGCGCGGCACGGGCGCAGCGCTCGACAGCGCGACCGATCTGGAGGCGGTGCGCGCGTCGCTCGCCGCGCCGGTGCGCGGTCTGGGCTTCGCGTTCGGCACGTCGATCGCGGGCGTCGCGACCTCGGCGATGCTCGGGCTGTTGTCCGCGCTGTGCCGGCGCGACCGCATCAAGGTGGCGCAGCGGCTCGACGCGAAGCTGGCGACCGTGCTGCGCGTGTTTTCGCCCGCGCATCAGCGTGAGGAAACGTTTCGCCTGATGCAGCGTCAGGCCGACGCGATGCCGGCGCTGCTCGACGGTCTGCGCTCGCTGATGGGCTCGCTCGAACAGCACAGCGCCGCGGCCGGTGCGCGGCAGCTCGAAGCCCAGCAGGCGTTTCATGCGAAAACCGAACTCGCGTATGCGCGGCTCACGAACTCGGTCGAACAGTCGTTGCGGCAGAGCGTCGGCGAGCATGCGCGCGCGGTCGGCGCGGCGATCCAGCCGGCGGTCGAGACGACGCTCGCGAGCCTCGCGCGCGACACCACGGCGTTGCATGAACGCGTTGCGCAGGCCGCGCAGCAGCAGATGGAAGGGCTGTCGCGCGGTTTCTCGTCGACCGCCGAACAGGTGGCCACCACGTGGACCGGCGCCCTCGACGCGCAGCGCAACTCGAACGACGCGCTCGCCGCGCGCATGAGCGCGACGCTCGACGGTTTCGCGGCGAATGCCGACACACGCGCAACGAAACTGCTCGATGACGTGGCCGCGCAGTTGGCGGCATCGGCGCAGCAATTGTCGCTGAGCTGGAGCGACGCGCTCGCGCAGCACGCACAGACGCACGGCGCGCTGGCCGCACGTCATGAAGCGGCGCTCGGCGCGGCCACGGCGGCTTTCGAGGCGGCGGCCACGGCCGCGGCGGCGACCATCGAGGCGCGCACCGCGACGCTGGTCGAGCGCGTCGATGCTGCGCATGCCGCGTTGCAGACGAGTGTCGCCGCAGCCGACGAACAACGCGCCGCCGTGTTCACCGCAGCCACCGCGGGCTTCGAAGCGGCCACCACGGCCGCCGCGGCAAGCATCGAGTCGCGCACTGCGGCGCTGGTCGAACGCGTCGATGCTTCGCATGCCGCAATGCAAGCGGGCGTCGCGGCAGCGGACGAAAAACGTCTCGCCGCGTTCACCGCGGCTACTGCAAGTTTCGAAGCGGCAACCACGGCCGTCGCGGCAAGCATCGAGTCGCGCGCCGCGGCGCTGGTCGAACGCGTCGATGCTTCACATGCTGCATTGCAGGCAGGCGTCGCCGCCGCGGATGACAAACGCCTCGCCGCGTTCACCGCGGCTACGGCAAGTTTTGAAGCGGCAACCACGGCCGCCGCGGCAAGCATCGAGTCGCGCGCCGCAGCGCTGGTCGAGCGCGTCGATGCCTCTCATGCGGCATTGCAGGCAGGCGTCGCCGCGGCGGATGAGAAGCGCCTCTCGGCGTTCACCGCGGCCACCGCGGGCTTCGAAGCGGCAACCACCGCCGCGGCGGCAAGCATCGAGTCGCGCACCGCAGCACTGGTCGAGCGTGTCGATGCCTCCCATGCGGCATTGCAGGCGAGCGTCGCCGCAGCCGACGAAAAACGCCTCGCCGCGTGGACCGCGACGCTCGAACAGACCGCCGCCGCGCTATCGCGCGAATGGACCGAAACCGGCGCGCAGCACGTCGCTCGCCAGCAGCAGATCTGCGACACGCTCGCCGACACCGCGCGCCAGATCGCCGAGCGCGCGCAGGCCGAAGCGCGCGGCACGATCGACGAGATCGGCCGGCTGCTCAGTGCCGCGTCCGAGGCGCCGAAGGCCGCCGCGGACGTGATCGCCGAGTTGCGCAACAGCCTGTCCGAAAGCATGGTGCGCGATACCGCGATGCTGGAAGAGCGCACCCGTCTGCTGCAAACGCTGGCCACGCTGCTCGATACGGTCAATCTCGCGTCGACCGAACAGCGCGCGGCGATCGACGGGCTGGTATCGACGTCGGGCGAACTGCTCGCGCGCGTCGGCGCGCAGTTTTCCAGCAAGGTCGAAAGCGAGGCGCACAAGCTGGATATCGCCGCCGCCGAGGTCGCGACCAGCGCGATCGAAATGGCCAGCATGGGCGATGCGTTCGGGGTGGCCGTGGCGTCGTTCGGCGAATCGAACGGCAAGCTGATCGCGCATCTGGAGCGCATCGAACGTGCGCTCGAGCAGTCGCTCGCGCGTAGCGACGAGCAACTCGCGTACTACGTCGCGCAGGCCAAAGAGGTGATCGACCTCAGCGTGATGTCGCAGAAGCAGATCGTCGAAGACCTGCAACAGCTTGCCGGAGCACGCGCATCATGAGCGACGAGATCGATGTCGGCGTCGAGCCGGGCGCGCCGATCTGGGCTGCGTTCGGCGATCTGATGTCGGTGCTGGTGGGCGCGTTCGTGCTGATTCTGGTCGGCATCATCGGCGTGCAGTTCGAACTGTCGAGCCGGCTGCAGAAGGAAGTGCAGCAGCACAAGGCCGAGGCGCAGCGGCGCCAGGCACTCGAGCAGGCGCTCGCCGCGCCGCTCGCGGCCGGGCGCGTGACGCTGGTGAACGGGCGCATCGGCATCAGCGGCAATGTGCTGTTTGCGCTGAACTCCGATCAGCTGCAGCCGCAGGGGCGCGAGCTGCTGAAGTCGCTGGCCGGGCCGCTGGCCGCGTATCTGCGCGTCAACGACGAAATCCTGATGGTCAGCGGCTTTGCGGACGACCAGCAGGTGCGCTCCGGCAACCGGCGTTTTGCCGATAACTGGGAGCTGTCCGCGCAGCGCGCGTTGACGGTGACGCGTGCGTTTATCGACGAAGGCGTGCCGGCGGCGTCGGTGTTCGCCGCCGCGTTCGGCTCGCAGCAGCCGGTGAGTTCGAACGCCGATGCCGAAGGCCGCGCGAAGAACCGTCGCGTCGAGATCGCGCCGGTGCCGCGCCAGTCGGCCAGCAACGGCGGCAAGGGTGGGTAAGCGTGGGTAAGCGGCGATGAGCGATACGCGCGACATGCTATCCGTCGATCGTGCTGCATCCGGCGATGTACCGCGCGACGACGTGCGCGCGACGCTCGACGCATGGCGCGCGGCCGGCGCCGAGCGCATCGATCCGCTGCGTTTCGCGATGATCGATGCGCTGGCGCAGCGCGTGTCCGGACGGCAGGCGGATGGCGAATTGCGCCGTCTGCTCGAGGGCCGGCTCGCGGCATTGCTGGCCGCGTATGCGCGCGACGTCGAAGCGATGCGCGAAGACCGCGAAGACCGCGAAGGGCACCCCACGCAATCGGCACGACCCGCTGACGCGCGCCCCGGCGCCACTGCGCTATCGGCGCTGGCCGCAGCGTCAGGCGCGCGCGGCGCGCGCGCCGATACGCTTGCCGACACCCTCGAATACTTGCAGACCACCTGGTCGAAGCTGAGCGCCGGCCGGCAGTTGCGTCAATCGCTCGCACAGGTGCCGGGCAATGCGGGGCCGCTGAACTCGAGCCGTCTCGTGCACCGCGCGCTGTCGCTGATGAACGAGTTGTCGCCCGACTACTTGCGGCATTTCCTCGTGTATGCGGAGACCTTGTCGGCGCTCGGCGAACTGGCTGGCGGTGCGCCGCCGAGCGCGCCGAGCGTGGAAAGCGCGTCGCGCGGCAAGGGCGCGAAGCAGGTGGGCAAGCGCAAGCCGAAGGGCGGTTGAACGCGCAACGGCCTGCGCACAGGGCGGCTAGTCCGACAGGCTGAACACCGAAAGCGCAAGCCGTACCGCAAGAAAGCCGACCGACGTTCCCATCGACATACCGGGCAACGCCGAACCGCAGCGCAGACCGGTCACACAGGCCAGATGCCAGAGGCACACGCCGAACGCGGCAACCGCCGCTACAGATGGCTTGAGCGCGTTCACGACCGCCTCACGACGACTTCGAGATACTCGCTCGGCAGCACCAGCGTGGCATCGCCGGAGCGATTGCGGCTGTCGATCAGCGCCGTCAGATCGGCGAGCAGAGCCGCCTGCCGTTCGCCGTCGAGCGCGGCGAATGCTTTGTTCACCGGCCCGTAGTACGTGCGAAACACCTCGATGAAATGCGCAGGCGACCGGTAGCGAAACGTGAACATCCGGCTCGCCGCAACGATGTCGCGCGCGTAGCCGTCGAACAGCGTTTCCAGCCGCGCCTGGGTGCCCCACAGTGCCGGCGACATCACGCCCTGCGGCGGCGGCAGATACTTGCCGAGGGTCTTGAACACCTGGCCGATAAAGCTTTCCGGCGTCCAGTTCGCCAGCCCGATCAGTCCGCCCGGCTTGCACACGCGCGCCATCTGCTGCGCGGCCTTTTGCTGGTCCGGCGTGAACATCACGCCGAAGGTCGACATCACGACGTCGAACGAGCCGTCCTCGTAGGGCAGCGCTTCGGCGTCCGCCTGCTCGAAGCGCACCGGAAGGCCTTCTGCCTGCGCCCGCGCGCGGCCGGCTTCGAGCAGCGCCGCGACATAGTCGGTGGAGGTCACGTCGCACCAGCGGCGCGCCGCCGCCAGCGTCGCGTTGCCGTTGCCAGCGGCCACGTCGAGCACGCGGCTGCCGGCGCGCAGGTCGAGTGCTTCGCATAGGCTCTCGCCGACGATCTGCAGCGTGGTGCCGACCACCGAGTAGTTGCCGGTGGACCAGGCAGCTTGCTGACGGGCCTTGACGGCGGAGAGATCGACGGCGGATTCGAGATTGGACGCGACTGCGGACATGACACGCTCCTGGGGCAATGGGCAGAAGCACGCGACAGCGTGCGATCGATCTGCCGGTTCAGTGGCGCCGCGAATCCGAACCGCGAACAACCCGCGCGGCGAGCGGGTCAATTGGAATGCGATCCGGCGAGGTCTGCGGATCGCGCTGTCGTTGTGGTTCGCGTGGGGCCTAGTATCGGCAGATGGCGCGCAGAGATGAATGACCAGGCGTCCAGATGTTTTGCGCGAGACGCCGGGATTGGCCGCCATCGCAACGTCCGCGCGACGAACCTCACGTCAACGCCGCGGTTCGAATCGTGTCGGGCGAGGTCCGACAGTCATTCCACCAGGCGTCGGCCACGCCACAACACTTTGCGCATCCCGCACCCCGCCGGATTGCGCAGACGCCCGCCGCACAAGGCGGCCGCAATGTGGCACGGACTCTGCAATAGATGGCGTCCCAGCCGTAGCAACACCCGCACTCCATCGAATCCCGATGTGCCGCACCGGATGCACGCCTGGACTTCCTGTATCGCGCTGCAGCGCGCGCCGATACGCAATCCACCAGGCCGACATTGGAGGGCGCCATGATTATCTTGCTCATCTTGCTGTTCCCGCAGCTGAAAAAGGCGCTCGACCACGCCGAGCACAGCCGCCGCGACGCGTATCTCGCGTCGGCGACGAACATCGGCGAACTCGAACGCCGTATGAACACGATGGAATTTGATCGCTAAAGCGCCGGTATACCGCTGCGGCATTCACATCCCCGAACCCATTGATCCGATCGACGACATGAACAGCACTCTCGCGCCGCACGCCCGCTTGTCCCCTACCCCGGTGATCGCATTGCACTGCTCCGGCTCGGGCGCAGCGCAATGGCGCAAGCTCGGCGAGGCGCTCGGCGCACGTCACGCGTTCGTGGTGCCCGAGCACTACGGCTGCGACAACACCGGACCGTGGAGCGGCGAGCGCGCCTTCACGCTCGCCGACGAGGCCGCCAGAACCGTCGGCATCATCGACGCGGCGTGCGACAAGGTGCATCTGGTCGGTCACTCGTACGGCGGCGCGGTCGCGTTGCGCGCGGCGCTCGAACGCCCGCAGCGAATCGCCAGCCTGACGCTTTACGAGCCGTCGGCTTTTCATCTGCTGAAGCTGATGGGCGCGCATGGCGCGCATGCGCTCACGGAAATCCTCGCGATCTCGCAGCGCACCGCTGACGGCGTGGTCTGCGGCGACTATCGGGGCGCGGCGGCCTCGTTCGTCGACTACTGGAGCGGCCGCGGCGCATGGGAAGCATTGCGGCCTTCAGCGCAGGCGGCGCTGACGCGCTGGGCGCCGAAGGCGCCGCTCGACTTCCGCGCGTTGCTCGACGAACGCACGCCTGCCAGCGCCTACCGGAGCCTGCGCGTGCCGGCGCTGATCCTGCGCGGCCAGCATGCACCGGTGCCGTCGCGCGCGATTGCGGAGCGCCTGCCGATGCTATTGCCAAAGGCGCGTCTGGCGATCGTCGAAGGCGCGGGGCATATGGGGCCGCTGACGCACGCGGACCAGGTCAACGCGATGATCGTGCGGCATATCGGCGACGCCGATACGGTGGCTTGACGGACACTTCCCGCTGCACGAAAGCGGTTGCGCGCACATACGACTACCTGAAGGTATGGTTGGCGCGGTGCGAAACCATACCTTCGCGGTCCTACCCGCCACTTAATATCGCGCGCTTCCTTTTGCTGCAGCGGACTTCCGCTGCCTATACTCGGAGTGGCTTCGGCGCGGCCCGCAGGTGCCCGCCACCCTCTGCCGGGTATTGCCGAAGCCTCGACGCCCGCGCGGCGTCGCAACCGTCACGTCGGTCATCACGCAAGCGGTCTGCATGACGTCCTCGTGAATCGTCAGCTCACGTCAGCAAGGAAACCACCATGTCCACGCAGGCCTACGGCTATGACATCCTGCACAATCCCCACCTCAATCACGGTTCCGCTTTCTCGCACGAAGAGCGCCGCAAGTATCGGCTGGAAGGTCTGCTGCCGCCGGGCGTGAGCACGTTGGCACTGCAGGTTGCCCGCACGCATGCGCAACTGGCGCACCTCGACAGCAACCTGCAACGGTATCTGTTTCTGTCCGACCTGCAGGCGCGCAACGAGACACTGTTCTACGCGTTGCTGATGTCCGACCCGGCGACCTACATGCCGATCGTCTATACGCCGACCGTCGGCGAGGCCTGCCAGAAGTTCGACCATGTCTTCAGGGCGACGCGCGGCATGTATATCCCGATCTCCGCGCGCGGCCGTGTGAAGGAACTGCTGCACAACTGGCCGCAGCAGGACGTACGGTTCATCGTCGTGACCGACGGCGAACGGATCCTCGGGCTCGGCGATCTCGGCGTGGGCGGCATGGGCATTCCGATCGGCAAGCTCGCGCTGTACACCGCGTGCGCCGGCGTGCCGCCGATGCATTGCCTGCCGGTCACGCTCGACGTCGGCACCAACACCGCGGCGCTGCTCGAAGACCCGCTGTATCTCGGCTTGCGGCAGGAGCGCGTACGTGGCGACGAATATCATGCGTTCGTCGATGAATTCGTCACGGCCGTCCAGCAGGTTTATCCGAAGTGCTGCATTCAGTGGGAGGATTTCGCCAACTTCAATGCGGTGCCTTTGCTCGCGCGCTACAAGGACCGGGTCTGTACGTACAACGACGATATTCAGGGCACCGCGGCGGTCGCGCTGGCCGGCATCTATGCGGCGCTGCGCATCTCGAAGCAGAAGCTGACCGGGCAGCGCTTCCTGTTTCTCGGCGGAGGTTCGGCGGCCACCGGCATCGCCGAACTGATCAGCGAGGCGATGGTGCGCGAAGGTCTCGATATCGATTCAGCGCGCAAGCGCAGCGCGCTGTTCGACGTCAACGGGCTGATGGTGCAGTCGCGCACCGATCTTGCGGATTTTCAGAGGGTCTTCGCGATCGATCACGCACCGCTCGACTCGTTCGTCGATGCGGTGCGCGCGTTAAAGCCCACCGCGATCATCGGCGTCAGCACGGTGCCCAAGCTGTTCAGCCAGCCGGTGATCGAAGCGATGAGCGAACTCAACGAACGGCCGATCATCTTTCCGTATTCGAATCCGACTTCGCGTTCCGAATGCACCGCTGAAGAAGCGTATCGCTGGTCGAAGGGCCAGGCGATCTTCGCCAGCGGCAGCCCATTCGAGCCGGTAGAAATCGAGGGCCAACGCTTTGTGCCGGGGCAGGGCAACAACGTGTACATCTTTCCCGCGATGGGGATGGCGGTGTTCGCCACCGAAGCGACCCGCGTGACCGAAGAGATGTTTATCGTCGCAGCTAAAGCGGTGGCCGAGCAGGTCACCGACGAGAGCCTTGAAAAAGGGCTGATCTACCCGCCGCAAAGCACAATCTACGAGGCGTCGATCCATGTGGCGGCCGCGGTCGCGGCGTACATCTTCGACCATGGCCTCGCACGCGTCGAGCGGCCTCGCGATCTGGTCGAGCATATTAAATCGGTGGCCTATGAGCCGGTATATCGACCGCTTTAACCCGGCCCGCTAGCGATCGGACGGCTGTTGCGCCCCCGCAGCCCGATTTTTGATCAACGTTGACAAGCAAAAATACGGCGCTTTAGACTGCCTCATCGCCCGAGGCCTGACAACGTTGTCCGCCTTGGATCCGGCATAGAAGCCCCCTGACGAACCAGCGGTTCGTCAGGGGGCTTTTTTTTGTCCGTATTTTCCCTCGACCTTGCGCCATTTTCTGGAGATACCGCATGTTGCTGAAGCCGTCGGCCTGGATACGTATGGCCGTTACCGCAGGACTCGCCATCACTACGCTGGCGGCAAGCGCCGCCGATCCCGTCAAAATCGGCTTGCTGGAAGATGCTTCCGGCAATTTCGCACTGGCAACCATTCCGAAGATTCACGCGACAGAACTGGCGGTCGATGAAATCAACGCCAAGGGCGGCATTCTCGGACGCCCGATCAAGCTGATCGCGTACGACACGCAGTCGGACAACACCAAGTTCCAGGAACTGGCCCGGCGTCTGGTGCAGACCGACAAGCCGGACGTGATTTTCGGCGCGTTTTCCAGCGCGTCGCGCGAAGCGATCCGCCCGATCATGGACCGCGCGCATCAGCTCTACTGGTACGACAACCAGTACGAAGGCGGCGTCTGCGACAGCAATACCTTCGTCACCGGCGCGGTACCGGAGCAGCAGTTCTCGACGCTGATTCCGTGGATGATGCAGAAGTACGGCAAGAAGGTGTACACGATCGCCGCGGACTACAACTTCGGGCAGATTTCCGCGGAATGGGTGCGCAATATCGTCAAGGAAAACGGCGGCACGATGGCCGGCGAGGAATTCATCCCACTATCCGTCTCGCAGTTCGGCCAGACCATCCAGAACATCCAGAAGGCCAAGCCCGATTTCGTGGTGACGCTGCTGGTGGGCGCCAATCAGGCGTCGTATTACGAACAGCAAGCTTCCGCGCATCTGAATCTGCCGATGGCGAGTTCGGTGAACGTCGGCCAGGCCTATGAACACAAGCGCTTCAAACCGCCAGCACTGAAGGACATGTACGTGACGGCGAACTACGTCGAAGAAGTCGACACGCCCGCGAGCAACGACTTCAAGAAGCGCTTCCACGCGAAGTTCCCCAACGAGCCGTACATCAATCAGGAAGCGGCCAACGCGTACGACGCGATCTATCTGTACAAGGCGGCCGTCGAAAAAGCGAAGTCGACCAACCAGGACGCGGTGCGCAAGGCGCTTGAAAGCGGCGGCATCTGCACCGAAGGCGAGCAGGGCAAGGTCTGTATCGATCCGAAGAGCCATCACGCGAGCCATACGATCTTCCTCGTGCACGTGAAGGAGGATCACTCGGTCGAGATCCCGAAGGTCTGGGACGACGTGCAGCCTTACTGGCTCGGCAAGGTGGGCTGCGACCTGCCGAACAAGCCCGATCATCGCCAGTACACGCCGTCGAATCTGCCCAAGAAGTCCTGATCCAGGCCGGCGCGCCGCGTGCAGCATGCGGCGCGCCGGTTTTCTGAAAGTGGAGCAAGCATGGCCACGCTATCGGTTGTTTACTCGCTCATCTATCAGTTCGGCGACAGCTTCGCCTATCTGGTGCTCGCGGCGCTCGGCCTCGCGGTGATCTTCGGCATGATGGGCGTGATCAATCTCGCTCATGGCGAGTTCATCATGTGCGGCGCGTACGTTACGATCATCGCCGCCAAGCGCGGCGTGCCGCTGCCGCTGGCGATGCTGCTCGGTGCGCTCGCCGCCGCGCTGGC
>Ga0310811_10008748_pt1 | contig 13032 bp, 14 predicted proteins | sample YCmetagenome_FD_207642 | JGI IMG/M metagenome (GOLD analysis project Ga0310811, IMG submission 207642) | Soil microbial communities from experimental microcosm in Duke University, North Carolina, United States - YC | ecosystem: Engineered > Artificial ecosystem > Soil microcosm > Unclassified ...
GAAATCAACAACGGTGGATCGACCGGCTTGACGAAATATCGATCGAAGCCGGCGGCGATTGCGCGAACCCGATCCTCTGCCTGGCCATATCCCGACAACGCGATTGCAAAAGTTCTCGCGCCATTGGTGGAGAGTCGCAACTGCTCGATGATGGCAAAGCCATCCAGTCCCGGCAACCCGATGTCGCAGATCAATACGTCATAAGGCGCGTCGAGCGCCATCGCCAGACCGGCGCCGCCGTCGTGCGCAGTGAACACCGCATGACCGTTCAGCTCAAGAAAGCTCCTTAAGGTGTTGCACGCGTCAAGATTGTCTTCAATCAACAGGATGGTGCAGCTTTGCATCGCACTGGTCGGCACCTGCGGCGGCGCAGCTGTCACCTGCGCTTTTCGGGAAACCGGCAGCGTCACGACGAAGCGGCTGCCTTTTCCAGGTCCTGCGCTGTCCCCTTCCACCTGCCCGCCGTGCATGTGCACCAGATTGCGCACCACGTTCAACCCAACCCCAAGCCCCCCTTCGGAACGCGCCAGCGAACGGGGCCCTTGTGTGAACAGATCGAAGATATGCGGGAGCACGTCGGCCGGTATGCCGTCGCCATTGTCCTTCACCGTGATGACGATATCGTCATCCAGTACCCTCGCAGAAAAATCGATGTTGCCGCCGTCGCGCGTGTATTTGGATGCATTGGACAACAGGTTCGAAAAGACTTGCGTCAGCCGCACCGGATCCCCTTCTATCGTCACATCGCGAGGCGGCAATTCAATCCCGAGATGCTGAAGCCGCTTGTCAATGCGTGGCTGTATCGTTTCAATTGCACGTTCCATCACATCGGCCATCGGAATGACAGCGAGCGACAGTGTGATCTTGCCGCTGCTGATGCGTGCAGCGTCAAGTAGGTCGTCCAGCAATCTCGCCATATGGTTTACCTGGCGTAGCACGATGCCCTGCAGATCTATCAGCTGCGGAGACGCATCCGGCATTCGCCCCATGAGGGCCGCCGCCATGCTGATGGGCGAGAGCGGATTGCGCAGCTCGTGCGCCAGCATGGCAAGGAATTCATTCTGCCGGCGATTGGCTGCCTCAGCCTCTTCGCGCAAGGTTTGCGCGTTCAACGTGGCGAGCACCAAGTTTTCATTGGCATCGCGCAGTTGTTCCAGCATGTCGTTCCGAAGCTGTTGGTCGGTACCGTGCTGGCGCAGGTTGTCGATTTCATCGAGCAGCGTAGATACGATCACGCGTAGCTGTGATGCGTCCATTGTCGACAACTGTCGGCGAATATCTTGGGCGTCGCTGTTCTTCTGTTGTGCGGGGAAATGACCACTTTCCTCTTCTCGCCTGCTCATGGTCGCCTTTATCTTGTGGGTTTCCGCATTGACGGGCGCCCTGATAGCAATCCCTCGAATTCTACGGGTCGGGGACCAATTTCGATGCCCCGATCGGTGATCTCGTATTCCCTCAGTTCCCTGCTATGCGCGCTGCCGCGCACCTTGACGACCGAAAGTAATTTCACCAGTCTCCCTTCGGTTTCGACATACCGCATTGCAACAATGGCATCTGTCAGAAAAGAAATGTCGGCCTGGCTGAAGCGTAGGTCGGTGAAACGATCTTCCAAGCCGATGGTTACGACTACACTAACACCCAATTTCGCTAAGGTGTCGAGCACACGAAACACGGCGCTACGGATGTCGCTGCGAAACTCCGGCGCAAGGTAAAGGCCGAATTCCGACAGCGAATCAATCAGTACACGCTTGGCACCGGTGCGGCGAACAACATCGATGAGATCGTCAATCAGTTCCTCGACCGTCAAGTCGAGCAAGCGGCTGCCGACAATGAAGACATTGCCAGAGCTGACCAGTTCGGACAACACGCTATTACGCAGCCGTGAGGTCGTCTTTTCGAAGAATACTGCGACGCCCTTTTCACCTTGCTTGACGCCTTCAGCAAGGAATCCGGTACCCAATATGGTCTTGCCTGCACCTGTCGGCCCGACCACCAGCAAGGCGTGTCCTCGCGGGAGGCCGCCGTTGAGCAATTCGTCCAGCTGCGGTGTTCCTGTAGAAATGCGCACCGGATGCTTGTCAATGCCGGTGTCCGGGTATTCCTCCGTGATCAACGGCAGCACCCGCGGATAGATGCGCAGTCCGTCATCGGTAATGCGGAAGATATGCGAGCCGCTCAAATGTTCCTGGCCACGCATTTTCACAATGCGTATCTTGCGTAAAACCGAGTTCTGCTCCTGATGCTGAGATAGATACAACAAGCCATCGGCGACGGTCATGATGGGATTGGCTTCCGCTTCGGCATGCATGTATTCGCCGATCAGGAAGGTGGTGGCTTCCCAGCTCGTCATGCGCGTTCCCAGCTCCTGAATGAAATGCTGCAGGTCTGCGACGCCCTCGTTACCGTCTTTCGCGGTCTGTACTACGGAGCGGAAGGAGTCGACAAATACCAGACTCGGAGAAAACGCTTCAACCTCGCGCATGATGCGTTCCAGCACGCCTGCAAAATTTCCGCTGCGCAGGTCTTCGCCAAGATTGACGTAACGCACTGAAACGCCGACTTTGTCCAAGTCATAAAATGAGTACTGCTGCTGATAGCGCAACATTTTTAAAGGCGGCTCGCCGAGCACAGTAAAGAACAGCGCCTTGCGTTGCGGACTGGCCAGCGAAAACATGATCTGATGCGCAAGCGTAGTCTTGCCGCTCCCCGGTGCACCGGCGATCAAATTGAATGAGAACTCGCTGAGCCCGCCGCCAAGAAGAATATCAAGCCCGGGAACCGATGTCGTCAGTCTTCCCACGGTAACTTTGTCGCTCATTTACTCCTGCTCCTTTGAATTCCCTTGATCAGACCCGTCGCTCCAAGCCGAGTTTAAAAGGCGCATCGTCAACGCTTCGCCGATAAGCCCCGACAACAGTCTGCTGAAGGTATCCAGCAACGCCATGTTTGCTTCCGCAGCAAGACTTGTCTCCACTGATGAAAGCTGTTTTGCCAAATGATCGAATACTGAGTCCACCGACTGCGCCGATTGTTCCGGAGTCAACCAGGAATAGCGTGATTGCACAAGTCTCGTAGCCCTACCGTACAGCGCGGCAAAACCCGTCTCTCCAATGAGGGGACTCAAATGCGCAGCAAGTCGCCTCCAGGACGCTACGTCGCCACCGTTGACACGGTCGGTAGCGAACATCCTGGAAATCAATTGCTGCCGCTTGTCGTCGTTCTTATCCATGCAGATCGTTATGTAATGTGATCAATGACGCCGAGCGCTGCACGCGATACGTTTCTTTTAATCATGTGCCGGCATTTTATCCGAGTCATTAGGTGCACTTTCGGATTTGCTTCGACGCGCCTGCACTGGACATGAAGCCAGCTGCAATGAAAACAACCGCTATTCACAAGGATTGGTGCGATACCGCACTTGCTTCGTCAAAACGCTTTCAAAAGAGCAAGTTGATCCGGGTCAAGATAGCACCACTCACCTTCCTCCAAGCCGAGCGAAGCCAGCGTCAAGCCGCCTATCTGTATGCGAATCAGCGCGGAACAGTGGTTTCCCGCCGCAGCCAGCATGCGTTTAACCTGGTGGTACTTCCCCTGCTCCAGCACAATTTCGATGCGATGCGTATCCAGCATGCGGCAATGCTGCGCCGCCAGCGGCGCCGGTTCATCGTGCAGTTGGACACCAGCCAGTAACTTTGCGACCAGTTCGGGTGTGACCGGATCGTGCGTGGTCGCCACATAGACTTTCGGGACATGCCGTTTCGGCGACGATTGCGCGTGGATGAAGGGCCCGTCATCCGACATCAACAGCATGCCGGTGGTGTCGTGGTCAAGTCGGCCGACCGGTTGCAGTTCGCGCCAGCTGAACTGTTCAGGTAGCAAGGTCAACACGCCGGGGTGGTGGCTGGGCTTGCGCGAGCACTCGAAATTGGCCGGCTTGTTCAGCGCGATATAAACGTGTTCCCGATAGCGCCATGTTTCATCGAAAACGGTGAATTCGAGATTGCCGGTATCGAAGCTGGCGCGGTAGTCGTCGACCGTCTCGCCATTGATGCGAACCTCGCCGTCCTCAATCAGGCTGCGGCAGTATTTGCGGGTACCGAAGCCCTGCGATTGTAGGATGCGGTCCAGGGATAATTTGCTCATGGCCGGCACTGTAGCAGAACTGCCGAGGCTGCTTTTCTTGAAAATGAGAAAATACGACGTTTCCCCAATCAGGCGCCATTACAATGTGCGCCCAACGCATCCGCAGAAAGTCATCATGAGCCAATTCTGGAGTCCGCTGGTCCAAACGCTGACGCCCTATGTGCCAGGCGAACAGCCGAAGATCGCCGGCCTGATCAAGCTGAACACCAACGAGAATCCGTACCCGCCGTCCCCAGCCGTGCATGCCGCCTTGCAGGCGGTTCCGGCCGAAGCCCTGCGCCTGTATCCGGATCCGGATGCGTCCGCGCTGAAGCAGACGCTGGCCACCTACCACGGCCTGGATGCAAACGAAGTGTTCGTCGGCAACGGTTCGGATGAAGTATTGGGTTTTGTCTTCATGGCCTTGCTCAAGCACGAGGCACCGCTATTATTCCCTGACATCACCTACAGCTTCTATCCGGTGTATTGCAAGCTGTTCGGCATCGCGTACGAAGAAATCCCGTTGAACGATGCGATGCAGATCGATGTGGCCGACTACGGCGCGCGGTCGTGCGGCGGCATCATCTTTCCCAATCCGAATGCGCCGACCGGCACCGCGCTTCCCTTGTCCGCCGTCGAGGAATTATTGAAAGCGCATCCCGATGTGGTGGTGGCAGTAGACGAAGCCTATGTCGATTTCGGCGCAGAGACAGCGGCGCCGCTGATTCGCCTTTACCCAAACCTGCTGGTGATCCGCACCTTCTCCAAATCGCGCTCGCTGGCCGGTCTGCGCGTCGGTTTCGCGCTGGGTCAGCCCAAACTGATCGAAGCGCTGGAGCGGGTAAAGAACAGTTTCAATTCCTATCCACTGGATCGCATGGCACAGGCCGGCGCCATCGCCAGCTACGCTGACGAAAGTTATTTCCAGCAGACGCGGCAAGCCATCATCGCCAGCCGCGAACGGGTGATAGAGGCGCTGCAAAAAATCGGCTTCGCGGTACTGCCGTCAAGTGCCAACTTCATTTTCGCGCGCCACGCGACCATCCCCGCCGCCCAGCTGGCTGCCGGCCTGCGCGAACGCGCGATCATCGTGCGGCACTTCAATCATCCTCGCATTAATCAGTATTTGCGCATTACGATCGGCACGCCGGAGGAATGCAGGACTCTGGTAGAGACGCTAGGCGCGCTCGTTAACGGCGCCTAAGCGCGCCAAGGCACATCCTCCTTTCAGACGGAAGGAGGATTGTTGTCACGTGCGACCTTTTTAGCCACCTCGCTTCATCTTTCCTACAGCATAAAGAGAACATGTCCGATGTCGTCGCGGGCGGCCTGACAGTATGGTGAGCTGTTGCAAGACATCACGCTCAACCCAGCCATATGGAGGCCGCATGCTCTCATTAGCCAAGAAACTTTCCCCAACCATCACCGACATGATCCGTTTCGATCATTCACACGTGCTGGTCACCTTCCACCAATACACCAAGGACAAGGGACCAAGCGTGCGCAAGGCCCTGGCCGACACGATTTGCAACGCGCTGGAAATCCACGCCACGCTGGAGGAAGAAATCTTCTATCCGGTCATCCGCATGATCGACAGCAACGAGCCGGTCATCAAGAAAAGCGTGCCGGAGCATGATGAGATGCGTAGCCTGATCGCGGAACTGCGCGCGACTGACCCGAAAGACGAACAGCACCAGAAACTCGTCATGGAATTGATGCGCGACGTTATTCACCATGTCGCCGACGAGGAAACGGTGTTACTGGTCGAGGCGGAAAAAATGCTCAGCAACGAACGTCTGTGCGAATTGGGTACCGAGATGACCAAACGGCGCATGCAACTGATCGCGCCGAAGGCAGGCAAGATCGCTGCCGATACGGCAATCGGCTTTTCGGGCAGCACGGTGGCATTGGTTGCCGGCGCCGCCACTGCATTCTGCGCAGTCCGTCATTTCACCAAGGCCAGGCGCGAAGCGCACGCGCATTGATGCAAGTACCCGGCTTCTACTGCGGCTTTGCCACCATCAGATAGAAGATCGCGACGAAGGCAAAGAATGCCGGGATGCCTAGCGCTACCCAGATCTTCAGATAGCGCCAGTAAAGCGGCGGCAATCCCGCTTGCTCGGATGCCGCACGTTGCGCGAGATCCCGCAGCTTCGTCTGCAGCCACACCACCGGCAACCAGCACGCCAACGCAATGGCGTACAACACCGTTGACCATACGATCCATTTGCTCGTTGCCGGCATGCCGACCAGATGCACCATATAAAAGCCGGTCAACGGCTGCAGCACTGCGGTCGTTGCGGTAAACAGCCAGTCGGCGATGACGACATACCTGGCGACAACCGCAATTGCGTGAATATCGCGGCTCAGACTTGCGAACAACAAATAGAAGGCCGAGCCGATGCCGGTGCCGAACAGCAAGGTTGACGACAGGATGTGCAGCCACTTGACGACCAGGTAGTCCATCAACGCTCCTCATTCGCCATCAACAACAAAATCGCGGCCAGCATCGGTAGATTCTTCAAGATCGGGCCATACGGATGCCACAGAAATTCCGGCAGACGCCACGCGATGACGAGCGAATAGAAAACGATGACAACCAATTGCAGCGCCCATATCCACTTGCGACGCACAAAAAGGATTGCCACGCCCAGCACAAGGTCAAGCGCCGCCGCGCCGTACAACATTAGCGGCATCAGCACCGCGGGAATGCCCACGCGTTTAAGCAGCGTGTAGCTGTCTTCGACCGGATATACAAAAGCCGAAATAATGCCCGTTGCAATCCACACCAGCGCGATACTGACGCGCAGCATCGGCAGCAGCCAGTGCTGTTGCGCCGTGCATCGCACCATCGCTGCTTCCTCAGGTGATATGAATTGCGCAATGCCGCGCGGCATTCTTCCCAGCAAGGCGCGCAAGCCGGCGACGTCCGCGGTGTTACCGCGCTCCAGCATCTGAAAAGTCTCGCTATCGAGTGGTGCATTGCCGACGATGCCGGCCACCCGTGCGGTCAAGCGCGCGATACCGATCGGCACGGTAAGGCGCCAGGCCGGCCGCATCCGCATCGCGCTGCGCAACATCGCGATAAAGCGGGCGAACGGCACCGCATCAGCACCGACCACGGCAATCCTTTCGCCGCGTGCATTCGGCATGTTGACGGCGGCCAGCACTGCGTCGACGACATCATCGATATGCACCGGCTGCACCATTTGCCGGCCGTCGCCGAATACCGGCTGCACTGGCAGCGTCGCCAGCGTATTGAACAATGCGGCGCTGGCGCCTCCCGGACCGTACACAAGAGACGGTTGCAGGATGATCGCAGGCAAGTTGTTCTCCAGCAGGAAGTCGTCCGCTTCCTTCTTGCTCAAGTGATAGCGGCTGATAGCGTGCCGATCGGCGCCAAGCGCGGATATCTGCACGATCAATTTCACACCCTGCCGCGCACAGGCGGCGAACAAGGCGCGTGGCGCCTGCGAGTGCAAGACGGAAAATGTTTGCGCCCCGTGTTCGCGAATGATGCCGACCGCATTGATCACGATATCGATACCGCGCAGTCGCGGCGCCCAACTCTCGGGCGTCGGATCGCGAGTGAAATCGGCTTCGATGAACTGCATGCCGGCGCGTTCCGGTGTGGCAGGCACCGATCGGACTACGCACACCACCTGGTGTCCGGCGTTCAATAGTGCCGCGACCACGCGGCGGCCGATGAATCCGCTGGAACCGGTAATCAGGATGCGCATCGCCTCTCCTTCCCATGGAACCGTCTGCTGAAAAGCGCGTCAGTATTTATCGTTACGAAATGATCAAAGGAACACCAATGAAGAGCTGGAAAGAATCCATCAAATATGGCTTGGTCTCCGGTGCTGCAGCCAGCGTCCTTTCGACCGTAGCGCTCGCGGCCTGCGGCAAGCGCGAAACCGGTAGCGTATTCGCAGCGACCAACGCAATAAGCCACTGGATCTGGGGCGACAAGGCGGCAGCCCACAAAGAACCAGCTTCCCGCTACACGCTTCCGGGCTACGCCATTCACCACGCCAGTTCGACCTTCTGGGCGGTGCTGCTCGAGAAGTGCTTCGGTGCCAGGATCAAGCGAGACGCGCCGCTGGATACCTTGAAAGTCGCCGCTGTTACCTCGGCCGTCGCCTGCTTCGTCGACTACAAGTTGACGCCCCATCGTCTGCAACCTGGCTACGAAATGCATCTGTCGAAACCGTCGCTATTCGTCGTGTATGCCGCGTTCGGGCTGGGCCTTGCACTCGCCACGCACGCGCTCAAGCACGCCGAAGCGCACCACTAAGCGGCCTCAGGCAAGCGCGGTGTCCAGCACCGTCATCAGGATGAAGCCGAGGACCAGACTGATGCAGGCAGGCGTGCCGTTGTTGTTGCGATGCGCTTCGGGAATGACATCGCGGCAGATGACAAATAGCATCGCCCCCGCGGCGGACGCCAGTCCCCACGGCAGCAAACCCGCCGAAATGCCGATCAAGGCCACGCCCGCCACTGCGGCCACCGGTTCGATCAGACCGGACATCACGCCGAGCCCGACCGATATCAGCCGGTTGTAACCTACGCTGCGCAAGGCGAGCGCCACCACCAGGCCTTCCGGCACGTCCTGGATCGAGATGCCGGTCGCCAACATGTTTGCCTTGTCCAGGTCGACGCCAGCGTAAGCCACGCCGATCGCCAGACCTTCCGGCAAATTGTGCAGCGCCACCGCCAGCACAAACAGCCAGGCGCGGCGCAAGGAATTGGCATAGACCACCGATTCGTCAATCGCAGGCGCCAGGTTATTGCCAGCAGTGCTGCGGTCGAGCAGCAGAAGTAGCAAGGTGCCCAGCAAGATGCCGCCGCCGACAATGGCGCTCGCGCCAATTGCGCCTGCGCCCTGCTCCTTCGCTGCGGCCAGCGCCGGAATGACGAGCGAAAATGCAGTGGCGGCCAGCATCACGCCGGCGCCGAAACCGAGAAAACCGTCATAAGTGCGTTGAGAAAATTTTTGTGAAAACAGGACCGGCAAAGTACCAAGCGCAGTAGCCAGTGCCGCTGTGCCGCCCCCCAGTAATGCGGCACGCATATTCGGGTTGTTGCCAAATTGAGCGAATACATCGTTCAGCAGCAAAAAGCTGCCAGTCAAACAAATGAACAATCCGACCGCGCGACGCCATGTCATTCTCTTCAGGAATGTATGAAAAGCTTGGGACGCATTCTGATCGGTAACCTGCATATGTTTTTTCCTATTCGTTCGCATCCAGACAGAACATGCACCCGGCAATGAATGCCGGATGCATGCGTTACGACATTACCGCTTACGCGAAGGCGGCGAGGAAGTCGTGCCCCCGCCTGCACCTTCCAAGGCCAACTCCTCCAGACCTTCAGGCGAGACGCCCATGCCAAGTTCGGCCCCCGTCAACGGGTCGGTCGATGGATTTGACGCGGTACGCGCCGCCAAGTTTTCCACCATGGTGGCATCCGTGGTCGGCAAATCGACACTGGCTTCGCCGGTGCCGCCATCCACTGCCTGCGCCTGGTCCGGATCGGCAACAAATTCCCATTTTTCGCCTTGGTTCCATGGACCGCGCTCGTCACCGATGCCCTTCGACATGTTGAAGTAGACACTCGAAAATTCGGGTCGACCCGGCAGCTTGCCCGGCGGGAAGTTGGGCGAAATCGAGTACAAGGCTTTCTCGAACGATTTCTGATGCGCGATTTCACGCGTCATCAGAAAGCCGAGGGCCTCTTTGACGCCCGGATCTTCGGTCAGGTTGATTAAGCGCTCGTAGACGATCTTGGCCCGCGCTTCCGCAGCAATATTGGAGCGCAGGTCGGCGGTAGGTTCGCCGATGGTGTCGATATACTCCGCTCGCCACGGCAAGCCGGCCGAATTGGTCAACGGCGCGCCAGCCCCGTACAAGACCTGTGTGATATGGCTGTCGTTGCCTGCCCCGGTGATCGAGCGATACATTTCACCTTCCTCTTCCACTCCTTCCGCCAGCTTTCCTTTCGCTCCTTTGTTCAGCATCACGACGATGTTGCCAATCACCTCGAGGTGGCTCAGCTCTTCCGTGGCGATGTCGAACAGCATGTCCTTGCGGCCCGGATCGTCTTCGGCAACGGCCTGGGTGAAATAGCGCATGGCGGCTGCCAGCTCGCCTTGCGGGCCGCCGAATTGTTCCAGCATCAGGTTGGCGAGACCGGGATTGGGTCCACTGACCCTGACCGTGTACTGCAATCGCTTGTTGTGTGCAAACATCTTTGCTCTCCTAGTAGTCGATTGAGATGGAAATGCAGCCGTGCGGCAACGCGGAAGCGTCGCGACTCTTTGTGTCTCGGCACATAGATATTCGCGATTGCAGCCGACGCGCGGTATCGGACAAGACGACTAAACCATGTCAGACATTCGTGGCCTCACGGTCCGCATTTCTATGGCGTCGGAGTGACATAGAAAATCTCGATCAACGTTGTTCGAAAAATCAATCGATGAAGCGCACATGAACGGGAAGACTTGATAGCGTCTTGGGGCGGCCAACGCGTTTCGCCCGCACGCGATTCAATGCGGCGAACCGGCTTGCGAGCCGGCACATCGGTTATGCTCGCCGTCACGGCGGAAAATAAAAGCGGTATTCCCTACAAAGTCGAACAATTACAAGGACCTCCATGACCCGATTCAAGCGCCCCCTGATCATTGCCACGCTGATGTTTGCAGCGGTGCTGATTTACGCGGCGACCAAACCGGACGTCTTCCATGTCGAACGCTCCATCAGCATCAAGGCAGCACCGGAAACCATCTATCCATTCGTCAGCGATCTGCACCGCTTTGCGCTGTGGTCGCCTTATGAAAAATTGGATCCGCAAATGCAGCGGCGCCTCAGCGGCGCACCGAGCGGCAAAGGCGCAATCTACGAATGGGAAGGCAATAACCAGGTCGGTCGCGGCCGTATGGAAATCACCGCGGCAAATCCGCCAACCGGCGTCACGCTGCAGCTTGACTTTTTCAGCCCGGTGCAAGCCCACAACCTTGCCGAATTCAAGCTGCGTCCGCAAGCGCAGTACACGACGGTAACCTGGAGCATGAGCGGCCCCGCTCCTTACCTGTCAAAATTGATGACCTTGTTCTTCAGCATGGACGAGATGGTCGGCAGCCAGTTTGAAGAAGGCCTGCGCAATCTGAAAACGCGCGCAGAGCAATCTCCCGCATCTCAGATCTAATCAAACCGAAATACCGCATAAACGCCGATATAATCGCCCGCATCTAAGCGGCTGAATGGAGCTTGCAATGGAGCCGGAACAAAAAGGAAACAAGATGTCGTTCTTCGCGACATTGGGCGCGGTGTTCTGGTCATTCATTGGTCTGCGCCGCCGCGCCGATTACGAGAAAGACGTTACCGGACTCAATCCGGTATATGTCATCGTCGCCGCGCTGATCGGTGTCGCCATCTTCATCGGCATCCTTCTGACGGTCGTGTCACTAGTGCTGCGCTGATTTCCCCTCAAACAAAACGGAACCGGTTCGTCTTTATCCACTCTTGCACCAATGCAAGTTGTCCTTATCTGAGGTCGTTGCAACAATCCGCTCGCACAGCACTCAAACCGTCTTTTACCTGAGGCGGTCCCATGCGCAGCAAACTCATTAACAATGACAGCCTGAAAACCTACGCGCTGATCCTGGAAACGGGTGAGGAAGTCGTCTCGCAATTGAAGCGCTTCGCCCAGGAAAACTCGCTATCGGCCAGCCGCATCACGGCGATCGGTGCCTTCAGCAGCGTGACCCTCGGCTATTTCAACTGGAGCAGCAAGGAATACGAGCCGATCCAGATTCATGAACAGGTCGAAGTCTTGTCGCTGATGGGCGATGTCGCAATGCAGGATGGCGAACCGGCCGCGCATATCCATGTTGTTGTCGGCAAGCAGGATGGCAGCGCACATGGCGGCCATCTGCTGCATGCCTATGTGCGCCCGACGCTGGAAGTCATTCTCGATGAAGCACCGGCGCATCTGAAACGCTCTTTCGATCCCGCCAGTGGAATTGCGCTGATTAAGCTTGGCGAATAAGCGTGTAAAAAATGCCGGCGCATCCTGCAAAAATCCCTTGCTTATCCTTCGCCTGCGCCGGCGCGTGTAGGAATTGATGACGACTTTCAGATGACATGGAACAACTGTGTCGATATGCACTCTCATCCATGCAATCAATCACCTCAAGGAGCACATCATGAAAAAAATTCTGACTATTTGCCTGACTCTGGCATTCGCCGTCTTGACGGCAGCCTGCTCGTCAACGGCGACCTCACGCGGTACGGGTCAAGTCTTTGACGACGCCACCATTACCGCAAAAGTCAAAACGCAAATCGCGCGCGACGACGGTGTGGGCCAGGCAGCTGCCATCAATGTCGACACTTATCGCGGCGTCGTTTCGTTGGCCGGCTTCGTTGACAATTCCAAGCAGGCCGATGCCGCAGTCAAGGCAGCACGTAGCGTGGAAGGCGTGCAAAGCGTTAAAAACAACCTGCAGATCAAGCCGTCCGGCAAGTAAAGCCGAATCGGCAAGTCTCAGCCACCCGCTTGCCTCAGGCAGCCGGGTGGCTTTTCTATTTCTACAACGACGTTCCGTAAAGAAGAAATCTGCATAGAATGGCGTTTATTGGAGGCAACCATGAACGCTACGCAACGCGAAGATCTCCGCCATCTGCTGTCCACATCAGGCACCATGTCCGGTCTGTGTATTACGGCTGCTACGCTGTTCTCCACGGTGAGAAATACAGCGAGCAAGACCATCGTCGACGATATCTTTGTCCTTAGCGCGCTGATTTTCCTGCTTTGCACCTATTGCCTGTTCTGTGCGCTCCGTACCCGGCATCAACGCCTGATTCGTTTGCTTGCCCGCCTGGCAGACGCGCTGTTTGCAATTGCAATGAC
>Ga0310811_10008749_pt1 | contig 13031 bp, 10 predicted proteins | sample YCmetagenome_FD_207642 | JGI IMG/M metagenome (GOLD analysis project Ga0310811, IMG submission 207642) | Soil microbial communities from experimental microcosm in Duke University, North Carolina, United States - YC | ecosystem: Engineered > Artificial ecosystem > Soil microcosm > Unclassified ...
TTTGCTCTACGTGCGCCTCGACATGTGCTGTCGTCTTCTCATCGACCGCGACCTGCCGATCGATAAGATCGCTCGCCGATGTGGCATCGGCAGCGGCGGCCGCTTATCGAAGCTGTTTCGCCAACACCTGGGAATAACACCCACCGAGTACCGCAAACAAAACGGCCACCGAGGTGGTGCGACCGATGCGCCCCCTCTCACGTCATTACCTTAATTGCTCGGGCCAGCCGGCTTCCAACATCAACGGGCCCCATTTCTGGCAATCGCGCAGTCGTTCTCCAGTGGATGACATCTCGCACATACGCATCGGCATGCCCGGTCCAGATCCCACCTCAGCTACCACCACACAAGGAAATTCCAGTGAGCCGGTTTTCCAAACAATCTTCAGAAAATGAAGCGTTTTGCCGCGATGCCACCAAAGGCATATTAATGCTTGCCATTGTGATCGGCCACAACAAGATCACACAAGATTACCTTCACCTCCTCGCATTCCCAATTTTGTATTTTTGGCATGTGCAGGCATTCTTTATCCTTCCGCACCCAGAGGGATCAAAGCCACACATAAAAAAATCACTCGATTACCTCATCAGATACATGACACCGTACTTGATATTTTGTGTCGCAGTCTACATTGCAGAATACATCACAAGAACAAATATCGCCTCGCCCACAAATTCCGCACTTTTGATCCTTGCCGGATCGGCATCTGCGTTACAACAAGGAATAATACTCGTAGTCTTGTGGTTTCTTCCAACCCTGACCAGCTTCATGATCGCACGCTGCGTCATTTCACAATTTCCAGCACCAATATCCCTAGCCGTCAACACTGTTCTTTTTATCGGCGGAATCGGTGTTGCTGCGGCCGGACACACGCGAGCACCGAACCTCTTGCCGCTCAACTTAGGCATTGTCCCGTACATCTTTTCGATGAAAATAATTGCCGACGGGATCCTCAATCTTTACCAAAGACACCACAAACTAAAAAGAGAAATTGTTTTCGCAGCCGCACTGATCCTAGGATTGTCAGCATACTGGCTAATAAAAACCGGAGACGTCATTAACGTTTCCTACTATAGACTCGGTGAATCACCGATCAGCATTGCGATTGGACTAATGGCTCCGGCATGCGCACTCGTCGTAATCATGGAAGCAACCGTTTTAATCCGCTTCGGCTCGATCATCCGATCACTCGGTAAGTACTCGATGCAAGTCTTCTTGCTTCACCAGTTTTTTCAAATCCCCATCTGTGCGGTTCTCATGAAGAGACTACATCTGGAGCAAGGCTCACTGATCGCCTTTGTGACGATGGCCGCTTCGGTCGGAGCCACCGCGCTGCTTTCGCTTGCCGTAGGCAAAATGCTATGTGCACTCCCACTCGCCAAGCGGTTTGTCTTTCCAAGTGGGTGGAAAGAATTACTTGGCGGTGGACGACGCGCACCCGCCGTTACCAACAAAGAGCTGACGGACACGCTTCACTCTTGAGCCTTTCGTCCGGATACAGAATTATCAACGGCGGCTTTGAGTTTAGGGACGATCACCTCATCGTATGCCAGATTGTTTGGGTGTATTCCATCGATCACACGGTGGTATTTCTGACGCAAGTTTCCGTCGCTATCGGAAAGGAGCGGATTCAGATCGACAACCAGACAATCTGGCGTCGAGCGACATGCGGCAAAAGCTGCTTCATTGATCAAATCGATGCGTGCATTCCATCCCGGCCGGACCTTCGGGGCCTTCTCGTCCACCCGAAAAATTCCAAGCAGGACAAGTTTTGATTTGATCGCAAGGGATTTAATCAAATACCGATAATTCTCGATCGTTTTCTCATCGTGCGATACTCGAAACTGAAGATCGTTGACTCCACCTTCCAAAACGATGGTTGCCGCGCCACCTAACGATTTATAGCTGGACAAACGCGATACGATTCCCGACGTCGTATCGCCCACGATTGATAGATTGAGCAAACGAGGCCCGAGCCGCGCCATATCCGGCATATAAAAGAGGATGCTATCGCCGATCAATATCGTCGATCCCTTCGGCGCCAGTTCGTCAGCCAGCGACTGCTTGGCGACCGCCACCTTATAAGCTACCCGATAGGTCTGCGCGAGATCGTCTTGCTGGCCACGTGCAACAGTGGAAAGTACGGCTAGTGCTACGAGCGAAGCAGCACGAGTAAAGAATATGCAATCCATGGTTTCGTCCACGGCGAATCAACAAAACGTTTTTTCAACACCGATTTCCACGTCTTATTTTTTAGCTAACGCTCGTTCCTTTCGAATGCAAAAAAAACACGGAAAAGGTGGCTTTGCTTTGTCGGCTCTCTTCCGGCCACACGCCACAGCATATCCCATTCCCTTTTGGCTCGACGCACGTGACCGATCAGAGCCATATGTTGTCAAATTCGGACCAATCAACAATGACAGAATCGCCCGCACCAACGCAGTGAATAGAAACGTACACATGCCGAAATCGACACTTGCTTTGTCTGGGTCACTGCTGCTTGTAATGGGCATGTTAGGCACAGCACAGGCGCAGACGCAGACACAGACGAGTGGCTCTTTCGCGTCGAGTAACCCGTCACAAGCCAGGCCCTCGCGACTTGGCAGCGGCGCCCCCCCCAATCAAGGCGGAAGCACCGCGGGCTTCGGTTCGTCGAGCACGGCGGTGCTGGACAATCTGCTAGGGGCGCCGCGCGACTATTCCGCTTCACCCGACGGTTCGACGACGACAGATCAGCAGTTCGACCCGCTGCTTGGCGGGCCAGCGGACAATTTTGACCCGAGTTCCTCCGGCAGCACATCGCCGCTCAAGAATGGGGGCGGTGTGGCAGGGGGCGGTATGGCACCCAACACCGACGGCTATGCGCCCACACCGACGGAACGGGCACTCGTCCTCGACGATACGGGACTCGGTACAAACCAATCGCCGCAACTTCACGTCATCACGTCAAAGAAAATGGGCACTGCGCGTAAGGCCGACGTGTCGCAAGCGATGCATCTGCACGGACTCACTCAAACGCCAACGGACCTCACTTCGATCCCTGACTCCGTTACGCCGTCCATCACGCCGTCCCTTATCCAGCCAGCTGCCCCGCATACCAGCAACGGCAATAACGTCGCCGCCCAAGTCTACGCATTACCGTGGTGAATGGCGTTGCCATCAACTCGCCACTGATGCGATCACCTTCAGGTACTGATCCGTCACGCGATCCCAGGTATGCTCATTGGCCGTGCTCTGCGCTGCGGCACCGAGCCGCCGCCTTGCACCCGTATCCGCCATGAGCAGGCCAACTTTCCTCGCAATATCTTTTGCGTCCCGCTCGATCAGCAAGCCGTTATGTCCGTCGTCGATGATATCGACGATCCCCCCAACAGCTGTCGCCAGGACAGGCTTCGCGCACGCCATCGCTTCCAACACGACCAGCGGAAGCGCCTCATAGGCGGTCGGCAAAACGAACGCGAAGCACTGCCTGAAAAGGTCCCCGGGGTTGCGTACTGTCCCAAGGAAGCGAACCCGGTTTGAGACGCCCAAGGTCGCGGCGAATTTTTGGTACTCCTCGACATTACTGCCGCGCCCGCCAGCTACCCACAGCACGACATTGCCAGGCAGATGCGTTAGCGCCTCAATCAGAAATCTAAGTCCCTTGCGCTCGAATTCGTGCCCGACGAAAAGTAGCGGGATTTCATTTACAGAGGCACTGGAATCAGCGTCGTGCATTTCCGTGCCTTGACTGAACCGGGCGGTGTCCACACCATTCTGGATGACAAGCGTTTCGCGCTGGCCTTTGATCATACTGGCGGCCTCTTCCAGCGTCGGCCTTGATACGGCCACGACCGCGCGTGCCTCGCCGCGCCCCAGCACCCACTTTTCCCTGACGATACGCGCTGTAAATACCGGATTCAAAAACCTAACGAGGCTCCACATCTTCGACTCGCGCTCCATTACCGCTTGTGCGCTGAAGACGTTGTGCAGGACTATCACGTCGCCAATCAGGATTTCAATGTTGTGATTGACGATCAGATAGCCCTGCTTTCTGAAGCTCGCTGCAGTCCACGTGCCTAAGGCCATGAAGCAAAGAATTTGTAACGTGTGGCGGGCAATCCGCGAAGCTTTATGTGTCGGCCGCCAAGCCTTGAGTTTCTCCCCGAACCATGTTGTTCTCACCGGGACCTTACCGGCAAGCTCCGGAATTGACGTGTCGGATAGGACAACCACCTCACAATCGCGTCGCGCCAGACCGAGCGCGGTTTCGATCAGGACGCGGCCTCCACCCGATCCATTCACATCTCGCCCACTGATCAAAACCTTGATGTTTGCCGGCGTGTTCATGTCGTCAAGTAGCTCGATTTAAGCTGCGATCCAGCGTTGGGCACGTTCGCACGAAACGCTGGCGCGTTCGCCAAAAGTTCCGTCATGTTCTTGCGAAACATCTCGATGGAAAATCGCTCTGCGTTCTCCCGGCAAGCGCGCGGATCCATCGCAGGACCAGCCTCAAAGCGTCGAACCGCGTCGACGATCGAATCCACCGTCTGCTCAGCGAAGAGCGTTCCCGTCAGGCCGTCTTGCACGATCTCGCCCGCTCCGCCGGAACCATAGGCAATAACGGGCGTGCCGCATGCTTGAGCTTCGACCATGACGATACCGAAATCCTCCTCGGCCGCGAACACGAACGCACGCGAGCGCTGCATCAACTCCACGACCTTGGCGTCCGGTTGACGGCCAAGCACTTCGATGTTCGACACACCCTTCGCGGCGCGCTCGAGTAAGCTTCGGTCGGGCCCGTCACCGATCACCAGCAGACGCCGATCGAGACACCGAAATGCCTCGGCGATCAACGGCACTCGCTTATACGGTACGAGGCGTGCCGCCGTGACGTAATAGTCCCCCTTCTGCTCGCACAACCCGAAGCGCTCCGTATCCACGGGCGGATAGACCACTGGCACCACCCGCCCATAGATTTTGCTGATACGTCGCGCGATGAAATTTGAGTTGGCAACAAATTGATCGACGCCGTGCGCGGTCCGAACATCCCATAGCCGCATGTAATGCAGCATGGCACGGGCCGCTAAAGATTTCGGACCACGCAGCAGCGAAGCCTCGCGCAAATACTGATGCTGGAGATCCCACGCGTAGCGGATCGGCGAATGCACGTAGCTCACGTGCCACTGATTGGGACCCGTCAGCGCACCTTTGGCCACGGCGTGCGAGCTCGATATGACAAGGTCGTAGCCGCTTAGATCCAGCTGCTCAATGGCGAGCGGCATCAGCGGCAGATACGCTCGATAGCGTCGGCGCGCAAACGGCAAGCGCTGAATAAAGCTCGTTTGCGCGGTACGCCCACCGAGAAAGCTGCGCTGATCCTCCGGCAGGAAATCACATACGGAGAAAAGATCAGCCTCAGGATAGAGATAGAGAATCTGTTCGAGAACACGCTCGGCACCGGCATAGGTGACGAGCCAGTCGTGAACCACTGCGACACGTTTGCTCATGATTGTGTTTCCGTGACGAGTGCCAGCATCCGTTCTGTCCTGGCGCTATAGGTGTGTTCACGCGCAAGATCGATGCGCTGCTGTTGCGCAACGCCGTGCCCCGCGAGCGCGTCCTCTATGCCTTCGATGAACTCGGCGACCGACTTCGCGAGCCGAACCGTTTTCGCATAGTCCACAAGCGACGGCAGATCAACGCTTACAACAGGCCGCCCGGCGGCCATGTATTCGAAGAATTTCATGGGGAACATCGCCGCCGTATACTCGTTCAGCTGATTCGGCAGTATCGCGACATCGAAGCCCTTCAGATAGGCCGGAAGCTCCGCGTACGGCCGAGGGCCGATGAGATGAACGTTCGGGAGATTGCGCAACACCGATGCGTCCGTCCACGGGTCACCCTCGCCGACTTGACCGATCAACACGAGCGACCATTCCGGATGCGCGTGGGCCACCTCCTGAAGCAGCTCGAAATTGACCTTATAACCGCTGATTGCGCCGATAAAACCGATGCGCGGATGGGGAATCGTGGCGAGATCGTCGGGAACCAACGTCGATTCATCCAACGCACGCGAGAAGTGATCGAAATCCGCCACGTTCGGAAAGTAGTACGTCCGCGGATTGAGCGCTCGACGAGACGCCTCGAGCGTCACCGAGGTCACGAAGACGATGTCGGCCTGTTGAACCAGGGCGCTTTCTGCGCGCATGAGCGTATCGGCCGGCATACCCGGCATCGCTTTGATCTCGTCCACGCAGTGATAGACGACGGAGCGCCAGCGCTTGAGATCCAGCAATTCGGTGCTAAGCGGGCTATACGTCCACAGGATCGCGTCGCGCATGTTCAGTTTGAACATCCACAGCTTGAGGCTGGCAGTCAGTATGAGCCGATTGATTTTGCGCACCCACGGCAACCCGTGAAAGGGTAGCAAGATGGGAGACCAGACCCATACTTCCTCGCGAACGTGCCGCGGCGGCTTGAGGCCGCTTACCAGACGGCGCCAGATTCGGCTGGCGTCGCTCGACGAAAGGCTCGGACGGCGCAATCCCAGCGAGTCGATATAGAGAACTCGGAAATCACGCCGGCTCAGCTCCACCGCGACGTGCTGCTTGTTCGTCCAAAAAGGGTTGTCCCAATCGGCCGTGGACAGCAATACAACGTTTTCTCGACTCATGTCGCCGTTCTCCATCTTGCGAATATGGAGCGAACGTCCCCCCTGAGCACCGGCACAGCGGTGATGAACGCGATCCAGTAGGCCGCGAACCACAGCGCCGCCTCCATCATGCCGAGCCCCCCCTGCCCCACGACGGCAAGCGAGGACAACGCATATCCAACCGAACCCAAAGCCAACCATGCAAGACGGCCGACGACGACAGGCCAGACATCGAGTGCGCGCGCACTCAACACGAGCAGCACGACCCCGTAGGCGCAACCGCCCACGCCGAGCACACTCGGCCCGAGCACACGATAGAGGCTGAAATTGATCAATGTGTTGGACAGGAGTGCGACTGCCATGAAGCGAAACACCTCACCGTTGCGTAGCTTCGCGCTCAGCGCCTTGACGAGCACGTAACTTGCGACCTGCGCCCAAAAACCGACTGCGTAGCCCCACAAGATGATTTGCGTGAGATGCGTCGAAGTCGCGTCGAACTGCCCACGCTGGTAAATGATCGCGATGACCCAATGACTATTGACCGCCAGCCCCGTTGAGAACGGCACGGTCGCAAGTAGCAAGGGAGGCATCAGGCGGCTCAGCGTCGCATAAGCCTCAGCATCGCTCATCTTGCTGATCGTCGAGAGCCCTGCCAAGCCGAGCGGCACGGCAAAGAGCAGGATGCCCGTGTCGCTGATCAGCTTGGCATAATCCAACGCCGCGGACGTGCCGACACCCAATAAAGACGCCACCGCGCGCTCCGCGACGATGTTGCCCTGTAGAAGGATCGGCACGAGAACGAGCGGCTTGACGATGTGCCAGAATTCTCGGGCGACACTACGGACATCCTCGCGCCTCAAGCCCGACGGCAATGGCACCCAATTTTGTCGAACGATGCGGGCGCAGCCCCACGCTGCGTAGATGACGTAGGCGACGGTGAAGCCCCATGCGAGCAGACTCGGCCGATTGAGGGCGAACGCCGCTAAGGTGCCGGCGATCATGCCGGCGCTTTGCAGCGTCGCGCGAGCCGAAGCGAGCGTGTAGACCCCGTGCCCCATCTCGAGATACGAAAAGAGCCCGCCCGCGATATAGAACGGCACGCCGAGTCCCATGATCTCGACGAATTCGATCGTCAACGCGCGCTCGCTGGCGCCGAATCCGGGCACCAGCACGCCGATCCAGTACGGCGCGCCGGCCAGCAACAGCGCGACGGTGACGACCGACGCCGCGAGGAGCAGGCCCGCGATCCACCAGAAAAGGGCACCGGCCCGATGCGCGTCGGTCTCGCGGTAGCGCGTATAAAGCGGCAGGAATCCCGCGGATAAACTATCGGCGGTGAAAAAGTTCACGGGCACGAGCGTCGCCGACTGCGCCGCACGCAGCGACGCAACCATACCCGACGTGCCGAAGGTAGCGGCAAGCAGTACCTCACGCAGCACACCGGCCAGCTTGCCCGCGAGCGATCCCGAGAACAGCTGCAGAAATGATCTAAGCATGTTCCTGCGCCATCGAAATCGTCTTGGTACGCCGCGCCGATAGTGTGCAAAAAAGCCCCAAGTAAGCCTCGACGCAAGCTGCGAGAGAAAACGTCGTCGGCAACGCGCCCTCTGGCAGCACCCCAATGGTCAAAGCCCGATCCAGCGCACTGGCCACTGCGTCTGCGTCGTGTGGCGGCACACTGGATACATGCGAGCCGAACATCGCTTCGTCAAGCACGCCCCGCGAGACCACGCACGGCAATCCAACCGCTAGGGCCTCCAGCATGTTGAGTGGCAGCCCTTCGACGCGGGTCGTCGTAAATAGCATCACGTCCGCTGCTTGCAAATACTCCAGTAACGCCTCGCGCGCAACGCCGCCGGTGAAATGCACCTTGTCCCGCAGCCCTAGCCTCGCCGCGTGCTCTTCGAGCGCGGACCGCTCCGGCCCATCGCCAACCACTAGGTAACGCACATGATCCACGCGCTGTGCAAGCAGCGAGACGGCATTGAGGCTGAGATCCACGCCCTTTTGCTTGTGCAAACGGCTAGCGGACACCACAACGCGAACACTATCGTCCCACCCGAGCATCTTGAGCAACCGCTGGCGGCTCTGCGGATTGGACCGAAACATCGTGGTGTCGATCCCATTGCTGATCAACTGCACCCGCTCGCCAGGCAATGCCCAGCGTATCGGCGCTGACAACATGTCGGCTTCAACGCGCTCACCTACGGCCACGACGGTGTCGTAACGACGATAGGCGCGCAGGTCTTTAAAGATCCACCCAATGTTTCTCAACGAGCTGAGCCAATTGCGCGGCGTACGCGTGCGCCACTTCGAGAGAACCTCGCCCATCGAAGTCCCATGAGCCTGCATGACGAACGGAATGTGCGCATAGTGCGTGCGCAGCTGCAACAGCGCATTGGCCGCGGCACTTACGCTGAGCACCGCTTCGCAACTCGACGCAAGCTGCTCGAACACCCTCCGGCTGCCGCGCCACCAACCGGCGCCGTACCGCTGCCATGGCACGCCGGACAGTGCAATGATGCGCACACCTTCGTCTTCGAACGTGTGCGGACGTCCCGGCAACTCTGCGGTCACCACCGTGACCTGATGCCCGGATCGAACAAAAGCTCGGGCAAGATCCCATGCTACGGCCTGCATGCCGCCGATGCTGTGGTGGGGCAAGACTCGCGAAAAGATAGCGATTTGCATGGGCCTCTCAAACCAGTTCTTTGTACAGGTCGGCCAACATGGCCGATTGCCTGACGACGTCGAAGTTCGCCTCAACGTGTCTTCGAGCGGCCTGCCCCATTCTTCGCCGAATAATTGAGGAGTCCAAAAGATCCGTCAGGCAATGCGCGAGCGCCGTTACGTCGTGTTCCTTCACAAGCAGTCCCGTTTCGCCATCGACGACAACCTCCGGTATCCCGCCGCTGTGCGTGCCGACCACGGGAATTCCCGAGGCCGCCGCCTCGAGCAGAACCATACCTAGCCCTTCCGCATCGCCCGATTTCGCGGTAACGCTAGGCTGGCAAAGCAGCGCGGCCTCGGTCATCATCCGGAGCACCTCCTCCTGTGATCTCGCGCCCATGAACACCACGCGTTTCTCGACACCAACCGTTTGAGCGCGCCGCATCAAGTCATCGCGCAGCGGACCATCGCCAATGATGACAAGCCATGCATCCGCATGTCGCTTAGGCAGCATCGCGAAAGCCCGGATCAGGTCATCGGCCCCCTTCTTCTCAACCAGCCGGCCTACGTGCAGAACAATCGGCTGATCCGCGCGCACCGCAGGCGGCACGATCTGCGCAGTATCGACACCGATGTAATGCAATCGTGTTCGGCTCTCTGGGAATCCCTGTGCGAGAACCTGTTGCCGGATGAACTTGGAGACACACAGAAAAAGTGCTCCGTTTCGTGCAAGCGCGCCACGATGCAACAGATAGTTGGCCCAGGAGGGCTTGCCCGACTTGAGCATGTTGATGCGCCGGGTCGTGATATCGAAGCCGTGAAACGTGGTGACCAACGGGACATCGAGGCGAGTGGCGACGCGCTCGGCGTAAACCGCGTCCACTCCAAAATGAGCGTGGATGAGGCCGACGTCGAACGGGCGCAACAATTCGACGACGGGTTCGGGCTGACGCGTGATCGCATGGCGTACACGTGCGAGCTTCCCCTGATGTCGCGCTACGTCGCTGATTGCAACGCTGGCCATATCGGCAAGCGAGATACCCCATCGCTCACGGCCAACCATGATCGGGCGAAAGCCCGGCAAATGCATTGCCTGCTGCTCGATAAACGGTTCAGACCGCTTGAACAGCTGATGGCGATAGATGGCGACGTTACGCATAGGCAACCCTCGCTTGTGTTGCGAGCGCCGCCGCGCGTATGGGCCGTCCTACGTCAAAGCAAGTCTTGAACACGCGATTCATTTCGATGCTCGGTGAGGTGCTGTGCAATTCGACACGCGAGATAGGCAAAGATAGGCGAGCCGCGCGCCTATCAAACCCGATTAATTGGATGCGTTTTCGTATCCGTAGTAGCTCGCGTAATACGCCCCCGACGTGATGCCATGCCGAGCCACATCAGTGAATAGCGTTCCCTTGACTGACACGCCCGCAGCACGCAGACGCTTTACGACCTCGATGAGCTCCGGCATCGGGTGCCCGCCATGCCGTATCGCAAGCAACGTCGCGCCGGCATACTTGCCGATCACCGCCGGGTCCGTTACCGCGAGGACAGGCGGCGTATCCACAACGACGATGTCGTACTCGCGTGAGCATTGGTCTAGCAGCGTCTTTAGCCGATCGTTAATCAACAGTTCGGCAGGATTGGGGGCTAGCGTGCCCTTGGTGAGGACATCCACGTTCGGAATCGGCTGGCGAAAAATTGCCTCGGAAACATCCACACTGCCGGAAATCACGTCGGATAAGCCCGGCTCGCGCGACACACCAAAGTAATGGTGGATGTTCCCTCTACGCATGTCGGCGTCGATCAGCAGCACGCGCTTGCCGCCACTTGCAAGCACTGCGGCAAGATTCGCCGATGTGAATGACTTACCCACCTCAGGGCGTGAACTGGTAATCGCGACGACGTTATTGGATGCCCCCAGCAATCCGAATTGCAGTGCGGTGCGCAGACTGCGTATCGCCTCGACCGCCACGTCGCTCGGTTGCGACAAAGCAAGCAAATGCGTGCCGGGATGACCTCGAAGCATGCGTTGCGCCAACCGCGCCTGCGCATCGCTGTGGGGGACCATTGCGTAGACCGGCAGGCTGAGCGTGCGCTCGATTTCCTCGCTGTGCTTTACGCCACCGAGCAGCATGCGCCGACCGAACGCAATGAGTGCACCGACAAAGGAGCCCGCCACGATGGAAAGCAGCAAGACGATCAGCTTCTTCGGTTTAACCGGCAAATCCTCTGCGACCGCATCGTCCACGATACGCACGCTGCCTACTTGGCCAGCTTTGATGATTTTCAGCTGCTGCGCGCTATTGAGCAGGTTTGTGTACAGCTCCGTGTCCACGCGCACATCGCGCAGCAACTGCAACGCGGTCTGTTCAGTATCGGGCAGCGCAGTGACTTGCGTGCCAAACCGATCAAGCACCGACTTGATTTCGCCGATCTGCGCATCCAGTGCCGCAACCGCAGGATGCGACGCGGAAAATCGCAGTGCTAACTCCGCCCGCCTTTGTTGGAGTTCAACCAGCTTTGTCTTGTTTTCTACGATTTGCTGCAACAACAGTTGGCTTTCCTGCGAGAGGTCCACCGTGCCCTTGCGGTTACGAAACGCGTTGTATCGGCTCTCTGCCTGTTCCAATTGCTGACGCAGCTGCGGCAACGCTTCGTCGAGGAATTTCAGCGAATGCTCCGCCTCGGCCGATTTGCGGTCGATGTTCTGCTGGACGTAGGCGTCGGCGATTGTGTTGATGATTTGCGCCGTGTGGGCGCTGTCCGCACCGTCGAGCGAGACGCTGATGATGCCTGACTCCTTTGCCATTTCCGTGATCACCAACTTCTGCTGCAAGTCGCCGATTGTGTCGAGCGTCGAGGAGCGCCTGAGGATGAACTCGGTGCCGGTCCGCGCCGTCAGCGCATCGACAAAGAGAGAGACAGGGCCGCTCCCGTCACTGCCGCTCGCCAAGCTGCCCACGCGCCCATGCAGGACGAGCGCCCCGTCAGCATCGAACAGATCGTAGGCGTCGTTCTTGCGGGCGACCAGGGTGTACTTTTCGTCGTAGCTTGCCTGCGCGACATCAAAGCGCGACACCTTAATGATTTCGCCGCCCCAAGCAAAACGGTCGAAGCCGAGCAGCGGCGCTTTCAGCACGCCGTCGACAGCGTGGCGTGCGTAAATGCGGCCCAGCAGCGGAACATAGCGTGGAAGTGCGCTGATATCGAGATGCAGCAGATTGACGGTCTTGCCGACCACCAGCCGCGATCCGATCAACTCCATTTCCGCGGCCGCGGTCTGCTTGGTATTGAAAATCGATGCAAGTTGGCCCAGCGCGTCGTTTGCCGAGTTGGGGTTATCCTCGACTTGGATCATCGCATTGGCACGGTACTGCGGCGTCGCAATGACGACATACAAAACACCGATGACGAGTGCCACGGCAACGCTGACCGCGATGAGCTTCCGATGCTCCAGGAGCGCCGCGATATATTCCGATAAATGAACTTCCTTGACCGGCGCGACATTGACTGCGAAGTCTTGATTTAACGAGGCCATAGTTAGTAAGCGATTTTTTGCAATGCGCCTAACCACCCGGTAAGACACCGGTCGATTTGCGATAGGGACAACTCGAAGGCACCGCGTCCACATCGGTGCGGGTCGGCGACGTCGATGCCGTCGTACTCACCGATGCAGTACACCTTCCCTTTGGCGAACGGATATCTCGACTCGATCGCTTTGCGCTGC
>Ga0310811_10008750_pt1 | contig 13030 bp, 11 predicted proteins | sample YCmetagenome_FD_207642 | JGI IMG/M metagenome (GOLD analysis project Ga0310811, IMG submission 207642) | Soil microbial communities from experimental microcosm in Duke University, North Carolina, United States - YC | ecosystem: Engineered > Artificial ecosystem > Soil microcosm > Unclassified ...
TGGAGCGGGAGAGCATCTCCAGCAGCACGGGCCGGTTCCGGCTGACCTTCGACCCGCCCGGCAGCGGCTCGGTCTGCAGCTCGATCGAGCGGGCGACCCGCAATGCGGAGTCGATCCAGGAATGTCTCAGCAACGAGGCGTGGCGCACGCTCAGCGCGTTGCGGGCGATTTTCGAACGCACCCGGAGGGCCGAGAGCCTCAGCGACGCCAAACGCACGGCACTCACCCGTGCGGCCTGCGAGCAGGTGTCCGACCTCGTGGCGCAATTCTTCGGCATGGCGCAGACGACGATGATCGCCGATGGCGGCTGGCGATTTTGCGAAGCGGGCGAACGCATCGAGCGGGCCGTGATCTCCGCAAACGCCCTGGCCACCATGATGCGGTCGCAATTGCGCTCCGCCGGGCCGGCCGGCGAGCACGCGCGGGAGATCCAGCTCTCCGCCTTCCTGCGCCTTTTCAATTGCCGCGATGTTTACCGGCGCGTCTATCAGATGCGCATCGAGCCCGGGCCGGTGCTCGAGATGCTTTGCCAGAATCTGGTCGTGCCACGCTCGATCAATCGCTGCCTCTCCCACTGCCGGGACCTGCTGGAGAAGTCGCAGCCGGATTCCTCCGCCGGGTTGCAACGCACTTTTGCCGGGATCGACACGCTGCGCCACGAGCTGCAGCAGACCGACTGGAACCGGCTCGCGGAAGAGGAGATCGAGGAAAGCGCTCCACTCCCGGCCGCGAGAAGCGAGCTCATTCAGAAGCTGGACAGCGTGCTGACGCGCACGCTGGGGATTCACGATTTCCTCGCGGATGGGTTCCTGAATCACCAGATCCACATGCGCGAGGCCGAGCAGCCGATGCTGACCGGGTTGAACTATGCGATTTGAGATCACCCACTCGACGGACTACCGCTACAAAGGCTCCGCCATCGAGGCGTATCTCGAGGCCCGTCTGACGCCCCCGCAGACGACAACCCAGACGATCCTCAGCCATCGCATCGAGATCCTGCCGGACCTCCCGATGACGCACTACACCGACACCTTCGGGAACCCGGTTTCCTTTTTTTCCCACACCCTGCGGCACGATCGGCTGGCCATTCGCAATCACCTGCTCGTCGAGACGATCAATCCCGTCCTCCCCGCCGAGGCGCTTGAGGTGCCGATCGCCGAGGCGCGCCAGCTTTTCTCGTCCGTGCTGCTCGACTATTTCGACTACCTGCAGCCGACCGCGAACGTCCCCATCGGCGGCCACGCGACGGCCTGGATGCGCCAGCACCTGCCACCCGGCGCCTCCCTGCGCACCGCGCTGGAGTCGCTGAATACCGCCATCTACCACGGCTTCGCCTATCGCCCGGGCACGACCGACAATTCCACCCCCCTCCCCGAGGTCTGGAAGAACAAGCGCGGCGTCTGCCAGGACTTCGCACACATCATGCTCAGCGTCCTGCGCACCGCCGGCCTGCCGTCCCGCTACGTCTGCGGCTACATCGAGACCGACCCGCCGCGATCCGCCAGCGGGCGGCGCCTGGTCGGCGCGGTCGCCACGCATGCCTGGGTCGAGGTGCTGGTGCCCGGACAGCAATGGGTCGCGCTCGACCCGACGAACAATCGATGGTGCGCGGAGCAGCATGTGGCGGTATCGTTCGGCCGTGACAACCGGGACGCTGCTCCCGTGCGCGGAACCTTCAAAGGTGGCGGCGGGCAGACCATGAAGATCAGGGTGAACATGAAGAGGACGACCAGGGCATGAAAATTTCCATCCGTTACGAGGCTGTTTACGCCTACGAGGAACCGGCCAGCTTTTCGCCGCATATCGTCCGCCTCTTCCCTAAAAACGACCGGCATGTCCGGGTCGAGCGGGCGCTTTTCCAGACCGACGAGTCCGCGGACGTCCAGTACCGCCACGATCTCTTCGACAACGAGGTCGCGAGCTGCTTCTACCCGGAGAAACGCGACCGGCTCGACTTCCGGCTCGAGCTGGATCTGGAGCTGGCGGAGAAAAATCCCTTTCACTTCCTGCTCGACGCGCACGCTTTGCGCCTGCCCTTCGACTACCTGCCGCAGGAGGCGGCGGTGCTGGCGCCGTTTCTCCATGACGATCTGCCGGTCGCCCTGCCGCCCGAGCTCGATCGCCCCCCAACGCCCCGCCCCACCGTCGAGGCGATCCTCGACCTGAACCAATGGATCTTCCAGAACCTGGGCTACGAGCGCCGTGAGGAAGGCGAGGCCTGGAGTCCCGCCGAGACGCTCGCCGCCGGGCGCGGTGCCTGCCGGGATTTCTCGGTCCTGCTCGTCTCCGTGCTGCGGAGGCACGGGCTGGCCGCGCGTCTCGCGAGTGGATTCCTCTGGGAGCCGCCCGATACGCCGAAGGAAGACCTGCGGGCCGAGAGCGCACTGCATGCCTGGGTCGAAACCTACCTCCCCGGCGCTGGATGGATCGGCCTCGACCCCACGAATGGAGTGCTCTGCGACGAGCATCGCATCGTCGCCGCCGTCGGACTCACCTCCGCCGACATCACGCCGATCAAAGGCGTCTACTACGGACGTAAAAAAATAGAATGCGCCATGACGGCCAAGCTGGAGATCAAGCCTCGATGAGTACCACCACCAAAAGCGCCCACGCCGCCGCTCGCTGGGCGGATACCATTTTCGAAAAGAACGGCATCCGCCTGACTCTGGGGGGCGAGCCGACCTATGTGCCCGAGCATCCCGAGGGAGCGGAATGGTCTTTCTCCGCCGTCGGGCCGACGAAGCTCTCCTACGCCCGCCGGATGGCGGACGAGCTCCTGAAGACACGCATGGCGGGTGGCGCGGTCTTTTTCAGCCCGGGCAAGCAATACCCCGGCGAGGTGAATCCCCGGTGGGCGCTGCGCATGATCGTCCGCCGCGACGGCAAGCGCCTCTTCCGCGCCACACCGTCGAACCGCCGCACCGAGACGCCGCAAGTCGCCAGCTTCCTCGAGAGCGTGACCGGCAAGCTCGGTCTCAACGCAAAATGGATCGCCTTCGCGGATCCCAGGGCGAACTCCAAAGGCGCGAAGGCCTGGGTGCTTCCCCTCGACCACGACGGTTCGAAATGGATCTCCGTCGAGTGGAAGCTGAAAGCCGGCGAACGGGTGCTGAATGCGGCCGAGGGGCCGGCCGGCCTGCGCCTCCCCCTTAACCTCCTCCCCGCCGACGTGCCTCGTCGGGCGCTCGTCGCCGAGCTGGTCGAGGGCCGTCTCTGCCTCTTCTTTCCACCCCTCCAGCAAGCCGCCTTCAGCGCCCTCCTGAAGACCCTCGGCGAATCTCTATCCGCCGCGAAGATCGGCCTCTACGAGCTCCAGGGCTACGTGCCCGAGGATGTCGAGAAAGCTTGGATCACGCTCGGCCTCGCCGCCGACCCCGGCGTGCTCGAAATCAACCTTCCGCCCTGCATGAACTGGCAGGAGTACGACACCTGGATCCACGAGGTCACCGCCTGCGCGGAACGCGTCGGCCTTCGCTCGTGGAAGCAGCCCTACGGCGACTACCCCGGCGGCACCGGCGGGGGAAACCACATGCTTTGGGGCGGTCCATCGGTGGAGGAAAACCCCTTCTTCACCCGCCCCGGCTGGCTGGCCTCGATCCTGCGGCATTTCCAGCGGCATCCGTCTCTGGCCTATCTTTTCACCGGCTGCTACGTGGGCGCCTCGTCCCAGGCCCCGCGGCCCGACGAGTCGGCGAAGGAACTCTTCGACCTCGAGATGGCCTACCATTTTCTCGAGACCCTCGGGCCGGGCGACCATCGCGCGCTGATCAACGAGACGCTGCGGCACCTCCAAACCGACGTCACCGGCAATGCCCACCGCTCGGAGACCAGCTTCGACAAATTCTGGAACCCCGGCTGGCCCGGCGGGTGCCTCGGACTGATCGAGTTCCGCGCCATCGAGTCGCTTCCGAGCGCGGCCTGGATGTCCGCGATCATGCTGCTCTGGCGATGCCTGGCGGCCCTGGCCGCGGTCAAGCCGGCCTCCGGCCCGCTCAAGGCCTACCAGGGCGAGCTCCAGGACCGCTACTTTCTCCCGACCTGCCTGCTCGCGGATCTGGACTCACTGCTCGGCGAGCTTCGCGACGCCGGCTGCCCGATCTCGCGTGACGTTTTTGCCAAAATCTGGGACTGGCGCTTCCCCAGGCTGCTCTCGCATCGTGAAGGGGATGCCGAACTCGAAGTCCGCCGCGCCCACGAAAGCTGGCCCCTGCTCTGTGAGACGCCGGTCGAGGGAGGAACCACGAGCCGCTTCGTGGATACCTCGATGCACCGCATCGAAATCCGAGTGAACGACGCCTTCGCCAGCCGCTACGATCTGTTCGTCCACGGCCGGAAGCTCCCGCTGGCTTCCTTCGCGCCGGATGTCCGCCTCGCCGGTCTCCGCTACCGCCGGAGCTGCCTGTACCCTTGTTTGCACCCGGGTATCCCAATCCATCTCCCCCTCGATGTCGTCGTGGTGGAGAAGACCGGCTCCGTGCCGGCCGCTGCGTACCGCATGGATTTCAACGCCACCGCTTTCAGCCGCGTGAACGATGCGGCGCTGCCAAAACGCTCCCGTCCGTGCCGCCCGATCTTCAAGGGCGCGCTCACGCACGACCTGCGACTCGAGTAATCTTTTATCCCATGGCCCGGAATATCCTCATCCTCATGGCGGACGAACTGCGGTTCGACCTGCCCGGCTTCATGGGAAATCCGGTCGCACGCACGCCGAATCTCGACCGGCTGGCGCGCGAGGCGGTCGTCTTCGACAACGCCTATACGCCGTCTCCGGTCTGCGTGCCCGCACGGCAGTGCATCGCGACCGGGAAATATCCATTGCACACGGGCTGTGAAAACTTCGGCGAGGACCTCGAGCCTGGCGCGCGGACTTTCGCCCGCGCATTTTCCGAAGCGGGGTATCTGACCGTTGCCTGCGGCAAGCTGCACCACCGGGGACCGGATCAGATGCAGGGCTGGCTCCAGCGGATCGGCGCGGAATGCGCCGTGCAGTGGCCGAACACCTACGGCGCCGAGGGCCGCGAGCAAATCGGCCGCCTGAAATGGCGCGGCCTCGAGGAACTCGAGATCGCCGGCCCGGGGACCTCACCGCTCGCGCTGCATGACCGGCTCACGGTCGATGGTGCGATCGACTTCCTCCGCATGCACTTCGAAGGCATGTATCGCCGCACGCCGGAGATCCCGCCCCTCCTGCTGATGGTGAGCCTGCAGCAGCCGCATTTCCCGCTGCTCGGGGAGCCGGACCTCATGGCGTACTATCGCGACCGCGTCCGGCCGCGGCTGTTCGAGGAAGCACCGACCCATCCCGCACTCAGCCGGGGCGCCCTGCCCTGCGGAGCCGAGGCGACACCGGAGCAGATCCGCGAGGCAACCGCCGCCTACTACGCCCTCGTGGAAAAGGCCGATCGCGAATTCGGCCGTGTGCTCGCGGCAATCGAGAGCCACGGACAAAGCCTCGACGAATGGGTGATCGTGATGCTCTCCGACCACGGGGAAATGCTCGGCGAGCATTCCCTGTGGGAGAAACGCAAATTCTACGAAGGCAGTGCGCGGGTCCCAATGTTCCTCCGCGCTCCCGATCTCTGGGCTCCGGCGCGCAGGCGGGAGAACGTCAATACGCTCGACCTCTTCCCGACGCTCTGCGAGGCCGCCAGCCTGCCAGCCGCCGGTGATCTCGACGGGCGCAGCCTCGTGCCCTTGCTCCAGGACCGCCCGACCGGCTGGGCGAACGAGACCTTCTGCCAGTACGGCACGGACGAGTTCATGCTCAAGCGCGGGAACCTGAAATACCTTACCTTTGGCACGAAAGGCCCGGATGTGCTCTTCGACCTCGCCAGCGATCCGGGCGAGTCTTCCAACCGGATCGGCGATTTCGGCTACGCCACGCACGTCGAGGAGATGCGCGAAAGGCTGTACGAGTTCGCGAACAGCCGGGTGAGCTAGGCGGGCGTGGACCGCGCCGCGGGCGACAGCCACTTCTCGAGCATCGCGGCCAGGCATTCCTGACTGAGCGGCTTGCTCAGAAAATCATCCATCCCGGCCGCCCGGCATGTGGACTCGTCCTCCGCCCGCACGTTGGCCGTCATTGCAATAATGGGCGTGCGCTGGCCGCCACGGCTTTGTTCGAGCCGGCGGATCTCCCGGGTCGCCGCGCATCCATCCATGCCGGGCATCTGCATATCCATCAGGATCAGGTCGAACTCCCCTCCCGAGAACGCCTCGAGAGCCTCCTGCCCATCCAGGGCGAACTGCATCTCGCACCCGATGCGCTGGAGCTGGATCTCGCAGAGCTTGCGGTTGATCGGATTGTCCTCGGCGACGAGAAGCCGCCCCTTGACCCGGGCCTCCGGACACGGCTCCACCGGCCGGGCGCCCACGGCGGTCACGGAGCCCGCGGCCCGCAGGATGAAGGCAAACTCGGAGCCGCCGCCGGATCGATTTTCCACCGTGAGCGTGCCTCCGAGCATTTCGGCCAGCCGCCGGGAGATGGTGAGCCCAAGACCGGTGCCGCCATGCCGGCGGCCCGCGGAACTGTCCACCTGATAAAAGGGCTGGAAAATCTGCGCCAGCGCCTCGGGAGCGATGCCCGGTCCGCTGTCGGCCACCCGGAATTCCCACCGCCAGTCGCCGGTGCCGCCGTCACGCTCCGCGGCCACGCCGAGGCGGACTTCGCCCTCGTCGGTAAACTTGATGGCGTTGCCGAGGACGTTGGTGAGCACCTGGACGACCCGGCGGCGGTCGCTCACCATCACGGGCGGCAGGTTGGGATCCATCACGCAGCAGTAGTCGAGGGATTTCACCGCGGCGACCGGGCGGAGCATCTCGAAAACCTCGCTGACGCAGTCGCGGACATCGAACGCGGCGGACTCGATGCGCATCCCTCCCGCCTCGATGCGCGAGACATCCAGCACATCGTTGATGACGGCCAGCAGATGCTCCCCGCTGGCCTCGATCGATTCCAGGTAGGTGCGCTGCTCGCCGGTCAGCCCGGTGGTCTTCAACAACTCCGTGTAGCCGAGGATGCCGTTCATCGGCGTGCGAATCTCGTGGCTCATCGTCGCGAGGAATTCACTCTTGGCCCGATCCGCCTGCTCGGCGGCCTCCACCGCGCGAGCCATGGCCGTCTCGGCCCGCTTCTCCTCGGTGATGTCCATCTCGATTCCCACGACCCGGATGGCCGCTCCGGATGCGTCGCGCAAAATCAAAGCTTGTGACCGGGTCAGCCGTTTCTCGCCGCTCGGCAGGTTGATCGTCACATCAACGGCATAGTGGGTCGCCGGGGAAGCCAGGCAATCCTTGAAGATCTTCCACACCCGGGCCTGATCCTCCTCCGAGAGGAACTGAAAGTTCTTTTCGCCTCCCGGCGTGTAGCTCTCCGGAGTCACGGCGTGGATGGCGTACATCTCCTCGTTCCAGCGGATATCCTTCGTCCGGACATCGTAGTCTCAGGTGCCGATCCGGCCGGCCCGGGTCGCGAGGGCCAGCCGCTCGCGCTCGGCGTTGAGCTCGTTTTCCGCGCGTTTTCTTTCCGTGATATCGGTGAAAAAGCCGCACCACAACGTCTCGCCGCCCGGAGCGGCGGCGATCGATGCCTGGCTCGAGATCCAGCGCACCCGCCCGCTCGGCAGCAGGAGCCGATATTCCAGCTGCCAGAATCCGGCGGTCTGGAGCTGCGCGGCGAGCCTCTGGTTGAACATCTCCCGGTCATCGGGATGGATGAGGCTCCGAAAGACGCCGACATCGCGGATGATATCCGCGGGCTCGCACTCCAGCATCCAGCGCACGGCGTCGCTGACATACTCGACCCTGGCGACGCCATCCGGGGAAATTCGCGACTGATAAACAACCCCGGGAAGCACGCTGGCCAGCGCGTGAAAGAAGTCGACCCCTTCGACTTCGCGACCGGAGACTGTGGAGGGCTCGGGGAACACTTTGAGCCCCTACCCAATGCCATAACGGGGGCGCTCCGTCGAGGCGCTTCGATCTGCTAGAAATTAGCTGTTCTTCGCGCCTCGCCTGACTAAATAACGAAGTTGCCATGTCCGCCAATCAACCTCTCACAGGCCATGATCGGCCTGGCGACCCCTGCACCATCGTCATCTTCGGCGCCTCCGGCGACCTCACGAAGCGCAAGCTGCTCCCGGCGCTCTACAATCTGAAGTGCCTCAAGCTGCTCCCGGAAAACTTCGCGATCATCGGCGTCGCGGTCAGCGAGAGCAACGACGAGCTCTACCGCACCAAAATCACCGAGGACATCAACCAGTTCGCGACCAGCGGCGTCGACAAGGACGAGTGGGCCGAGTTCGTCAAACGCTCGTACTACATCTCCGGCGACTTCAACGATCCGGGAACGTTCAAGAATCTCTCGAACAAGATCGCGGACGTGCAGAAGACGCACCAGTTGCCCGGCAACGTGCTCTTCTACCTCGCGATCTCGCCATCCTTCTTCGCGAAGGTCGTGGAACAGCTCGGCGCCGTCGGCCTCACCACCGAGGGGGACAACTACTGGCGCCGGGTCATTGTCGAGAAGCCCTTCGGCCACGACCTGGCCAGCGCCCGCTCGCTGAATGCCGAGCTCTCGAAATCCCTGCACGAGAAGCAAATTTACCGCATCGACCATTATCTCGGCAAAGAGACCGTGCAGAACATCATGGTCTTCCGCTTCGGCAACTCCGTCTTCGAGCCGATCTGGAATCGCCGCTATATCGAGTACGTGCAGATCACCGTCGCCGAGGAGCTCGGCGTCGAGCTGCGTGGCGGCTACTACGACCACTCCGGCGTCATGCGCGACATGGTGCAGAACCATATCCTCTCCGTGCTCTCGCTCATCGCGATGGAGCCGCCGACCTCGATCACGGGCGACAGTGTCCGGAACGAGAAAGTGAAGGTCCTCGACGCGATCCGCCCGATGGAGCCGGAAGAGGTCATCGAGAACACGGTCCGCGGCCAGTACGGTCCCGGCATCATCGGCGGCAAGAATGTGCCCGCCTACCGCACCGAGCCGGACGTCAATCCACAGTCGAACACCGAGACCTTCGTCGCGATGAAGCTCCAGGTCGAAAACTGGCGCTGGGCGGAAGTGCCGTTCTACATTCGCTCCGGCAAACGCCTCGCCACGCACACCACGGAGGTCGTCATCGGCTTCCGCCGCGCGCCGCTCCTGCTCTTCGGCAAGGAAGTCGAAAGCGAAATCCCGCCGAACCGCCTCGTCCTCCACGTCCAGCCGGAGGAGGGCATCACGCTCGACATCCACGCGAAGCGTCCCGGCCCGAAGATCCAGATCTCCAACATCCCGCTGAATTTCAACTACAAGGAATTCGGCGAGAGCAGCGCCGCCACCGGCTACGAGACGCTCCTCTACGATTGCATGATCGGGGAGACCACGCTCTTCCACCGCTACGACTCGGTGGATGCCTCCTGGCGGATCGTGAACCCGATCCTCGACGTGTGGCAGGCCCTGCCCGCGCGTGATTTCCCGAACTACGCCGCCGGCACCTGGGGCCCGCGCGCCTCGGACGATCTCGTCGTGCGCGACGGCCACCGCTGGCACCACTACCCGCTCAGCACCGGCAAATAACCGCCATGGCGTCGTCGAAATCCAAGCTCCTGCTGGCCGGCGATGTCGGCGGCACGAAAACGAATCTCGCCATCTTCGCGATGGACGAGGAGAGCGATCATCTCCAGCTCCTGCGCAACAAGCGCTACGTGAGCGCGGAGTTCGACAGTCTCAACGCCATCGCGCAGCGGTTCCTCGGCAAGGGCGAGGAGGGGCAGATCCACGCCGCGTGCTTCGGCGTGCCCGGCCCGGTGCGAAACAACCGCTCCCAGCCGACCAACCTCAAGTGGGAGATCGACGCCGGCACGCTGCGCACCGACCTCGATATCGCGAGCGTCCATTTGCTCAATGATCTCGCGGCGAATGCCTACGGCATCACCGAGCTGGCGGAAGAGGATTTCGAGACGATCCAGATCGGGCTGAAGACGGCCTCCGGCAACCGCTGCGTGGTCTCGCCCGGCACCGGCCTCGGCGAGGCCGGCCTGTTCTGGGACGGCAAAAAGCATCGCGTCTGGGCCTGCGAAGGCGGCCACGCGGACTTCGCGCCCCGGTCCGAGATCGAGGTGGAGCTGCTCTCCTACCTCCAGGCGCGCTTCGGCCACGTGAGCAACGAGCGCATCATCTCCGGACAGGGGCTCGCGAATATCTATGCCTTCCTGCGCGACACCGGGAAATTCCCCCAATCGCCGGAGGTGGCCGAGGAGATGAAGACCGAGGCCGCGCCGAAGGTGATCGGCAAATATGCCGAGGAAGGCACGGACATGATGTGCATGCAGGCGGTCGAGATCTTCGTGCACTGCCTCGCCATGGAGGCGGGCAACTTCGCCCTGCGCGCGATGGCAACCGGCGGCGTCTACCTCGGTGGCGGCATCCCCGCCAAGCTGCGTTGGAAGGTTCGCTCGCAGGCCTTCCGCGAGGCCTTCAATGCCAAGGGCCGGCTCGAGCCGCTCATGGAAAACATGCCGGTGAAGGTCATCCTGAACGATCAGGCAGCACTGCTCGGCGCGGCTCGCTACGCCCTCGACATGCTCGAGGAATAGGGCGGGGGACCGGCATATCCCTTACCCGGATCTCAGGGATCGCCTCCCTAGACACGATTTTCCGGCGTCCCTATCCATGGCGCCATGAAATCCTTCCTCATTGCCCTCGTTACCGCCTCGCTGACCGCCTCCGCTTTCGCCGGCGTGGAAGCCAAATCCTTCAAGGACAAAGTCGCCCTTACTCCCGAGGAGTGCAACTTTCGCGACACGGAGTTTCAGGTCGACGCCTTTGGCGCATTCCTGGCCAATCCTCAGTTCGACACCCACGGGCAGACGTTGAACACGGGCGTCGGTGGTGGTGGCGGCTTCAACTTTTTCTTCGCCAGATATTTCGGCGTCGGCGTCGAGGGTCTTTGGTATGGCAACGGCGGCGCGGCGGAGCACATGTTCCTCGGCAACGCATTCTTCCGCTACCCGATCTGCAAGTGGAACATCGCTCCCTACGTCATGGTCGGCGGCGGAGTCGGCTTCGACCACACCACGGTCGGCTATGTCGCGGTCGGCGGCGGCACGGAATGGCGCTTTTGCAAAAACGTTGGCCTTTTCGTCGATGGGCAGGCATTCCTCGGCGCTCCCAACGTGTTGGGTGTGACCCGCACCGGCATCCGGTTCGCATTTTAATCGGCAAAGAGTTGAACCTTGGGACACGAACGCGGATACTGGGGCCGTCGATGAAATCCTCGCTCCTTGCCGTTCCGGCCATTTGCCTCGCGTTCGTGTTCGCTGGTTGCCAGACCGGCTCGCAACACCCCACTCACCCGCCGAAGCCGGGGCCGACGGGAGCGACTCCGACTCCCTCGCCGACTCCGACGGTCGGCATCACTCCGACGCCGACTCCGTCGCCGTCGCCCAGCCCTGCGCCTGCCGGTGCAACTCCCACCCCCACTCCGTCCCCAACCGGCACCAGTGGCGAGATTCCCTATGGCATCCCGGTGCCCGGGAAGCCAGGCTTTGTCACGAGTCCTTTCAATGCGGCGGGATATGTGGATGTCCGCGGCTTTCCTCCGAACACCGAGGTGAAGGACCCTTACTCGGGTAAGATTTTCCGCGTTCCGTAGCCTTCCAGCCCGCGACGGAAGTAGAAACACGACCGCCCGCCTAAAAAGGGTTTGAAGTGCGGGGGGAAAAAATGATGTCTATTTGCAGTCGTTACGACCCTATGAAGATCTCCTCTTTGATTTTGCCGGCAGCTCTCGGTCTGATGCTCCTCGCCGCGTGCGAGGATGAGTCGCGCCCCCGCACCCGCCAAAGCTCCGCCGCCGCAACCGGGTCGAACAACTACGGCTACCAGCAGTCGACTCCCGGCACGGCCACCGATTTCGTAACCGACGCCACCCCGACCCCGACTCCGGCCGCACCGACCACGGATGCCAGCACGGCAGCCGCTCCGACTCCGCCTCCGGCAGCCGCACCGGCCACAGAGCAGCACAGCGTGCCCTACGGCACACCAGTCGCCGGCAAGCCTGGCTTCGTCACCAGCCCGCATGCGCCGTACGCCGGCTATGTGGATGTCCGCGGATTTCCGCCGAATACCGAAGTCAAGGATCCCTACTCGGGTAAGATTTTCCTCGTCCCCTGAGTCCGGTAGCCATTCTCGGTCCCGGCCTCATCGGAGGCTCGCTCGGGCTCGCGCTGCAGAGCCGCTGCCCGGAAGTCGAAGTACGCGCCTGGGCCCGGCGTGAGGAATCTCTCACCGGCGTGCGCAAGCTCGGCTTCGCCCGCGAAACGAGCACGGATCTCGAGAAGATCGTCGCCGGGGCAAAATGCATCGTGCTTTGCACCCCCGTGGAGACCATGGGCGATCTCTCGGCCCGCATGGCGCCGATCCTGGGTCCGGACGCCGTGGTCACGGACGCCGGCAGCGTGAAAGTTTCCGTTGTTTCCGCCTGTGAACCCTTCCTGGGCGGCCGTTTCGTAGGCGCACATCCCATCGCGGGCTCCGATCGCAACGGCATCGAGGCCGCTCTGCCCGATCTTTTCGAAGGTGCCGCCTGTGTCCTGACCCCCTCGTCCCATGCCACGGCGGAAGCCCTCGACACAGTGCGCCGTTTGTGGAAAACCGCCGGCTGCCACCTCTACGAGATGTCCGCCGAGGCGCATGACGCCGCCCTGGCGCGCACCAGCCATCTCCCCCATGCCGTGGCCTCCGCGCTCGCGGCCGCGATCGGCCGGGCCGTGCCAGGATGGGAAAATCTCGTCGGCGGCGGCTACCGTGACAGCACCCGCATCGCGCTGGGAAATTCCGACCTGTGGACCGGCATCCTTATGGCGAATCGCGGCGAAATTTCGACTTCGATTGCGGAATTGAATGAAATCCTCCAAAATCTCCGCGTCGCGCTCGAAGCCGGCGATGCGGAAGCGATTCGCGCTCTGCTCGCCGAAGGCCGTGCCGCCCGACAAACACTCGATGCAATTTAAGGTTACCAAATCCTCCACG
>Ga0310811_10008751_pt1 | contig 13030 bp, 10 predicted proteins | sample YCmetagenome_FD_207642 | JGI IMG/M metagenome (GOLD analysis project Ga0310811, IMG submission 207642) | Soil microbial communities from experimental microcosm in Duke University, North Carolina, United States - YC | ecosystem: Engineered > Artificial ecosystem > Soil microcosm > Unclassified ...
ATCGCTGTATAAACTTCTAAAATTATTTTTGAAGAACCTTCATGAAGATGAGATTTTAGATCGTGCCAACGGTGTGGCCTACAATTTTATACTCGCCGTATTTCCGGCAATCATTTTTCTCTTCACGCTTATTCCATACGTAACGGTTTATTTTCCGGAAGTTAATAATGACAGCATCATGAGCTTTCTGGGTGACATGATGCCATCGAGTATGTACGATGTCATCTCATCAACAGTGCTTGACATTTTGAGTAATCAACGAGGAGGACTGCTTACGTTTGGTTTTATATTCTCTCTATACCTTTCAACCAATGGCATGTTGGCCCTGATGCGCGCTTTTAATGCATGTTATAAAACCATCGAGAAGAGAAGTGTCTGGAAAATGCGTTTGATTGCCGGCATGCTCACAGTGATACTCACCATTGTATTGTTTATGGCTGTAACACTGCTGGTTGTTGGACAGATTGTGCTGGATTATATTATGTCACATCTGCCTGATTTTAAAGGACTGCACATGAATGATTATACCGTATACATGATTCTTATTTTACGCTTCATTGTAATTTTCATTGTATTCTTTTTGGCGATCTCTTCTATCTATTATTTTGGTCCGGCCATACATTATAACTGGAGATTCTTTTCCGTCGGATCACTTATAGCAACACTTTTAAGCCTGGCAGTGTCTTATGGATTTTCGTATTACGTTGCCAATTACAGCACTTATAACAAAGTTTATGGCTCTATTGGTGTGCTCATTGCGCTCATGGTTTGGGTACAACTTATTACAGTTGTTCTGCTGATTGGTTATGAAATTAATGCCAGCATTCATCATGGTGTGAAGCTTGAAGCATTGAGTAATGCTCGTAAAAAAAGATTAGCTAAACTAATTTAACAGATTTGTCAGCCGTAAGACGGTTTTAAAAGGCTATTAAGAAACAACTTTCGTTAATAGGGCCACATCCGATCAACTTTTTTGTTTCGTATGTGTTTAACAGAAAGTAGTCATGATCTTAACCGTAACAACAATGCGAAAATTAACATTAGCACTGGCCTTATGCCTTACTACCTTATTTGCCTGCAACAGCCAGGTTCGTGAAAGCTCCAAATCAAAAAACAATACCGCTATGGATTCAACTAAAGTTGTAAAGTCAGAAGAAGAATGGAAGAAAATTCTAACACCTGAGCAATACGCTATTTTGCGAGAGAAAGGTACTGATCGACCTTTTACAGGAAAATATTATTTAACAACTGACAAGGGTACTTATTTATGCGCTGCCTGTGGTGCAGAGCTTTTCACTTCTGATATGAAGTTTGAGTCATCATGTGGCTGGCCAAGTTTCGATAAAGAAATGTTGGGTGGAAAAGTGAAAACACAAACAGATTATACGCACGGCATGGTGCGCACTGAAATACTTTGTGCTAAATGTGGCGGACATCTTGGTCATTTATTTGATGACGGACCAACAGAAACGGGTAAACGCTATTGCGTAAATTCTACGTCGTTGAATTTTGTGAAAGCTAAATAAAATTTCAAGTTCAAGGTTTCAAGTTTCAGATTAATGAAGACTAACTTTGAAATTTGAAACCTTGGACTGAATAACTTAATACGCTTCAGCAATATCCAGATAGAAACCTGCTTGTTGTTTGCCAAAACCCTGATCAACGCGCACATTCAGTTTGTCATTGGTATTGATCATAATACGAAGTCCGATACCTGCATTTGGTTTAACACCATACTGAAAAGGTTTATACCATTCTTTTGCTGTTAAAGCGAACCCACCCCAAACAGTAAAGCCCAGTCTCTTCCAGATAGTGGCTCTGTATTCACTTTGAAATGCATAGAGATTTTTATAACGATAGTAACCGGTATAATAACCTCGCATCGTATTAGATCCTCCAATGTCAGCCATGTCTTTAAATGGAACATTGCCTGAATTCACATTGAGTAAACCCTGCAAAGCAACAACATCATTTTTCAACCAACCTATCGGGAAATATTTTCGAACATCAAGTTTAAAGGTGTTGAATCTATAGTAGTTACCTGTGGTAGAAGTATTGCCAACAAACATAGTTTCAAGAAAGAATCCCGTTCGTGGATACACCTGATTGTCTCGTCTATCAATAGAGAAGGCGGGTGCAAAACCATAGACTGTGTATCCTTCATAACCTGGTGGCTTTATATTTAAAAAACTTCCTGTAGCATCAGACTTTAAAGCATACACATTATTGTATTTGCCAAGCAAGCCAACATAAATTGAATTCTTGATCTTGCGATAGTAGCGAACCTCACCCTGCACTCTATTGTACTGAATCAAATCTTTATTCGGCTTCGGGTTTTCTGTTTCATATCCAAAAAAGTATTCAGGAAAATAAGCGTAGTCAAATCTGATGTTAATGATGTCATTATTGTTAGGTGTATATATTCTTCCGGTTGTGAAGTAATCAAACTGTTTATTTATGGTATAGATATATGATGTTTGTAAATACGATGCTTTGGTAACTGAATCTGGTTTCTTATTTGTTTCAAAATTTAAGGCCAGCAATCCGCCAAAGCCCAGGCGTGTTTCGGGCGAGTAATAAATTACAGGCAAGGGGCTAAGCCGAAATCTTTTTAGTTTATGTTTGCTTGAATCTGCTGATTGTGCGAGGGCATTAGAAGATAACACAGCCATGAGGAGTAGCATTGAAAAAAGACTGAAGTACTTCAGTTGCCTCATTTAGGAATTTTAGATTTAACCGTAGTTACTAAAAACGTATGAATTTTCAGTGCATTTTGATCTTTTTGTAACAAAGCTGCCTTTACAAAAAACTATTACTTATTCTTTTTTTAACTGAACTTAGTGAAATGTCCTTCTTAAGAAAAATCATTTCGAGTGGCATAGAGCATACTGAATTAAATTCAGAGAAAAGGAATGTTGTTCTCTCAAATTACATTTCTATTATTTCAGCATTGGCTGCACTGGCAACAATTATAGGCAGATTGATATTTGCCAATATCACTTTGATCTGGTTTACTGAAGTGCTTGCAGCAAGCATTCTTTTTCTGTTACCATTGTTGATGAACGCACTTGGATATACTACCATAAGCAGACTGCTGTTGTGCTGGGTTCCATCCCTTGTTCTTATGGCAATAGCAATTCTGATTCTAAAAGGAGGCAATGAATTTGAAACCTCTACGTATGTGGGAATCAGGTTTTACTTTCTTACATTCATTTGCTTTCCGTTTCTGGTGTTCAGTTTGAAAAATAATGGCAAATGGTTTCTACTTGGACTTTTAGGTCCGGTACTGCCGCTTCTTTTTTTTGATCCGGTATTAAACTTTTTTAACGTTGGATATTTTCAAATCGGTCTGCATGAAGAAACATATTCATATAATAATGTTCGTGCGTTCATATCTATTTTGGTTATAGGGTTTAGCTCCTATTTTCTAAAACGACTGATTGAGAATAGCGAGCAGTTAAATGATAGCCTTATTAATGAGTTGGTTGAAAAGAATGCACGCATTGCAGAACAAAACGAAAAACTCCGTGAGCAACAGGAAGAGTTGCGTTCTATTAATCAAAACCTGGAAGGTTTAGTAAGTGAGCGTACGGAAAAGATCAAAGCTAAAAATAAACAAATAACAAAATATGCTTTTACCAATTCACATCGGGTGAGAGGTCCACTGGCCCGTATCCTTGGACTTTTAGCCTTATCAAAATTGAATAATCAGGAGGATTATAAATTTTTGTTCGAAAAGATTCAGAAGGAAGCCATGGATATGGATGCTATCACACATGAAATCAATACCGATCTGGATGACGATGTTGATTAATCTGCAACTCTAATATTTCATTGCATCAGGACCACTTCTTCTTATCATCCAATTTTCAATATATTGCGATCTTTATTAACCTGGATTGCATTATAACCTATGGAAGTTTCAGATAAACCTCACAAGAAAAGCCGACTCACACTTTACATTGTTATTGCTTTAGTACTGGGCATTTTGTTGGGCTTCATATTCAATAAAACCTACGTTGAAGAAGAGAATCAAAAGCTTTCTTCAGTAACAGTAGGTCTTGAGGAAATCAAAACGCAAATTCAGAATACTACTGACAGCACTCTGCAGCATGCATTGCTTGAGAAAAAGAAAATTCTCTCAGAAGAAAAAACAGCTATTCTATCAGCACGCGATCACAAGCTAGATCCGTTCGCTTTGCTAGCCGACATCTTCTTACGGCTCATAAAAATGATTGTGGCGCCACTCGTATTTACAACGCTGGTGGTTGGTGTTGCTAAACTTGGTGATATAAATTCAGTGGGTCGGATAGGAGGTAAAACATTGCTCTGGTTTATAGGTGCATCACTTACAAGTCTTTTGCTTGGAATGATTTTAGTAAATCTGTTTCAACCTGGCATCGCCATGCACTTACCCACGCCAGATGCAGGTGCAGATATAGGCATAGCACACACCAGTCTTTCGTTAAAAGATTTTCTTTACCATGTTTTTCCCAGCAGTGTTATTGATTCCATGGCCAAGAATGAAATACTTCAGATTGTTGTCTTCTCAATTTTCTTTGGTGTTGCAACAGCTGCTATTGGTGAGCAAGGTAAAATTGTAATCAAAGCAATGGATGCTATTGCTCATGTTATTCTAAAAGTTACTGGTTATGTAATGAACCTGGCGCCCCTTGCAGTCTTCGGTGCGATGACGGCAATTATTTCCAAGCAAGGTTTGAGCATTCTTAAAACCTATTCCATTTTTATTTCAGAGTTTTATCTTGGTCTGATTATCCTTTGGATGATCTTAAGCTTTGGAGGCTTTTTAGCAGTCGGTAAGCGGATCTTTAATATGCTCAAGCGAATAAAAGATCCAGTTCTCTTAGCCTTTAGTACAAGCAGTAGCGAAGCGGCATTTCCTAAAACCATGGAAGAGCTTGAGAAATTTGGATGCAAGGATAAGATTGTAAGTTTCGTTTTGCCATTAGGTTATTCTTTTAACCTCGATGGCAGCATGATGTATATGACGTTCGCTTCATTATTCATAGCACAGTCGTACGCTATTCATTTGCCTATCGCTACACAACTCAGCATGCTGTTGGTGTTGATGCTTACCAGTAAAGGAATTGCCGGAGTGCCTCGCGCGTCCCTGGTTGTTATCGCAGGCACATTGGCCACCTTTAATATTCCTGAAGCGGGGCTTGCTTTACTTTTGGGTATCGATCCTTTGCTTGATATGGGCAGAAGCGCTACAAATGTGGTGGGAAACAGCATTGCAACCGTGGTAGTAAGCAAGTGGGAGAATTCATTGGGTGATCCTGAAGAATAAAACAAGTTCCGCGCAGACACGATTGAACTTTAAATTCCTAAATTTGTTCGATCAATAAATGAACATTATGCTACAGGCAGCTCCAAAAAATATTCACATCTATCTCGAATCAAACCCGAATCCCAATTCACTAAAGTTTGTGGTGAACGAAATGCTCGTTCCAGAAGGCATGAGCTTTGATTTTCCGGATGCAGAGGGTACAGATATTGCGCCACTGGCCAAAGAGCTTTTTGAATACCCTTTTGTTGATCGTGTATTTTACATGAGCAACTTTGTGACCGTTACAAAGAAAGAAGGTGTTGACTGGATTGAAATTCAGAATACCATCAAAGACCACATCAAGAAGTTTTTAGAATCAGGCCGATATATCATTGAAGTAAATGAGCCCGAAGCTGAGGCAGCAGGTGAGGAGACAGAAACCGTTCGTAAAATAAAAGCCATTCTTGAAGAATATATTCGTCCGGCCGTAGAGCAGGATGGTGGCGCAATTACGTACCATTCATTTAATGAAGGTATTGTGCGTGTTAAACTGCAAGGCTCTTGCAGTGGTTGCCCATCATCTATGGTTACACTTAAAGCCGGAATTGAAAATCTTTTTAAACGCATGATGCCTGACGAAGTTCAGGCAGTGGAAGCGTTGTAAGCCACACACATAACCATTCATGAGGATTAGCCTCGGGTAGGAGCATAATATAAAAAAAGCCGGATTTTTGTCCGGTTTTTTTTTCATATTACAAGATGTAACTAATCGGGATTTCCATGAGCCAGCATGAACTTTATGTCGATGAAAAAGAAGACCAACTCCAGAATTTCTACAACAAAGTTTATTACCAGGCAGATTCGATAACGCGTTATTTCATCATTGGGTTTTTTCTTGTAGGGTTGGTTCTTGCCATACTACATTCCACTTATTTGCTGGCATTAATTATGGGAGGCGTTTCACTAATTGCCTTCTTCCTGCTTCAAACATTTTTGCCTCAATCGCAGGCCGTTCGTTACGTGTCTAGCTTTCTCTTTTCGAATTTTGGTCTTCAATACCTTTTTCAATTACATGGACTGTATGAAATGCATTTCTTTTTCTTCATCAGTCTTACGGTATTACTTTTCTATGAAGACTGGCGGATACTTTTACCTTCAACACTCTATTCCATACTTACCATCATTGCTCTTTACCTCTATAGCGACGAACCTTTTCTGAAAGAAAACTTACCCTTAAATCAGGATACAGCACTCACATCCTTCATAGTACACATAACGTTGGTTTTATTTTATGCAGGCCTTTGCATTAAGTGGTCACTGATGCAACGAGAACAAACTCGCGAATCTGCTTTACAAGCTATTATGATGGAGGAGCAATTAACCATCATGAATGCTAATATTATGTTTGCTGACAATATAAGCCAGGGGAATTTGCAAGTGGAATATAATGCAACAGAATCAGACCGGCTTGGACAGTCTCTGTTAAACATGCGTAATAGTTTGACAGAATCAGCAAAGCGTGAGGAGCAGGAACGCTTTGCAACTTCCGGTTTAGCTCGCATTGGTGAAATATTACGACAACATGCCGATAGCCTTGAAACACTCTGCGATCGTGTTATTGAAGAAGTTGTTAAATACATGAAGGCTAATCAGGGAGAGATTTTTATGGCTGAAGATCGTGGTACTGAGAAAGAGCATCTTAAACTTATGGCATGTCGCGCCTGGGACAGACGAAAGTTTCATCAGAAAACTATTGCATTAGGAGAAGGACTTGTAGGACAGGCTGCGCTGGAGAAACAAACAATCTTCTTAACAAAAGTACCTAATAACTATATCACCATTTCATCAGGTCTTGGTGAAGCCAATCCTGGATGCATATTAATTGTGCCGTTAAAATCAGAAGATGAAGTTGTGGGAGCAATTGAACTCGCATCGTTCAAAAAGTTTCTTGATTTTGAAATTGCATTTCTGGAAAAAGTAGGTGAGAGTATTGCCTCTACTATGATCACAACTCAAAACAACCAGCGTAACAAAGAGTTGTTGGAGAAATCAAATTTATTGGCCGAACAGATGCATGCTCAGGAAGAAGAGATTCGTCAAAACATGGAAGAGATGCAGGCTACGCAGGAAGAGATGGCCAGAAAAGAAAAGGAGATCAGTCGCGTGCTTCAGCAGTCACAACAAAATGAGGAGTTGTTAAAAGAAAAAATTGAAGAAATTAATCGTATAGAAGAAGCAAATAAAATCAAAACAAACAAGATGCTTCATGAGCTGGAGCAGAACAGAATGTTAATGAGTAAGGTGATTGAAGAGTTGCCTGAAAAAATCTTTTTAAAAGACGAAGACGGTCGAATGATTCTGTTGAACAGCGCCATTGCTGCCGGCTATAATAAACCAGTTGAAGAACTGATTGGCAAAAGTGATTTTGATCTCTTTCCTAAAGAACTGGCTAAAACCTTTTGGGCCAAGGAAAAAGAAATTATTACAACAGGCAAACCGCTTACCATGTATGAAGATTTTCCAGATGCAAATGGGCAAATACGATATCTGTATACAGTAAAAATGCCATTTAAATTTCCGGGTACTGATAAGGTTGGTATTCTTGGTTATCAGGTTGATATCACTGACATCAAAGAAATGGAAAACAAAGTTAAGACCACGCAAGAAGAGTCTCTTGTTTACATGAAGAATTACCAGAAGACTCTGCTCAACATTCTGGATCAATTACCACATAAAGTTTTCTTGAAGGATGATCAGGGACGAATGGTTTTAGTTAATACCGTAGTAGCCAAAGCTCACCATATGAGTATTGATGAGTTGATTGGAAAAAGTGATTTTGATTTTGTCGATGCTAAAACAGCACAAGACTGGCGCAACCAGGAACTTGAAATTATCAGAAAAGGATCTGAGACATACATCTTTGATGAGAAGCTTGGTGATCACACAGTAACACTCAAGAGTACTAAAATGGCTTTTCCGATTCCACATTTAAACCAAATGGGTTTGCTGGGTATTCAAACTGATATCACCGAACTTAAGCAGTTAAAAGAGGAAATTGAAAAGCTAAAGAACGGCAAATAATTTTCAGAATATGATTCGCACATTGATACTAACCATTTGTATTTTTTTATGCTGTATGATTAGTAATGCTCAGAAGCTAAAAGTGATGACCTACAACATCAGGCTAGATATTGCCATTGACAGCATCAATCAATGGCCGAACAGAACTCACAAAGTTTTTGATCTTATTCATAAATACAATCCCGATGTATTAGGAGTTCAGGAAGCCCTGCATCATCAACTGCAAGATCTTCTTAAAGGTTTGCCTGAATACACGTATGTAGGCGTTGGTCGCGATGACGGAAAAACAAAAGGTGAATACTCAGCTATTTTATTGAAGCGTGATAGATTCAACATTACAGATCAGAAAACATTCTGGCTCTCTGAAACACCTGAAGTACCTGGAAGTAAAAATTGGGATGCTGCGATCACACGGGTATCCACTTACGCAAAAGTTTACGACAAGAAATTGAAGAAGGATTATTTTTTATTCAATACACATTTTGATCACATTGGTGTACTGGCCAGAGAGAAAAGTGCGGAGCTTATCAAGACGAAAATAAAAGATATTACAGGCGATCTTCCTGTTGTTCTTACCGGAGATTTTAATTGTGAAAAATCAGAACGCGCATATCCAGCCATGACAGCATCAACAGGCAAGCAGCTTTATGACTCACGACCTGAGGATAATACACAAGGAACATTTTGTACGTTCAAAGTTGGTGTTCCATGCAAAGCCATCGACTACATTTTTTATTCGGCTGGATGGAAAGTTGAGAACTATACAATTATAACAGACAACGATGGTAAATATTATCCATCAGATCATTTGCCTGTTATGGCAGAATTTTCAGTTAAGAAATAGATTAGTAAGTTGTTTAATCAATGTTAGAGCTTGTCACAACAAATTAATGTTTGACAGAAGCGGGAGCTTTTTTTATTCCTGGTTTATTCAACATTTTATCTGCCCGTAACATTTTTAAGATAGCCAGATGATAGTAAAATGTTTTCTTCAGATCATTGGTGTCTCTTGCTATATTTTCTAGTACTACAACGCTGGTCTTGCTTTCAGGAAAATAAAAATTCATAGAAGCAAATCCAGGCACTAAACCTGTCTGACCGTATTGAATAATATTGTCACGTGTGTCTATTGTAATTCCATATCCATAATCTGTTGCTCCAAATAAAGGATGATTTCGCGTAGCCCCTTTCTGTTTTTTAACCATCGGTGCATAACTTCTTCTTAGCAGCTTTCTTTCTCCATAGAGACAATTGTTCCAGAGAACGAGGTCATTTGCTGTTGAAATGAAACCACCTGCCGCTACAAAATTTTCAAAACTGTTATGTTCTATAGCTAAGGCGCCATTATCTTGTTGAGCATAGCCCTTCACCAAATTTTTATGCTTATGTAATGCCGGGTGAAAAGTGTTATACATTTTACATGTGCTAAAAAGTTCAGCAGAGAGATCGGCAAAAGACTTCCTGGATATCTTTTCGATAATTTTCGCCAGCAAATCATATCCTATCTGAGAATAAGCAAATGAAGAGCCTGCTTTGAATGATAATGGTTTATTAAGCTCCGTTATGCCGTGCGTGTGCGTAAGCAGTTGATGAATAGTTACTGTGTCTGCCCAAGGTTGACTCAATTCAGGCAAGTAATGATGAATGGGTACGTTAAGTTTAAGATTGCCTTTGTCAGCCTGTTGAAGCACTAACACTGCCGTTATTTGTTTGCTGATAGAGCCAATTACAAACTGATTGAACTGATTGATAAGAATCTTGTTTTCAAAATCAGAATAGCCAAGTGTTTTTGAATATTTTGTATTTCCATTTTGTGAAATCACAATAATGCCGTTGAAAGGCGTGGATGTTTTTGCTGAAATAAGAGAGTCAATTCGTAATGCCAGATCGGCCCGTTGAGCAAGCACATTGCCGGTTGTGAAAAGAAGAATGAAGAGTAAAGATTGTAAGTTCAATATTTGACGAATTGAAATTTCCAGACAATTATAGTACTCACAACTTTATCTTAATTACTGATTAAGCCAAAACAAAAGTTTCACCCACTTCATCCAGTATTGCAGACACCTCTTCATATGTATCAGTCTCCACCAATTTTGTGCGGAAGGGTTTGAAATCTGGTATGCCTTTAAAATAGTTAGTATAGTGACGGCGCATTTCAAAGATACCTAGCTTGGGGCCTTTCCAACGAATAGAAAAGTCAAGATGTTGTTTTGCTATGCGCACGCGTTCAGCCATATCAGGTGGCGAAAGTTTCTCACCAGTATTCAGATATGATTTTATTTCATTGAAGATCCACGGATAACCAATAGCTGCACGACCAATCATGAGGCCATCTACTCCGTAACGATTCTTATATTCTAATGCCTTTTCAGGAGAATCAATATCACCATTACCAAAAATGGGGATATTCATACGTGGATTATTTTTTATTTCACCAATCAATGTCCAGTCAGCAGAGCCTTTGTACATCTGCACTCTTGTACGGCCGTGTACGGTGAGAGCTTTAATGCCAATGTCTTGCAAACGCTCGGCTACTTCAACAATATTCTTTGTGCTGTCGTCCCAACCTAAGCGGGTTTTAACAGTTACGGGCAGATGCGTACATTTTACAATCTCGGCAGTCATCTGTACCATCTTAGGTATGTCTTGCAGTAAGGCAGCACCCGCTCCCCGACATGCCACCGCTTTTACAGGGCAACCATAATTAATGTCAATTAAATCAGGATTAACTTCTGTAGCAATCTGGGCGGATTGTACCATGTTGCCGATATCGCCTCCAAAAAGCTGTATGCCGATAGGGCGTTCATATTCAAAAATATCGAGTTTCTGACGGCTTTTGGCGGCATCGCGGATGAGGCCTTCAGAGGAAATAAACTCCGTATACATCAAATCGGCCCCGCCTTGCTTACAAACTGCCCGGAAAGGCGGATCGCTCACATCCTCCATGGGTGCGAGAAGCAATGGGAAGTCCCCTAAGTCAATATTGCCGATTTTTGCCATCTTTGGCGCAAAGATAACAAGGATTTGCTCAATGCTTCAACCACAAAATTTAGTATCCGATAAACGCCCTTTATTTTCACTCTTTAACATTTCTGTAAACCTGGTATTAGGCTTCCTGTTAATAGGCCCTTTGATTGGGCTTGGCATTGCCTCTCTTTTCTATGAAGGCAATCTCATTAATGACATTATGAACCTGACGGATGAGAATAATTTATTTTATCCGTTATTGATAGTGCAGGGAATAGGTAGTTTCATTGGTCTTATTCTTCTGCCCTATATTCATATCAGAACTATTGAACAAAAAAGGCTGATGCCTTTCTTTAAAAAAGAGCCACGATTACTTTTTGTTTTCTTCGTCGTAGCAATAATAGGATTCAATTTTATCATTGCTATTTCGCCTGTTACAGAGTGGAATATCAATATGCACTTCCCTGATTCTTTAAGTCAGTTTGAAGAATGGGCCAGATCAAAAGAAGATCAGAATGCCATGCTCACCAAAGCCATTACATCATTTACGTCGATTGGTGATTTAGTGCTTTGTTTGTTGGTGGTTGCAATCTTGCCGGCCATTGGTGAGGAGTTAGTTTTCAGAGGTATGATTCAGAATGAAATATGGAGAGGCAGCAAAAATATTCATGTTGCTATCTGGGTAAGTGCTTTTATTTTTAGTGCTATACACTTTCAGTTTTTTGGATTCTTTCCGCGCATGTTTCTGGGTGCACTCTTCGGATATTTATACTATTGGTCAGGTAATTTAATTGTGCCCATGTTTGCACATTTTTTTAACAATGGTTTTAGCGTTGTGGCCATGTATCTTTATAATCGTGGTACCATTGAAACTGATTTAGAGAAAACAGAATCTGCTCCCTGGCAGGCAGTATTAGTGAGTGTTGCCATTACAGGCTGCCTGCTTTACTATCTCTGGAAATTTTTTAATGATCAGCGAACAATAGAAGCCCATGAGTCTTCGTCCCCTCTTTAAAAACTGAATCTAATTTGCATCTTTGTCAACTTAATAAAAATTTATAAACAGTGACGTCGGCCATTCGCAAATACAATAACCTCACCCAACGTATCATTACAGGTCTTCTAGGCTCGGCCGGTATTATTGCCGGTGTTTGCTATAGCGATTGGACATACTTTGCCATCTTTTTTATAATCTGTCTGTTCTCTTTGCTGGAGTTTTATAAGCTGGCCGGACTTGATGGCATGGTTCCACAACAAACTTTTGGAACCATCTGTGGTATTTTTATTTATGGGTTATCATTTTTCATCGAAAAATATTCCCTGCCAGGTAAATACTATATTCTTATTTTTCCGCTGATCTCTTTTGTATATCTCATCAAGCTCTATAAAAAATTTGAGCGTAAACCTTTTACCAACATAGCGTTTACATTTCTGGGGATATTCTATGTGGCAGTACCTTTCTCCTTGTTAAATGTGGCAGCGTTTGAAAACGGGAACTACAACTATCAGATTATTTTTGGATGCCTGTTTATCTTATGGGCCAGTGATACCGGCGCCTACTTTGCAGGAACCTTCTTTGGTAAGCGAAAATTATTTGAACGTATCTCACCAAAAAAATCATGGGAAGGTTTTATTGGTGGTGCCGTGCTGGCTTTAATATTTGCCTATGGTCTTGCTCAGTTTTTTGAAAGT
>Ga0310811_10008752_pt1 | contig 13030 bp, 10 predicted proteins | sample YCmetagenome_FD_207642 | JGI IMG/M metagenome (GOLD analysis project Ga0310811, IMG submission 207642) | Soil microbial communities from experimental microcosm in Duke University, North Carolina, United States - YC | ecosystem: Engineered > Artificial ecosystem > Soil microcosm > Unclassified ...
CAGGCTTGACAAAAAGAAATACAACACTCATTTCAACCCCGCAAATGTTTTTGGTGTATCCTAACTCCACGCATGAAAGATCAATTTGTAATAGGTGTAGATTTTGGTACTGACTCTGTCCGTTCGGTGGTCGTGGATGCCAGCAATGGAAATGAAGTTTCGTCCGCCGTCGTTAATTACACACGATGGCGTAATGGACTATATTGCGATGTCACGCAAAATCAATTTAGGCAACACCCACTTGATTACATTGAGGGGTTAGAAACCAGTGTGCGCAGGGCTTTAAGGGAGGCGGGCGAGTCTGCTGCAAAAAAGGTAAAAGCAATTTCAGTAGACACGACTGGCTCTTCTCCCGTGGCAGTAGACAGAAGTGGCAGACCATTGGCTCTTAACCAAGAGTTCGAAAAAAATCCAAACGCAATGTTTGTTTTGTGGAAGGACCACACAGCGACCAAAGAAGCATCAGATATCAATCGCCATGCGGAGCGATTTTCAACAAACTATTTAAAGTACGTGGGAGGTATCTATTCCTCTGAATGGTTTTGGGCAAAACTGCTCCATGTCTTGCGCAGTGACGCAAACGTGAAAAAAGCGTGTTATTCTTGGGTGGAGCACTGTGATTGGATTCCGTATTTGTTGACCGGCGGAACGTATGCTCAGTCAATGAAACGAGGAGTTTGCTCTGCAGGGCACAAGGCATTATGGGCAGAAGAGTTTGGTGGGCTTCCACCGGAAGAGTTTTTTTCGTCGCTCGATCCCGCGCTCAAAGATTTCAGGGCTAAACTTTTTACTCAAACATTTACGGCGGATCAGCCTGCCGGCACCCTTTCGAAAGAATGGGCGCAACGATTGAAGTTGGATGAAAGCGTGATGGTAGGAATCGGCGCTTTCGATGCACACATGGGCGCCGCCGGTGGGCAAATTGAACCTTACCATCTCAGCAAAGTCATGGGCACCTCTACTTGCGACATGTTGGTGGTCCCAAAAGAAGAAATAGGAAATATTTTAGTGCGGGGTATTTGTGGTCAAGTCGATGGCTCGGTTATCCCGAACATGATTGGGCTGGAGGCAGGTCAGTCGGCATTTGGTGATACCTACGCTTGGTTTCGCGATCTACTCGCCTGGCCGATTAAAACGATGATGGCAAAAGGTGACCAACTTCCATATCTAGAAAGGATAATTCCTGAATTGACGCAGCAAGCTACAGCACTTCCTTCGAATGAAAATGATGAACTCGCACTTGACTGGCTGAACGGGCGGCGAACACCAGATGCAAATCAAGAACTGAAGGCGGCACTGGTTGGGTTAAACTTAGGAAGTGATGCACCGAGAATTTTTCGTGCACTGGTGGAAGCCACTTGCTTTGGAGCGAAAGCAATCGTGGATCGATTCAATGACCAGGGAGTTCCGGTAAAAGGCCTTATCGGATTGGGTGGTGTGGCAAAGAAAAATCCCTATATCATGCAAATGATGGCGGATGTGATCAATATGCCGATTCGAATACATCGCTCTGAACAAACTTGCGCCGCGGGTGCAGCAATGTTTGCTGCTACAGTGGCAGGCATTTATCCCAAAGTGGAAGAAGCCATGGCCGCCATGGGACAAGGTTTTGAATCGGAGTACAAGCCCTCGCCCCAACGTGCGGAATTTTTCGCCCGGCGTTATCAGCGTTTTTTAACACTGGGCAATTTTGTTGACCAAGAAAATCGATCTCATGGGCAAGTATGACAACATTCAACAACAGGCCTACGAGGCCAACATGGAGTTACCAAAATTGGGGCTCGTCCTATTTACGTTCGGCAACGTAAGTGTGGTTGACCGTGAAGAAAAGGTCTTTGCCATTAAACCCAGCGGGGTCCCCTATTCAGAGCTGTCACCGGAAAAAATGACCGTGGTTAACTTTGAAGGAAAAAAAATTGAAGGAACTCTTCGTCCGTCATCTGATACATTAACTCATGCCGTTTTGTACAAAGAGTGGGAGAACATTGGCTCCATCGTCCACACCCACTCTACTTATGCAACCGCCTGGGCACAGTCACTAAAAGACATACCAATTTTTGGTACTACGCACGCTGACCACCTTACAGTGGACGTGCCCTGTGCATCACCCATGCCCGACAAAAAAATCGTTGGAAACTACGAGCTCGAAACGGGCTATCAGATTATCACCTGTTTTGCCGACAGAGGTTTATCGCCTGACGAAGTTGAAATGATATTGGTGGGGAACCACGCTCCGTTCACTTGGGGTAAAGATTGGAAAAAAGCCGTGTACCATGCCGCTGTGCTCGAAGAAATTTCAAAAATGGCTCATCTCACGCTACACATAAATCCCGAAGCCAAGCGAATGAAGGACTCTTTAATCAAAAAGCATTTCGAACGCAAGCATGGGCCGGATTCTTATTACGGGCAATAAATAAAAATTCTATTCATCAGATCCATGAACATGATCAATTTAAAAGAGTTCGAGGTTTGGTTTGTCACCGGCAGCCAACATTTGTATGGCGATGAGACATTGAAAAAAGTGGCAGCCCATTCGCGGGAAATAGCAACGTCATTTAATGATGATTCATCTTTTCCCGTCAAGGTTGTTTACAAGCCAGTTGTAAAAACCCCTGAAGAAATCTTTGCCTTATGTCAAGAATTGAACACAGCAAAAAATTGCATAGGCATCATCGCATGGATGCATACTTTTTCTCCTGCCAAGATGTGGATCGGCGGCTTGAAGATTTTGCAGAAGCCGTTGCTTCACCTGCACACGCAATTTAATCGCGACATTCCCTGGGCAGACATTGATATGGATTTCATGAACTTAAATCAGTCGGCTCATGGGGACCGTGAATTTGGTTTTATCATGACAAGAATGCGGCTAAACAGAAAAGTGGTAGTGGGGCACTGGCAGGAAAAGGGAGTGGTTCAACGAATAGAAGTTTGGGCGCGGGCGGCTGCAGCGTGGCATGACTGGCAAGGAGCGAAGTTTTGCCGCTTCGGCGACAACATGAGGCACGTGGCCGTAACCGAAGGTGACAAAGTAGAAGCACAAATCAAGTTCGGATACACGGTGAACGGATTCGGAATGGGCGACTTGGTCAAAGTGATCAACGACGCAACGGAAAAAGAAATTGACGCATTGACAGAACAATATGCCGATGAATACAAGCTTACCGCTTCGTTGAAAAAAGATGGAAGTCATCACTCCGCACTTCGTGAAGCCGCCAAAATCGAAATTGGCATCTTCCATTTTTTAAATGCTGGAGGATTTAAAGGGTTCACTGACACTTTTGAAGATCTCCACGGTTTGATTCAACTCCCCGGTATCGCCGTGCAAAGATTGATGAAACGCGGATACGGATTCGGGGCAGAAGGTGATTGGAAGACGGCGGCATTGGTACGAGCGATGAAAATGATGGCCGGCGGACTGCCCGGCGGAAACTCGTTCATGGAAGACTATACGTATCATTTTGCCTCTGGAAATAATCAAGTGCTTGGTGCGCACATGTTAGAGATCTGTGAGTCAATCGCCGACGGAAAACCTTCCTGCGAAATCCATCCCCTCGGCATTGGAGGAAAAACGGATCCTGTGCGCTTGGTGTTTAATGTAGCAAGTGGTCCCGCAATGAATGCATCCCTCATAGACATGGGTAATCGTTTCCGTCTACTTGTCAATGAAGTGGAAGCAAAAAAACCAGAACAAGATTTACCGAAACTACCGGTTGCACGCGTATTGTGGAAACCCCTTCCCGACATGGCCACTGCATGTGCTGCTTGGATTTATGCGGGCGGCGCACATCACACTTGCTATAGTCAAAACTTAACGTCCGAGCATCTATCCGACTTCGCTGAAATGGCGGGAATTGAATGCGTTTTAATTAATAAAGATACCACCCTACGCTCTATCAAAAATGAATTGCGATGGAACGAACAATCTTTCAAAAACTAATCCAACACTATGGGACGTTTGGTGACCATTGACTACGTCATTTTCATCATCTATTTCGTGATCGTGACCGGTTATGGTTATTGGATTTACAACCGAAGGAAAAAAACGGTTGATGACACCAAGGATTTTTTTCTGGCGGAAGGGTCGCTGACATGGTGGGCCATTGGTGCATCGTTGATCGCATCGAATATTTCAGCGGAACAATTCATCGGCATGAGCGGCGAAGGGTTTTTTGTGGGCATTGCAGTTTCGGCATACGAATGGATTGCAGCCATTGCGCTCATCATCATCGCCGTGTGGTTTATGCCCATCTATCTCAAAAATAAAATCTACACGATGCCGCAGTTTCTCAAAACGAGATATAACGAATCAGTGGCGCTCATCATGGCCGTGTTTTGGTTGTTCCTGTATGTATTCGTCAACCTAACTTCTATTTTGTACTTAGGCGCTGTCGCAATCAACGGATTGGTCGGCGGTCAATCACTTCATATCATCATGATTGGCCTCGCGATGTTTGCTTTGGTGATTACATTAGGTGGAATGAAAGTCATCGGGTACACAGACGTGATTCAGGTGGCGGTGCTTATCATTGGAGGTCTTGCAACTACTTATTTGGCCTTGACCGTGGTGAGTGAAAAATTCGGATTAGGGAGTAGCGCCTGGGCCGGATTTAATTACTTGCTCCAAGATTCCCCTGAGCACTTCAAAATGATTTTGAACAAACCTACAGCCGACGCACCGCAGCAAGAAATTGGGAAATATCTCGTCCTCCCTGGCATCGCCATGTATTTCGCCGGACAGTGGATTGTGAATTTGAATTATTGGGGATGCAATCAGTACATCACACAACGGGCGTTAGGCGCCGACCTTCAAACGGCCCGCACAGGAATTTTGTTTGCTGGTTTTTTGAAATTGATGATGCCGGTGATCGTGATGTTGCCTGGCATTGCTGCATTTGTATTGTACAAGAACGGGCACCTTCCTCAACTCGCCAGTGGAAGCAAAGACGGAGCGTACTCGGCGATCCTCGGATTTCTTCCGCATGGACTAAAGGGATTATCCGTAGCAGCGCTGACAGCCGCTATCGTCGCATCTTTGGCAGGAAAGGCGAATAGTATCTCGACTATTTTCACCCTCGACATTTTCAAGAAGTACATCACCCCTCGAGCGTCCGAGAAAAATCTAGTTTGGGTGGGCCGAGTGGCAGTGCTGGTAGCTATGCTAGTCGCCCTCTTTTTTACATGGGAAGACATGCTCGGCATCGGCGGAGAAGGCGGATTCACATTCATTCAAAAATACACGGGCTTCATAAGCCCCGGCGTTTTCGCGATGTTCCTACTGGGCATGTTTTGGAAGAGAACCACGGGCGCTGCAGCTGTGGCCGGTGTGATCACTGGCTTCACCCTTTCCATCGTATTTAACAATTATGCGCCAAGTTGGTTTGGCAACGAAACCATTTTATACACGGCCTACCCGAATGGCCGTGGTGGTTTTGAAATTCCCTTCTTGATTTGCATGGGCTGGTCATTTTTCTTCACGGTTGTATTGATGGTGCTGATCAGTTTGGGTGGGCAAAGGATTAACGCGAAAGCATTTCACCTGGATCGACAGATGTTTTCCGTGCCGCCGAAAACGGCGCTGCTCATCGCGACCACTTTGGTAATCCTTTCCGCCCTTTATATCCGCTTCTGGTAATCACTACATTCTAGCTGGGAGAAGCCACCACGTATTTGTCGCTCAATCAACCATGCCTTGTAATTAAGACAGTTTCTTCGTTATTGCCCATCAGGCCTTCTTTTACTCGTTAAGTGGACATATTACCCGAGTTAAGGTGCAATGGTTTTGGGTATATCCCGTTTTTATAGGTAATCAAACATGCAAAAATGAATCACTATTTTTTAAAAATCGTTACGTTGTGCTTTACTGTCTTCTTCCTAGCTGCTGGATGCAAGAGTCATAAAAAAGCAGCGAGTATTACAAACGTTCCAGCAGAAAAGCCAAAAGTACAGGAGGAAACGAAACTTCAGCCGAAGGAGGCAGATGAAGAAGCCAAGCTTTTGGCTATGAAAGAAGATACCTATAAAGGAAGGCTGGGGCAGTATTTCGATGCCATTGCGAATGCAAATAATGTTACCTCTGCAAACACGAGTATTGACGAAGCGTTGTATATGTTTTCTTCTCCTCAAACACCCGTTTTGATCGTGATCAGCCAAGAAGGCAATCAAAAGGATTACGACCGGCCAACTTCGATCAGAACCTATCTCAATTATTTGAAAGATCAGAAGAAAAACATCAATCAAATCACGCATCTAAAAATGGATGAGACTGGCAAAATCACGGAAGTAGAATTGAGAAAAGGTAATTAAAACTTAAAAACACATGACCAAAATAAATCTTTTGTCAGTATTGGCGTTCATTCTTGTTGGTTCCGTTTTATCGCTTGCACAATCGGACAGTGTAAGCCCCGCTCGAAAGCAGGCCATTGACTCTCTTGCGATGGAGAAGGTGCGCGACCTAAGTAAGTATATAAGCATCATAGGAAATAAAAAGACACAGTACTCTGAAGCCACTCGCGTGATGGATCGGGTAGACGAACTCTTCACTCCCGGAAGCGACATTGGCGTATCTGCACTGGGCAAAAAAGAAGTCACCTATTATAAAGTGCGCAAATACCTCGAACATTTGATGGCACTGAATTATGACCATGTCACTATACAGTGGTACAATATTCATTACATCAGCGACCTGGAGCGGCAGCCCGACGGTAGATATGTAGGAGTGATCACTATCTATCAACGATTTGAAGGTGTTTCAGAGAGCGGGTTAAAATATAAAGACACGACAAAGAAAGACATCACCATCTACGTCGACCGAAAGAAGACGCAAATCCAAGGGAAATTGGTTGAGTTTTGGGATGTATTGCTGGGAGACATCCGCGTGACTGAAACGAGCGCCTGAGCTCATCGTAAGTATCGCCCGTGAAAACTGACTTTGTGGATCAAATCAAAACGAGGCGGGCCATGTTCGCAGGGCTCGCTTTGGTTTTTATCTCCGTCCCTCTCCGCGCACAGCTGGCAACTGATACGGAGGATGAAAGCAGGCTGTACGCCCAGTCCAAGCAGCTCAACCAGTTCTTTCGAAGGTTTAATGGTGAGGAAGATGAAAAAGGAAATCGTTATTACGATAGCGACAAACGCTTTCGAAGTATCAAACTGCGTAAAAAATATTTGTCCGTTTTATTCGATGAAGAAAACAAGGGTATATCACCGGCGTTAAAAAAGGAGTTTGCGGAAAACATCTTGGATCAGGCCAGTGAATCTATCCTCGACTTCCACGGTGGAAACTGGTTCGCTGACGTGTTGACCGTATTTCAATCGAATGGAAAAGATGTGCGTGTAACGTTGTACATGATTCTCGAGAAAGACCACCTGGGGTACAAATGGGTGATTCGCCAGGCACATATTGATACCTACGACAATTTCTTTGTGCGTGACACCGCTAAAATTGGCAGGTTCTTGCACCCCATGAGTCACGAACTGGACTTTATGAATTTGCGGAAGGCATTTGTAAACAGTGACAGCCTTAGCCAATTCACCACCAAGAGTTTTAAGGCTGACCACTTGTCGGTGATGTTGTACGACCTGAAGAAAGGGAACTTGAAATTCAAATCCGTAGAGAATGTGAAATTTCATTTCTTTCAAATCAACGGGTGGTACTTCGAAGTGGCAAATTTTAATCGGTCAGGCTACAACACGGGGTGGTTGATTTCAAATCTTGTGAAATTGAAGAACGAATCAGAAAAAATGCTGCTCCAAAGGTACCTGTACAATGAAGCCAAATAGAATCTGCTTTTTTACCATAACAATCTTCCTGTTCGTCTCATGGGTCGCTGCCGCGCAAAAGCAAAAGCCACAGCCGGTCAAATCCGTGCATCAACCTGCCACAAAAAAAATAGAATCACCCAAAACGAAACAACCCTCCCAGTCCACTGATCTCGCAGAGGATGAAAAAAAAGTAAAGGACATGATCGCTTTTTTGGGGTACATGCTCAACACCCTGGGGAGCAGCAGCACTTCAGCTCGCGACAAAGAGGTGCTTATCGCTGACAGTTACGCAAAAATATTCAGAGATGGGAAGGTGCAGGTAGAAGATGACCTCGATGAGCATCGGAGTGTGATCACTAACAAAGACGTAGTCGCGTATTTGAAGGACATCAATTTCTTCTTTAAAGATGTAAGGTTCGAACTGAACATCGATAAGATAACCCGTGGAGTAAACTCAGACAATCAGACTTTCTACAAAGTATCTCTCCATCGAAACCTGACGGGGACCACTTCAGACGGTAAATCGGTGGACAACACTTCTCCCCGATTTGTAGAGGTAAATTTCAATCCGAAAGACCAAGACTTAAAAATCGTAAGTATATACACCAAAGAGTTTGACGAAAGAGCCGCACTCACACGTTGGTGGAATGAACTCTCTTTGGAGTGGCAAACTATTTTTAGAAAAAAATTCAACATCACCGACAGTATTCAGGTAAGTGATATCAAAAGATTTACTTCAGTTGAGGAATTAGATATCACGGACGACAAAATGGTTCAGTCATTTGATCCTTTATCAGAACTAAGGAGCCTAAAATCCCTTCACCTTGCCGGGACCAATATTGATGATCTCTCGCCCATCAGAAACTTGGGGGAGCTGGTTGAGTTGAATCTGTCACACACCCATGTTCGCGAATTAGGAGCATTGAAATACTTTAGCAAACTCATTACGCTCAATCTCAACACAACAAACGTAAGCGACATCAGCATTCTCCAGCGAATGCAAAAACTTCAATCTCTTGACTTGGGGCTTACCAAAATCAACGACCTCAGCGCTCTAAACTCTCTGAACTGAATATTTCACGTACCTCAGTACAGGACCTTTCGAGCCTCAAAACACTGAAGAATTTGGTGACCCTAAATTGCGACAGCACACGTGTTCAAACAGTGGCAACGCTTGCGGATCTTGAAAATCTCAAAATGCTATCCGCCAACTCGACCCAGATTTCGGACTTGCAACCATTGCAAAAGCTGACCCGATTGGAAATGGTCTATTGCGACCACAGTGCTATTACGAAGGCCCTCGCAGATGCGTTTATGCTCGCTCACCCAAAGGTCACGATCATTTACAACTCACATGACCTCAAAGCGTGGTGGAGTGCCCTTACTCCCGAATGGAAGATGGTCTTGACAAAAGGAGCAAAACTCCCCGATCAACCGTCCGACGAGGATCTTTCACGAATAGGGAACCTCGACTCGATCAACGTATTTGGTCATGTTAAAGACCTCGAACCATTGAAAAAATTTCCGAGGCTGCGCGTAGTGGTTGCACGGAAAACATCAATTCAAGATTTAACGGCCATCAAGGAGCATAAAGAGATTAGGTACTTGGATGTCAGTGAAACTGAAGTAACGGATCTATCGCCGATCGCGCAGTTCTCGAAGTTATCTACTTTCAAAGCAGAGGGTTGTAAGATCGCAAGCATTGGGCCGCTTCAAAAGATCACGTCACTCCAAAGAATTTATGTAGATGAAACATCGATAAACGATATCAATGCAGTAGAATTTCTGCAAACCAATTCAAGATGTTTATTGATCTATAAGACGGTGCATTTGAGGCGGTGGTGGAGAAACTTGTCGGGCGGCTGGCGTGACGTCTTTCTGGGCCAACTGCGGGACACCACACGAGAGAACTTGCATAAATTGGTAGAGCAAGAATCCTTTCACTTTCAAGATGCTCCCATTAGCGACCTTTCGGGACTGAGCGAATTTATGCGATTAAAGGAACTACGCTTTTCAGGCACCTCTATCACTCAAGTGGTACTTTCAGAAAACCTGAAATCATTGCGGTCGTTGCAAGCTTCCAACAGCCCGATCCAGACCATTCAATTCGTAGGTTTCCTTGTCGAACTGGAAAATCTGGATATTTCAAACACGCCGGTCGAAGACATCACTCCCGTGTGGACACTTCAGAAATTAAAAACGCTCAACTGCGCGGGGACGCAGATCAGAAGACTGGATGCACTGGAAAAGACGGAATCACTCGAAACATTGGATTGCTCAAATACCAACGTCAGCAAATTGACTCCGTTGGATTACCTCCACTTATCATCGTTGAAATGTTACAACACACGGGTAACGAATAAATCCATCGAGAATTTTATTGCGAGCCACCCCAACTGCAAAGTGGTTTATTACAGATGAATCAACGAGATAAGCCAAGTGATCACATATACCACAAAGCAAAAGCAGAGACAAGCCGCAAAGACAATGACTCGCTGGAAATAAAATCTGGCCATTTTCATTTGGACGGGGGTTGCGTTGGTCGAGTATTGATTTTCTTTCTTTCGACTAATGTATAGGTAAGAAACTTTCGAGCACACGCCTCGACGGCCAACTGACTGAAAATTAGCATGAAATGCATTCTTTGTCGAAGTAATGCTTTTGTAGCGTTTTTAACGGCAGGTGCACGGCTGATTTTACTACATTTTGAGCTTAATTCGGTACTCCTGGCAATTTGACTCCACAAACGCACCGTTCACTCTTGATTCTGTCCGCTTGTCGGAAGGTGATTTCATAGATCAAATCTTCGCTGTATGTTTGAATCAGATTAAAGCCAACTATAGACAAGATTATCCCCCGAGGTCAAGGACTTTGGGGGATTTTCTTTTAATAAGGTTCAAATGATTGGTGCGTTGATTTTATAACGAACGATGTTAACTGCGCTGAAGCGTCCATGCATACATCATAATAAATTGTGGACCGTTGTTCTTAAATCATCCCACGAATATCTCAGACCAAATATTCAAACAAATTCTCGTGCTGATTGACAACGGTATAATTGAGATGAGCGCTATCCATTCGTTGCACCAATGAATGAAAGTCGTTTTTTGCTTTCACTTCTATTCCAATTAATGCCGGCCCGGTTTCTTTGTTGTGTTTTTGAATAAATTCAAAACGAACAATGTCATCTGAAGGACCTAGGACATGGTTGACAAATTCTTTTAACGCGCCGGGACGCTGCGCAAACCGGACGATGAAGTAATGCTTTAGTCCTTCATATAAAAGTGAGCGCTCTTTGATCTCTTGCATCCGATCGATGTCGTTGTTGCCACCGCTCAAAATGCAAACTACCTTCTTCCCTTTAATTTGATCAGCACAGGATTCCAGTGCGGCAATCGACAACGCACCCGCGGGCTCAGCGACGATAGCATCTTCATTATAAAGTAGCAGGATAGTGGTGCTCACTTTTCCCTCGGGAACCAAAATCATTTGCGAGATGGCGCCTTTACAAATGGAAAACGTAAGCTCGCCCACTTTTTGGACGGAAGCGCCGTCCACAAAGCGTTGTATCTTCTCTAGCTTGACGGGTTTGCCTGCTTTAAGAGCCTCGGACATCGACGGCGCACCTGAAGGCTCCACGCCCACCACTTTGGTATTAGGAGAATAGGTTTGCAAATAGTTAGAAATGCCGGCACACAACCCGCCGCCTCCGACGGGAGCAAATACAAAATCCACTTGCGACTGTTCCTCCAAAATTTCCTTTGCTACTGTACCCTGTCCTTCAATTACCTTGGGGTGGTCAAACGGTGGTATGAATATTTGGTGATTTCGCCTGGCGTATTCCAGCGCCTGCGTTTGGCACTCATCGAACGTATCTCCGGTCAATACTATCTCTATGTGTTCACCACCAAACATTCTTACCTGATTAATTTTTTGTTTAGGTGTGATTGCAGGCATGTATATAACGCCGCGAATATCTAGCGCCTTGCAAGCAAAAGCTACCCCTTGCGCGTGGTTGCCGGCACTGGCGCAAACTACTCCCCTATTTCGTTGTTCATCTGTAAGGCTGTGAATGAGGTTGTACGCACCGCGGATCTTATACGAACGCACAACTTGCAGGTCTTCGCGTTTCAAATAAATATGTGCCTGAAACTTCTCAGACAATTTCCTGTGAAATTGCAAAGGCGTTTTGAGCACCACGTTTTTCAGAAGCTCGTGGGCTTTGTTGATGTCGATGTTAAGATGCTGTGCTGAAACCATTTTTTTAGATACCGACTTAGTGGCGAGACGTACGTAGCAAGACGTAAGATAGATTTTCACTATCCGATCTTGCGATTTTGTCTGACTACATTCATCTAATTGATCATGCTCTCCTCCACTTTCTGTTTCTCCGGTCTCAGCGCTCGTACGGCTGCGCCGGCTTGCCACAGTTCGCTATCGCGAACTTCTTTTAATTCTTCCGCTAATTTCTCGCGATAGTCGGGTTTACTACATGTTTCAATGGTGCGCTTTGCTTCAGCACCGTTCGCTACGCTTTCATAAAGTTCTTTGAAGACGGGTAAAGTGGCGGCTTTGAATTTCTTTTTCCAATCGAGGGCTCCGCGCTGTGCCGTCGTTGAGCAGTTGGCATACATCCAATCCATTCCGTTCTCGGCAACGAGCGGCATCAAACTTTGAGTAAGCTCCTCCACTGTCTCATTGAATGCTTCTGATGGAGAGTGCCCTTTTGAGCGGAGCACTTCATATTGTGCCTCAAAGATTCCCGCGATAGCGCCCATCAACGTTCCGCGCTCACCGGTCAAGTCAGAGTAAACTTCTTTTTTGAAATCGGTTTCAAATAAATATCCTGACCCCACCCCAATGCCGAGCGCAATTGCTTTTTCCTTTGCTTGCCCCGTGGCGTCTTGAAATACGGCGTAGCTCGAATTGATACCTTTGCCTTGGAGAAAAAGCCTTCTCACCGAAGTACCAGAACCTTTTGGAGCGGCCAACACCACATCAACGTCGGCGGGGGGAACAATTCCCGTTTGCTCTTTGAACGTGATGCCAAATCCGTGAGAGAAATACAACGTCTTGCCCTTGGTGAGGTAAGGTTTGATGGTTGGCCAGAGCGCAATTTGCCCTGCATCCGACAACAGGAACTCAATCACGGTACCTCTCTTAGCTGCTTCCTCTATTTCGAACAGAGTGTCGCCAGGAACCCAGCCGTGCTCGACGGCCTTGTTCCATGTCTTCGATCCTTTGCGTTGGCCTACGATAACATTAAACC
>Ga0310811_10008754_pt1 | contig 13028 bp, 9 predicted proteins | sample YCmetagenome_FD_207642 | JGI IMG/M metagenome (GOLD analysis project Ga0310811, IMG submission 207642) | Soil microbial communities from experimental microcosm in Duke University, North Carolina, United States - YC | ecosystem: Engineered > Artificial ecosystem > Soil microcosm > Unclassified ...
GGGACCTGAGCAAACTGGTGGACGTCATCTTGGTGGTGGGGGCCGCCAATAGTTCCAACTCAAACAGGCTGCGCGAAATCGGCACCGAAGTCGGGGTCGCGAGTTATCTCATTGCCGACGGCAGCGAGCTCAACCCAGATTGGCTGAAGGATGCGAAAGCCGTCGGCATCACGGCGGGCGCCTCGGCGCCCGAAGTTTTGGTCGACGACGTGATCGAGGCTTTGAGGCGTATCGGACCCGTCACGGTGTCGGTGCTTCCCGGCCGTGAAGAAAACATCGAATTCCGGCTTCCGGCCGAACTGACTGCGGGCTGATCCAACTCACGACTATCCTAGAGTCCAGAAAGAAAACTTCGCAATGGCAATACCGTTCTTCAAGGAAATGCGTATCGGCGGTTATCTGATCAAGCAGAAGCTGCTTGGCCGAAAGCGCTACCCGTTGGTGCTGATGCTCGAGCCGTTGTTCCGTTGCAACCTCGCCTGCGTCGGCTGCGGCAAGATCGACTATCCCGATGCGATTCTCAACCGCCGCATGTCGGCGCAGGAATGCTGGGATGCGGCCGACGAATGCGGCGCGCCGATGGTGGCTATCCCGGGCGGCGAACCGCTGATTCACAAGGAGATCGGCGAGATCGTGCGCGGCCTCGTGGCGCGCAAGAAGTTCGTCTCGCTCTGCACCAACGCGCTGCTGCTGGAAAAGAAGCTCGATCTGTTCGAGCCCTCGCCCTACCTGTTTTTCTCGGTGCATCTCGACGGTCTCAAGGACCACCACGACAAGGCGGTCTCGCAGAAGGGCGTGTTCGATCGCGCGGTTTCCGCGATCAAGGCGGCGAAAGCGCGCGGCTTCACCGTCAACGTCAACGCCACGATCTTCGATGGCCATCCGGCGGAAGAAATCGCCAAGTTCCTCGATTTCACCACCGAACTCGGTGTCGGCGTCTCGATGTCGCCGGGCTACGCCTATGAGCGCGCACCGGACCAGGAGCACTTCCTCAACCGCACCAAGACCAAGAAGCTGTTCCGCGACGTGTTCGCGCTCGGCAAGGGCAAGAAGTGGAATTTCATGCATTCCGGCCTGTTCCTCGACTTCCTCGCCGGCAACCAGGAATACGAATGCACCCCGTGGGGCATGCCGGCCCGCAACATCTTCGGCTGGCAGAAACCCTGCTATCTGCTCGGCGAAGGCTACACCAAGACCTTCAAGGAATTGATGGAGACGACGGACTGGGAGACCTACGGCACCGGCAAGTACGAGAAATGCGCCGACTGCATGGCGCATTGCGGCTACGAGCCGACCGCGGCCAACGCCGCGCTGGCCAATCCGCTGAAGGCGATGTGGGTGGCGCTGCGCGGCGTCAGGACCACGGGTCCGATGGCGCCCGAGATCAACCTCGATCAACAGCGTCCGGCGCAGTATATTTTCTCGGCCGAAGTGCAGAAGCGGCTGTCGGAGATTCGCCGCGACGAGGCGGCGGCCGCGGCCGCCAAACAGCAGCAGAAGGCCTCCACCGCCGCCTGACGCGGCTATCGAGCCAACAGGCTGAAAAACAAAAATGCCGTCGCGTTGATCGCGACGGCATTTTTCGTTGGGGCTGCTGTGATCCTTTGAGACCGGTGTGCCGCCAGGCGGCGGTCAGATTGCCGCCGCGGCGAGACCCTCGCCGCCCAGAAAGCCGCGGCAGCCACGCAACGAGCGCAGCGCGCGATTGAAATCGATCCCGGTGGAGACCAGCGCCCGCAGCGTCGCCGGGTTGCGCGCGAGGCCGCGCAAGACCTTGCGCAGATCGATATCGCCGTTCGGCTTGATGGCGCTCTTGGCCAGCGCCGGCAAGGCGCGGCCGGCGGGATCGGAGATGACGCGCAGCGCGGCGAAGGGCAACCCGGCCTTGGCCGCATAGGCCGCCGCGATATGGCTTTCCATATCGACCGCCGCCGCCCCCGTCTCCGAGTGCAGCGCGGCCTTGCAGGCCGTTGCCGCGATCACCTGTTCGACGCCGGCAAGACCGCCACGAACCACGCGGCGGCGCCGCAGCGCCGCGCTGGCGATCATTTCCTCGTTCAGGGCAAGTCCGGCCAGGAAGCGGGTATCGCCGGCCAGAACCTCGGTCGCGACCACGATGTCGCCCGACTTCAACGACGGGTCGAGCCCGCCGGCGACGCCGAACGAGATCACGCCCCTGAATGTCGATGAATCCAATGTCGCGAGCAGCGCGCGCAACTGCTGCGGATCGCTACTGCTGCAAATGACGATCATGCCCGGTCCGGCCGCGATTCGGGCCTCCTGCACCAAGCCTGTAACGATCAAAACCGGCCGTGGATCGATTGAATTGCTATCAACCGCGTAACCCACGATCGCGGCGGCCCCCGCCCTCAAAGTCACATCCCGACCCCTACAACCCTGCTGTTGGTGCTTCTCAAGTTTCGATACCGCGCCAACGCCCAGAGCGGAAAGAACTTCGAGTAGCCATGATAACGCAAGTAAAACACCCGCGGAAACCCCGTTGCCGTGTACCGGGGCTCGTCCCACAGCCCTTTTTCGGTCTGTGTGGTTTTTAAGTACTCCACGCCACGCGCGACGGCCGGGTTCCCGACCTCGCCCACTGCCATCAATCCAAGCAAGGCCCATGCCGTTTGCGAGGAGGTCGATGGTGCGTCCTCGAATCCCCGGTAGTCCAGCCTGTAGCTGACCGCATCCTCGCCCCAGCCGCCATCCCTGTTCTGAATCGATAGCAGCCAATCGACCGCCTTGCGAATCATTGGATCCTGATGATCGACCCCTGCGACATTTAGCGCACAGAGCACCGACCAGGTGCCGTAGACGTAGTTCAGTCCCCAGCGGCCGTACCACGACCCTTCCGCCAACTGGGTACGGCGTAGAAAAGCGACCCCGTCGGCGACGGCCTTGCTGCTAGCTGTGGTCTCGCCGAGTTGCGCCAGCATCGAAACGCAACGCGCGGTGACGTCCTCGGTCGGCGGATCGAGCAGCGCGCCATGGTCGGAGAACGGGATGTTATTGAGGTAATATTCGAGGTTGTTGACGTCGAACGCAGCCCAGCCGCCATCGCGGCTCTGCATGCCCTTGATCCATTCGCGGCCGCGCGCGATCGCGTTGTCGTATTCGTCGTTTCCGGACTGCCGCCGTGTGCGATCCATCGCCATGACCACGACTGCGGTGTCGTCCAGATCAGGGTAGTAGTCGTTGTTGTACTGGAATGCCCAGCCGCCCGGCCGCACGTCGGGGCGTTTTGCGGCCCAGTCGCCCTTGACGTCCAGCACCTGCCTCGGCTTCAGCCAGTCCAGCGCCTGCGTGGCCTGCGGCAAAGATTCCCCACCGGCTTCGATCAGCGCGTGGCAGGTCAGCGCGGTGTCCCACACCGGCGAGACGCAAGGCTGGCAATAGGCTTCGTGCTCCCCGATCACCAGAAGCCTGTCGAGACCTTTGCGGGTGACGGCGCGCGGCGGATAGTCCGCAGGCCTGCCGAACGCCTCATACATCATCACGGTATTGGCCATCGGTGGAAAGATCGCACCAAGGCCGTCTTCGCCGTTCAAGCGCTCCTCGATGAAAGCGACCGCGCTCTCGATCGCACGCGCGCGCAGCTTTTTCGAAAACAGCGGCTCGATCGCGCGCAGGATGACGTCGAGCGTCCGGAACAGCATGAACCAGCCCAGGCTTTGATGCGGCGCCTTGGCCGTCATGCCGACCGAGCGCGGATCCTGCAGGAACAATTCGTCGATGCCGACGCCCTTCGGATTCCGCGCCCGCGGCTTCAGTGCCGCCAACACCATCAGCGGCACGATCGTGGTGCGCGCCCAGTACGAGATCTTGTTGAGATGGAACGGCGACCACATCGGCAGCAGCATGATCTCGACCGGCAGCACCGGCACGGCGCGCCAGGTCAGCACGCCGTAGGAAGCCAGCAGGAACCGGGTGAAAACGTTGCTGTTGGCGGCGCCGCCGCGCGAGCGGATCGCCTCGCGCGCCCGCACCATATGCGGCGCATCCACGGAATCGCCGATCATCTTCAGCGCGAAATAGGATTTGACGCTGGCGCTCATGTCGAAGGCGCCGTCCTGCACCAGCGGCCAGCCGCCATGGCTACCCTGCGTGCGGCGCAGATATTTGGCGATCTTGGCTTCGAGTTCTACGTCGACGAGCTCGCCGAGATAATGGCGCAGCAGCACATATTCGGACGGAATCGTGCTGTCGGCTTCCAGTTCGAACACCCAATGCCCGTCGGATTGCCGATAGCCGAGCAGCGCCTGCGTCGCGGCGGAGATGCTGTTCTCCAGCGCGACGGGGTCGACTGGCGCGACGGGGTCGACTGCCGCGACGGGGTCGACGGCTTCGGTTTGATCGACGGAAAGCATTTCGCCAGACATCCCTCTATTCGCGATCCTGCCCTGTGAAACCGATCACGCTCTTTTCAGCACCAGTTCGGCGGCGCGATCACCCGACCGCACCGATCCCTCGATGGTTGCCGGCAACCCCGTATCAGTCCAGTCGCCGGCGAGAAACAGGTTTTTGAAGGCTGTCACCGGGCCCGGCCGCAGCGCGTTCTGCTCCGGCGTCGCCTCGAATGTAGCACGGCGCTCGCGCACGATCTGCCAGGGCGGCAACTCGCCCCTGACGCCCCCGGCCTTGCAGACGTCCTGCCAGATCGCCTGCGCCAGCTCTTCGCGCGGCATATCGACCAGCCGGTCGCCATTGCTGATGGTGACCGACAGCCGCTGCGGGAATGCAAACAGCCATTCCACCAGGCCGCCGACGACGCCGAGGATTGCCGGCGCGCCGCTTGGCGGATCGAAGCGGAAATGCGCATTGACGATGGCGCGGAATTTCGTCGGCGCCTTCAGGCCCGGCAGCAGCGACACCGCAGGCCGTGGCGGTACGGCGAGCACGACGACGTCGTCGGCCGCAACCGCAATGGCGTCATCGCCGAATTTCAGTTCGCCGACATGGTTGCCGGCCATGACGAACTCGCGCAGCTCGTGCCCGAACCGGATGGTCGCGCCCTTGTCCCGCAAAAGCCTGATCGCGGGCTCGATCAACACCGAGCTCAAGCCGTCGCGGGCGATCAGCGGCCGGCAGGCCTGCCCGCCTGCCAGCAGGGTTTCGCGGACGATGGCGCCCGCCAGACCCGCCGAACCCTCGGGCGGATCGACGTTGAGCGCGGCCAGCAGCAGCGGCTGAACCAGCCGCTGGTACAGCGTGCCTTCGCAAGGGATCGCGTTGCCGACCAGTCTGTCCGTGCCTGCCCAGATCAGTGGCATCAACGCCAGATAATCGCGCAGGCCGGTATCGGGGACGCGACGCGCTTCATCGAGTACCCAGAGCGGCAGCCGGCCATCGCCGAGATCGAGCTGCCAGCGCTGGCCGCTCGAGATATCGACAAAGGGAAACTGCGCGCGCTTCGGTCCGACCAGCCCCGCCTCGGTGCCGATCGAGCGCGCATAAGCCAGCGCATGTCGGTTGCCGGACAGCAGCAGATGATTGCCGTTGTCGATGGTGAGGTTGGTGGCGGCGTCGAAGTAGGACCGGCAGCGGCCGCCGGCCGTCTGCGTAGCCTCATGGACGTGGACGAGGTAGTTGGCGTTGGCCAGCCGGACGGCTGCGGAGAGGCCGGAAATGCCGGCGCCGACGATGTGGGCGGTTTTCTGCATCAGATGATCGAATAGCGGAGAAGGATGGCGATCTTCGCCAGCTTGTTGACGCGGACCGGCGCGCGCGGGGCGGCAAATCCCCGCGCCACCAGCAGCTCCAGGATCGCGCGATAATATTTCGACATGATCCGGGGCGCGCGCACCGCGCGCCGGGAATTGCGCTGCATGATCTCGTCGGCCTTTGCGAAATGCGCTTTTGCCCGCTCCACCAGCGGCAGGCACACTTTCGGTAACGTGCGCTCGGCAATCACCTTCTGCGGCTCGTCGCTGGTGATGCCGGCGTGCAGCAGGGCTTCGCGCGGCAGGTACAGGCGGCCAAGGGTCGCGTCCTCATCGATGTCGCGCAGGATGTTGGTCAGTTGCAGCGCGCGGCCGAGATGATGCGCAAGCTGGATGCCGTCGTCCTCGGGCAGCCCGAACACCCGTACCGACAGCCGTCCGACGGCGCTCGCGACCCGGTCACAATAAAGATCGAGCGTTGCAAGATCCGGTGCGCGAATGTCCTGCGGCACATCCATCTCCATGCCGTCGACGATGGCGAGGAAATCCTCGCGCTTGAGACCAAAGCGGCGCACCGACGCCGCGTAATCCTGCAGCCGTGGCGGCGGATGGCCCTGGTACAGCGCGTCGATGTCGTCGCGCCATTGCTGGAGCGCGGCCAGCCGCTCGGGCCGCGGGCCGTCGGAATCGGCGATGTCGTCGACCTGCCGGCAGAAACTGTAGATCTGGAACATCGCCTCGCGCTGGTCGCGCGGCAGGATGCGCATCGCGGCATAGAACGAACTGCCGGACGCGGCGGTGCCGTAATTTGCGTTGGCCGCCGCCGTCTGCAGCGTCATGCGCCGGCCGCCGGTTTTGAAACGGGCCGCCGTCCGATCGCGCGGCGGGTGATTTCGCCGGCGATGCCGCCGAGGCTTTGGCCGAGCAGTTCGAGCGGGGAAAGATGCACCCGCTCGCTGAGCGGATCGCGCAGTTTCAGCATGCCGACGATCCTGTCGGCGAAGGCCTGGATCACCGCGACCTCTAACCCGAGGCGGAAATCCTTCACTTCCGCGCAAAGCGATTTGCTTTCGTTGAGCAGGGTTTCGGTGCGACCTGCGAGCGCCTGCAGGCACTTCAACAGCGCCGGCGGCGATTTCGCCTCGCCCAGCATCTCGACGGTCGCATTGGCGGCGGCCAGCGCGTCGCGCGGTAGGTAGACGCGGTTGAGGTCGCGATAATCCTTGGCGCAATCCTGCAAATGGTTGTTGATCTGCAGGCCGGCGCACAGCGCGTCGGAAGCGGGCCAGGTCGAGGTGCTCTCGCCGTGAACGTCGAGCATGAAGCGGCCGACCGGCATCGCCGAGTAACGGCAATAGTGAATCACGTCGTCCCAGTTCTCGTAGCGAAGCTTGGTAACGTCCATCCGGAACGCGATCAGCACATCGAGCGCGTGGCGCGGCGGCATCGCGCGCCCGGCCAGCGCCTTGCGCAGGCTGACCGCCTCTTTCTGGGTGTCACCCTTGCCGAGCAGCTCGGCTTCGAGCAAATCGAGCAGGCGGAGCTTTTCGTCGGCCGCAAGGGTGGCGTGATCGGCAATGTCGTCGGCGGTCCGGACGAAATTGTAGAAGCTGAGGATCAGCGCCCGGTGACGCGGATGAATGATCCACGACGCGACAGGAAAATTCTCGTCGCGGTGGGTCTTTCCGGATCGCAGTTCGCTCGCGCTGGTCATCAATAGAACTGGCTACATTGGTCTGGCATGGCGGCACGCGCCAATGCTTCGAGCGCATGCGACGGATCGCGAGCCCCATATAGGGGAATACGCCGCCAAAACCAATGCTATCTCGGCTCATCAGCCCATACCACCGCGCCGGCAGAAACGCCGGAAACAGGTCTTGGGCGACGGTCAGGTGGTGCGAACGCGGCTTATTGGCCGTGGTTTTTCAGCACCTGGTCGCAGGCAGGCGTGATCTTGGGACGATTTTGCTGCAGGCAGGCCAGGATGGTGAAGTCGCCCTGATCGATCACCGGCCGGCAGAAGCGCTGCACGTCGCGGGCACAGGCTTTCTGCTCCTCGGGCGTTCCGCTGCGTTGCTGGGCGAAGGCATCCGATGAAACCGCTGATAACAACAGGGAGAGAGCCAGGAGAAATTTACGCATCGCATTCCTTCATTTCGGCAGCAAGAAATCCGGTTCCCGAATGGCACTTTGGCTTCGCCGGGTGGGATCTGTTTGGATGGCGGGCGCCGCGTAGCGCGGCGGCGAGGTGAGGACAAGCACCGCCAAATGCGGCCAAATTTGCGGCGGCGTCGAGCTATCTAATAACCAACTGATATCTCACGTGTATTTCTGCCACGATTTTCTTCACAATTGGCTGTTGCGAGCATGGCACGGCAAAGCTAGATGATGCCGGCGAAGCTTCGCAGGATGTTTTTTGATTGCGGGAAACAAAATGCTGCCTGCCTTGGGGCGATCCTTGGCGTGATCCTTGGCAAGATCCTTGGCGCGGTGGCCGCAAGCGGCGTTTTGTCATTTGAACCTAACATACTGCGGGGACACTAAATCTTCGATGCGGCGAGACGTGTCTTTGACAGAGCGTCTAATTTTAACGGGAAAACTCACGATGAAACTGTTTGGTTTTGGCTTCCTCCGGCATGCCCTCACCGCTGCTGGCGTATGCGCCGCACTGATGTTGTCGGTCTCCGCAAGCCACGCGCAGGCGGGTGGGCCGTTTGCCGGTTTTGACGGTAACTGGACGGGCGCAGGCAACGTTACGCTTTCCAACGGCACCACGGAACACATCCGCTGCAAGGCCGACTACAAGGTCAATGCCAACGGGCTCGGGTTGAAGCAGAACCTGCACTGCGCCAGCGACAGTTACAAATTCGATCTCTCCAGCGACGTCACCAGCCAGGGCGACCGCATTTCCGGCAACTGGAGCGAGAAGAGCCGCAACATCTTCGGCAACCTGCAGGGCACCGCGGGCGGCGGACAGATCGACGTGTTCGTCGAGGCGGCCGGATTTGCCGCCACCCTGAACCTGCGCACCAACGGCACCAAGCAGATCGTCCAGATCGACTCCAAGGGTGAAATTCGCGGCGTCACCATCACGATGACGAAGACCTGATCTTTTTGGATGGCGCGCATACGAGAGCCGGGTTCTGATCGAATCAGAACCCGGCTCTCACTTTTTGTTTTGACGGATTTTCTGCCGCTAATGCGTCTGCGCTATTCGGCCGGCTTCGCCTGACCGGCGCGCCCGAGAACCTTTTCCCAGAAATTGATCAGGAACATCGACGTCGGCCGCAGGATGAAGAGATCCGCGACCAGGGCGGCGACCATCGAGAACGCGCTGAGCCAGCCGAACAGGCGCAGCGACGGCAGATCGGAAAACACCGTCACGACGAGGCCGCAGGCCAGCACCACCGTGGTCAGGATCAGCGCCGGACCGACCAGCACGGTCGCACGTTCCACCGCCAGTTCCGGACTGACGCCGGGCTTCCGCTCGAGCCTCAGGCGGTTGAGGAAGTGGATCGTCGCACTGAGGCCGAGGCCGAACGACACCGTCAGCGCCACCACGCTGGCGAATTGCAGCCCCTCGCCCAGCATCCACAGCACCGTGCCGGAAGCCACCACCGGGAAGATGCCGGGCAGGATGCAGGAGAACATCACCACGACCGATCGGAACGCCAGCCCGATGAAGATCGCGACCAGCAGGAACTCGACCGTCAGGCCGCGGTTGAGTTTTTCGATCATGTTGGCGCTGTTGCGCGCGGCGATCGCCGACAGGCCGGTGACCGCAATTTCATAACCGGGGTGTTCGGTGCGCACCTTGTTGAGCGCCGCATCGAGCTTGTCGACCACGGGAAGGATCTCGCTGGAGTCGAGATCGGGCACGCGGCCCGAGACCACCACCGCATCCTGGTCGGCCGAGATGAAGCGGCGGACCAGATGTTCCGGAATCACGCTGACATATTCCTTCAGGGTTGCGACATCGGTGGCGCCGGCTTTCTCGGCGAGCCAGCGGCGCAGCGTTTCCAGCGACCAGACGTTGCCGACCCCGGCCGATTTTTCCACCATGGCGTGGACATCGGCGATCGTGCTCAGCGTTTCCGGCGCATAGAGCGAGGCGCCCTTGGGGAACTCGATCAGCACGTCGATCGGATTGGCGCCGGTCAGCTTGGCATCGAGCCGGCTCGACGCCGCCACCGCCTGGCGCTTGTCCGGCACCTGGTCGGCCAGCCGGTAACGCGGCTCCAGCGTGGCGTAGATGTAGCCGAGGCCGGCAACCAGAACCACCGCGATCAGGCTGAACAGCCCGGGACGGCTGACCATGCGCACCGCGATCCAGTAGCAGAAATTACGCAGCGCCTGAACGCCGGCGTCGGCGCTCTGGAATTTGACCGCGAATATCTTTTCGTTGCGCACCAGCAGCACGCCGAACGCCGGCACCAGCGACAGCACCGCGATCAGCGCGATGATGGTGGCGGCAAGGCCGGCCTCGCCGAATTTCCGGATCAGTTCGGAATCGGAGAATTGCAAGGCAATGAACGAAATGCCGGCGGTGCCGTGGGTAAGCACGCAGGCAGGTCCGACCACCAGCACCGCGTTCTTGAAGGCGGTGTATTTGTCCTGGCCTGCGATCAGGCGGTCGCGCGCCGCGAATGTCAGCTGCATCGAGTCGGAGAAGCTGATCACCATGATGAGCGGCGTCATCACGTTGAGGAACATGTTGAGATTGAAACCGGCCCAGCCGAGGCCACCGAGCGCGAGCAGGATCGCGATGATCGGCGGGAAGGCCGCGACGACCATGAACGATATCTTGCGGAAGAACACGATCGCGATGATGCAGCCGGCCAGGATGCCGAGGATGTTGTAGGTCAGCCCGTCGCGCTTGACCGCGTTGCGGATCTCGAGCTGCATCACCGGCACGCCCGACAGCTGCGCGTTGAGCCCGCTGCCCGCGAGATCGTCGGCCATGATCTTGCGGATGTCGCCGACTACCTTGGTCAGCGCATTGCTGGAGACGATGGAAGGCTCCAGCGACAGCACCATCAGCGCCAGCGTGCCGTCCTCGGACAACAGCTTGCCGCGAATGATCTCGTTCGACTTCACGGTCTCGGCGAATTTGTCGTAGGCCGCGCCCTCCGGCAACTCGGAAGGAAACAGCGCCGCCGGCAGCTTGCCCTTCTCCGGCGCCTGGCGCGCCGAGAACAGCGAGACCAGGCCGCGCACGCCATCGACCAGTTGCAGGTCGGTGACCATGTCACGGATCTTCTCGAGATTGTCGCGGGCCAGCAGCGTCTTGCCTTCGACCACCACCAGCACGTCGAATTCGGTCGCCGGGAAGCGCTTGGTAACCGCCTCGTATTGCTTGTAGTCCTTGGAGTCGGAGCGGAACAGCTGGCTCAGCGAGTCATCGATCTTGATGCGCTCGATGCCGAAGATCGCCAGCGCCATCAGTGCGAAAAGAATGAGGACGGAAAGGACCGGCGCCTTGACGGCGATCAGCCCCATGCGCTCCAGCCCGAAGGCGATACTTGATCCCGGCGGCTGCTCGATCTCCTCGACGTGGACCTGACTTTCGGAGTTCTTTTCGAGCATGCCCTGTCCAGTTCTCACTTCGGCTTGAATTGTAGCTTGGTTTCGGGCGCGAATGCGGCTGTGTCAGCCCTGTCCGAGCGACGCTAACCCTTGAAATCACGCGGTAAATTAACCGGCGCCGTTTTACAGGTCCGCGCCCGATCCGGCAAGCGTGGCCCCAGGGGCAAATCCGCGCGCTGGTGACGAAAATCCGCGTTAAGTCTCTGATTTGTCACACTCGCGGCTGTCCGGCGCGATCTGCGCCTGATATCCGCCGCGGCTTTCATCTTTTAGTGCGACGCCCGTGACCTGCCGCGACAGGCCTCGCGCACCAGCCACGCGATTTTGAAGGCGGCTTCGTCGTAGCTCAAGCCGACATCACGGATTTTGACACAGTTTCGCATCGCGCCGGCGTCAGCTCCTGCAGATCGCTCAGCGGACGGGACGCTGCGCCGGCGTTTTCATGTTGCCATTACTCGGCGGGGACCGAGGCCTCGCGCAGCCGGATCGAATAGTTCGACGCGTTCTGCTGACCGCCCGACGCCGCGCGCGCGAAAATGATCAGATGGTGCGCGATCATGGCCGAACCGATCAGGCCCTCGATGTCGCCCCGCCGCAATCGTCGCAGCGCAAATTTCCAGAACGCCTTCCGGTAGTCGCCGAGCACCCCGACCTTCCAGAAGATATTGCGCAGCATGATCAGGCCGCGTCTGATATTGGCCCAGCTCTTCTTCTCGGGGCTGACGGGCACTTTCAGCCGGTTGGCGTAGGTGTATTCGCATTGATACTGATAGCGCGCGAACAGTCGCTCCGGCTGATAGGCGAATTCCATGCACCTGCGCCACGAACTGACCACCTCGTCATAGGGCAGCAGGAAATTGACATTGGAGTCGCGGCTGTCGTCGTCGTTGAGCAGGCGACCCTCCTTTTCCAGACGGTCCCACAGCGGCGTCTTCGGCAGCGCCTGCAGAAGATTGATCGTCAACAGCGGGATCCGGGATTCGTCGACAAAGGCGAGCAGCGCGTCGGCGGTCTCGGGCTTGTCGGTATCGAGCCCCATGATGATGCCGGAGACGACCTCCATGCCGTAGGAGTTGATGGTGCGGATGCCTTCAAGGATCGGGACCATCATGTTGTGGTCCTTGTGCATTGCCTTCAGCGCGTCGGGATCGGGGGTCTCGATGCCGCAGAACACGGTGACGAAGTAGGCCTCGCGCATCTTTTCGAGGATCTCCGGCCGCTTGGCGATGTTGAGCGTCGCCTCGCAGGCGAGCCGCGTGATGTAGCCGGTCCGCTTCTGCCATTCGACCAGGTGCGGCAGCAGGTCGAGCGCCGCCTTGCGGTTGCCGATGAAATTGTCGTCGACGAAATACACCGTGTCGGTCATGCCGCATTCGCGCAGCTTGTCGAGTTCGGCGACGATCTGCTGCGGCGACTTGAGGCGCGGGTTGCGGCCGTAGAGACCCGGGATGTCGCAGAATTCGCACTGATATGGACAGCCGCTCGAATACTGGATGCTGCCGAGCAGATATTTTCTGGTCTCGGCCAGCTCATAGGCCGGAATCGGAAAATCGGTCATCGCCAGGCGGTCGTTGGTCTTCAGCACCACCTGCGCTTCCGGCCGCGACGGATCGCGCGCCAGCCGCGCGATCAGGTCGTTGGTCGCGTCGCCAAGTTCGCCGACATGGAGATAGTCGAACGAGGGATAATAGTCCGGGCACGCGCTGACCGACGGCCCACCGATCGCGACCGCCAGCTCGAACGCGTGCGCGCGGCGGCAGATATCGTTCATCTGCTGGC
>Ga0310811_10008755_pt1 | contig 13028 bp, 12 predicted proteins | sample YCmetagenome_FD_207642 | JGI IMG/M metagenome (GOLD analysis project Ga0310811, IMG submission 207642) | Soil microbial communities from experimental microcosm in Duke University, North Carolina, United States - YC | ecosystem: Engineered > Artificial ecosystem > Soil microcosm > Unclassified ...
TGAAAAGGAGCGACCCCATGATCAAGGGCCTGCATCACAACGCCTATCGCTGCCGTGATTCGGAGGAGACGCGGAAGTTCTATGAGGATTTCCTCGGCCTGCCGCTCGTGCACACGCTCAAGATAGAAGAGACCAAGACCGGCCGCTCAACCGGCGCCGGCGTGCTCCATACTTTCTACCAGCTCGATGACGGCTCATGCCTCGCCTTCTTCGACGCGCCCGGCATGCCGTTCGAGTTCAAGGAACAGCACGACTTCGATCTGCACATCGCGCTCGAGGTCGAGCCCGACGTGCTCGACAAGATGCTGGCCAAGGGACGGGCCGAAGGCCGCGAGGTGCGCGGCCCCTCGGACCACAAGTTCATCCGTTCGATCTACTTCCGCGATCCCAACGGCTACGTGATCGAGCTCGCCGCCAAGGTCGCCGGACGCGAGAGCGCCATGGATCCGAAGACGAACCGGGCCCGCGAGATCCTCGACGATTGGCAGGCCGGCAAGCGCAAGGCCAGGGCTGCCTAGCCGATCCGGCGGCGGTAGAGGGCGATCAGGCGTTCCCAGTGCCGCTCCGCCGCGGGCCGGTCGTAGCACCAGCGTTGCGGGAAGGCGAAGCCGTGATGGACGCCCATGTGGACCTCGAGTTCGCCCGGGTTGCCTGACTTGTCGAACAGCGCCTTGAGTTCCTGGACCATCGCTGGCGGTGCCAGATCGTCATGCTCGGCGCAGGAAATGTAGAGCTCACCCTTGGCCTTCGCGAGATTGAGATGCGGGCTTTCAACCGCATCGCTCACGAGCCACGTGCCGTAGAACGACGCCGCGGCGGCAATGCGGTCGGGATAACGTGCCGCTGCCGCCAATGCATAGGGCCCGCTCATGCAATAGCCGTGGACGCCGACCGCTCCGCCCTTCTTTGCAGCTCCATGGCTGTCGGCGAAGGCGATCAGGCTGGCGATATCCTTCATGACGGGCGGGATCGTCATCTTGGTCCGCACCGCGCGCATGCGCTGATGCTCCGCGCTGCCGTTCTGCAGGACGTCGGGGCCGTACTTGGTATCGCGGCCGGCGCGGTAATAGAGGTTGGGCAGCAGCACAAAATAGCCGACCGTCGCCAGACGGCGCGCCATGTCATAGAGCTCATCGCGGATGCCGGGCGCATCCATGAGGAACAGCACGGTCGGGTAGGTCCCGCCGCGTTCGGGATGGCAGATGAAGGTCTCCATCACCCCATCGTCCGTGCGGATATCCTGGATGGCCTCAATCATCTTCCCGATTCCCCCTCTTCCATAGCTATGGCAGCATCCGTGCAGGGCACAAAAACGACAATAGAACAAATGGGAGCGCCATGATGAGACGTCTTTTGCTTTGGTCGGCTGCTTGTGCGTTCGCCAGCTGGACCGCGCCGGCCATGGCGCAGCTCAGCGATGATATGGTCAAGATCGGTGTCGGCACCGACATGGCAAGCCTCTACTCCGACATCAACGGCCAGGGCGCCGTGGTTGCTACGCAGATGGCGATCGACGATTTTGGCGGAACGATACTTGGCAAGAAGATCGAGCTCATCTCCGGCGACATCCAGAACAAGGCCGACGTTGCCGCCACCCTGGCTGGCCGCTGGTACGGCGACGAGAAGGTCGACATGATCATGGGCTCCGGCGCCTCGTCGTCGTCGATCGCCACGATGAACGTGGCGAACGAAAAGAAAAGGGTTTACCTCGCGCCCGATCCAGCCTCGTCGGACATCACCGGCAAGCTCTGCAATCCCTATACCGTGCAGTGGGTCTATGACACGGCGGCCCTCGCCAACGGCACCGGCTCGGCGGTCGTCAAGGCGGGTGGAAACACCTGGTTCTTCATCACGGCCGACTATGCCTTTGGCCACGCTCTGGAGCGCGACGTCAGCGCCGTCGTGAAGAAAGCCGGCGGGACCGTTGTGGGTGCCGTGCGCGCTCCGATCAACACCAACGATTTCTCGTCTTATCTGCTGCAGGCCCAGGCGTCGAAGGCAAAGATCATCGGCCTCGCCAATGCCGGCGGTGACACCGTCAACGCGATCAAGCAGGCGGCCGAGTTCGGCATCGTCAAAGGTGGCCAGAACCTTGCCGGCTTGCTGGTCTTCGTCTCCGATGTGCACTCCCTGGGTCTCGAGCGTGCGCAAGGTCTGCGACTCACGGAGGCCTATTATTGGGACTTGAACGACAAGACGCGCGCCTTCGCCAAGCGTTTCGCCGAAAAGTACAAGGGTCGCATGCCAACCATGGTGCAGGCGGGCTTTTACTCCGCAGCGCTGCGCTACCTGCAGGTCGTAAAGGAGACCGGCACCGACAAGGCCGAGACCGTAATGGCCAAGTTCAAGTCGGAAAAATGGGACGATCCGGTCTTTGGCCCGAGCTACATCCGCGTCGACGGCCGCAACATGCACGACATGTATCTCTTCGAGGTCAAGAAGCCTGCCGAATCCAAGGGACCTTGGGATTACTACAAGCTGCTGGCCAAGATCCCGGCCGAACAGGCGTTCCGACCGCTCGACGAAGGTGGTTGCCCGCTGGTCAAGAAGAACTGAGACGCTCCCGCCTCTCTCGCCCTGCGGATCGAGGACGGCCTCGTTCATCTTCGCGATTCCGGCCGTCCACCGCCTATGGCAGCATCCATGGGCGTAAAAAACGATAACGGGACCTGGGAGTGAAACGATGAGACGTGTTCTGCTTGGCTTGGTGGCGTGTGTGTTTGCCGGCTGGACGATGCCAGCCATGGCGCAGCTCAGCGATGACGTGGTCAAGATCGGCGTGGCAACCGACATGGGAAGCCTTTACGCCGACATCAACGGTCCCGGCGCAGTGATCGCCGCTCAGATGGCGATCGACGACTTCGGCGGATCGGTGCTCGGCAAGAAGATCGAGCTCATCTCCGGTGACGTCCAGAACAAGGCGGACATCGCGGCGAGCCTCGCCGGCCGATGGTATTCGGAAGAAAAGGTCGACATGATCCTGGGCGCCAGCGCCTCGTCGTCCTCGATCGCCGTGATGAACGTCGCCAACGAGAAGAAACGGGTCTTCCTCGCTCCCGACCCGGCTTCGTCGGACATCACCGGCAAGCTCTGCAACGCCTACACGGTGCAATGGGTCTACGACACAGCATCGCAGGCCAACGGCACCGGCAAGGCGGTCGTGAAGACGGGCGGCAAGAGCTGGTTCTTCATCACCGCCGACTACGCCTTCGGCTATGCCTTGGAGCGCGACGTCGCCGACGTCGTGAAGAAGGCGGGCGGCACGGTACTTGGCGCCGTGAAAGCACCGATCAACACCAGCGACTTCTCGTCCTATCTGCTGCAGGCGCAGTCATCGAAGGCGCAGATCATCGGCCTCGCCAACGCCGGCGGCGATACCATCAATGCCATCAAGCAGGCGGCCGAGTTCGGCATCGTCAAGGGCGGCCAGAAGCTCGCCGGCCTCGTCGTCTTCATCACCGACGTACATTCGATGGGTCTGGAGCGCGCCCAGGGGCTGCGGCTTACCTCAGCTTACTACTGGGATCTCAACGACAAGACACGCGCCTTCGCCAAGCGCTTTGCCGAAAAGCACAAGGGCCGCATGCCGACCATGGTGCAGGCGGGGTTCTATTCCGCCACGCTGCGCTACCTGCAGGTTGTGAAGGAGACCGGCACCGACAAGGCCGAGACGGTGATGGCCAAGCTCAAGTCCGAGAAGTGGGATGATCCGCTGTTCGGCGCAAGCAAGATCCGCGCCGACGGCCGCAACGTGCACGACATGTACCTCTTCGAGGTCAAGACGCCGGCTGAATCCAAGGGACCCTGGGATTATTTCAAGCTCCTGGACACGATCCCCGGCGATCAGGCTTTCCGTCCCCTGGACGAAGGCAATTGTCCGCTCGTCAAGACGAACTGAGCAACGGAGGGTTTGCCATGGCTGAAGCATCGAACATCTACGTCGGCGTCGCAGGCTATTTCGGCAAACCCGACCACCCCGGCAAGGTCGGCGTCTTCCAGCGCGCCACCAAAGGCGGCGACTGGAAACATGTGCTGGGCAATATCCAGGCATTCACGGTCTTCGTTCATCCGAGCGATCCCCAGATTGTCTTCGCCGGCACCAATGACGGCGTGTGGCGCAGCACCGACCGCGGCGCCACCTTTACCCGCACCGACTTTCCCGATGCCAAGAAGGAAGTCTGGAGCTTCATGGTCGACAGCCGAGATCCTCGCCGGATGCTGGCGGGCGCCTCGCCCATCGACGTCTATCGCAGTGAAGACAGTGGTGCGAGCTGGCGCAAGCTTGCGACGCCGCAGATCTCCACGCACTGCAAAGGGCCCTTCGCCTCGCGCGTGATGCGGCTGGCCCAAAACCCACGCAAGCCGGACGAGATCTATGCAGCACTCGAGATCAACGGCGTCATGCGGAGCGAGGACGGTGGCGAGACCTGGGCCGATTGCAGCGCAGGACTGATCAAGCTCTCCGAGCTTCCGCATCTCAAGAGCAAGATCGTGAGCGACACGACGGCCGAGGGCATGCTCGATGGCCATGCGGTGACGATCAGCCCGGCCCAGCCCGACAGCCCCATCGTGGCGCTCCGCATGGGCCTCTTCCGCACTACCGACCAAGGCAAGACCTGGCAGGACATGGAGATGAAGCGCTTTTCTCCCGTCACCTATGGCCGGGATGTCAAAGCCTCAGCCGCCGAGCCGAACACGCTCTATGCAGCATTGTCCGTTGCCGCGGCCAGCCACGACGGCGGGCTCTACCGCAGCCAGGACGGTGGGCAGAGCTGGAAACGTTTCGACAAGGTCCAGGTGCATGGCACCATCATGTCGATCGGCCTGCACCAGACGGACCCCAATCATGTTTACATCGGGGCCCGCTACGACGGCGAAGTGTTCGGCACCCAGGACGGCGGCAAGAGCTGGCAGGCGATGCCGCTGCCGGGCGAGGTGCAACACATCTACTCCGTCGCTTGCGGCTAGCGCGGATCAACCTCACCCTAGGAGCATCGCGCAGCGATGCGTCTCGAAGGGGAAACGAACACTATGCTGTAGCCACCCTTCGAGACGCCGTGCTTCGCGCAGCCTCAGAGTGAGGTGCTTCTAGCGGGACACGCTCCAGAGAATGCGGGTCACGCGTTCCCTGCCTCCAGGATGTCGCCGAAGAGTTCCCAGGTCTGGCCCTTGAAGCGGGCGAGCTGCACCGCCTGGATTGGATGGTAGTCGTTCGCACCGGTCGAGACCGTAATGCCCGGCAACAGCATGGGCACACGAAAATTCCTGAAGCTCGCCGCCTGCTTCATCACGTTGGCACGCGTGAGTTCGTCGCCGCAGCGGCGTAGCGTCTCGGCCATCAGGAAGGAGACGGTATAGCCGCTGACATTGCCGAGATCGGCAAGGTGCGCGGAGGGGTGGTACTTCGCCATCCATGCCTTGAAGGCCACGAGGTCAGGATGGTCTGCCCATCTCGGATCGGTCGGGTCCATCACGTACATGGCGGTGATGATGCCCTGGACATTGTCGAAACCAGCCGGCTTCATCACTGAGCCGATGCTTGCCGAGACGTTGTTCACGTACTGGACCGGCTTCCAGCCAAGATCCGCCACCTTGCGCATCGCCTGGGCGGCGAACTTGGGGGTGCCGATGTTGAAGAACACGTTGGCATCCGCGCCCTTGAGCTGGATGACCTGGGAATCGACCGTCGGCTCGTTGATTTCGTAGGTCACGTGCTTGACCACACGCCCAATCTCCTTACCGAGCCCCGTCTTAAAGCCGTCCCAATAGTCCTTCCCATAGTCGTCGTTCTGCATCAGCACGCCGATGCGGGCGTCCTTGATCGTCGACAGGATGTGCTTGGCATAGATCTCGCCTTCCGTGCGGTAGTCAGGCTGGAACCCCATGGTCCAGGGAAAGTGCTGCGGGTCCCCCCACTTCGACGCCCCGGTCGCGACAAAGAGCTGAGGTACCTTCTTCTGGTTCATGTATTTGTGGATGGCGGTATTGCAGGCGGTGCCGAGGGTATTTTGCGTGCACAGCACCTTGTCCTGTTCCACCAACTGCCGGATGCATTCGACGGTCTTCGGCGGCGAGTAACCATCGTCCAGGGTGATGAACTTGATCTTGCGGCCGTTGATGCCGCCGGTGTCGTTGATCATGTCCCAATAGGCGGCGATCGCCTTGCCATTCACGCCATAAGCCGAAGCCGGCCCACTGTAGGGACAGGTATGCCCGATCTTGATCTCCTTGTCGGAGGCGCCATCGTCATACTTGCCGCCGGCAGCGTATGTCGTCGCGGTACTGGAAACCAAAGCGGCAGCCGACACGCCGCCCACGAACGTGCGTCGATTAATGCTCATGACTTCACTCCCTAGCCGGAACTCTGACGGTTCCCGTGACGCCAAGCTTACACCCGTCGCTTTCTAGGACATAGGCCGGGCATTCCCAGGAATTCCCTTGTGGGCCACGCCGGGCATCTTCGACAGCCGAGGGTGCATCCCTCGTAGAATTCAGCTTGGGTAAGCCAACAACGTGTTGCCATTGCCGAGGCGACGCCAGACAATCCCCGCTCATCAGCCCAGCGTCCGGAGTCGTTCCGCGTAAACCTACTGAAAACAGGGAGGTTTAGCCGATGTCTGCGTCTGTTGCTTCATCCCCATCCGTGCCCTGGTGGAAAGAACCCACAAAGGACCAGTGGTACGCTTATGTCGCCGCATGGCTCGGTTGGACGCTGGATGCGTTCGACTTCACCATTTTCCTGCTGATCATGTTGCCCATCAGCAAGGAATTTGGCGTTCCAATCACCGAAGTCACGTTCGTCTTCACGATCACGCTGTGGTTGCGCCTGGCGGGTGCCACTGCATCCGGTTGGTTGGCCGATCGCATGGGTCGCAAGAAGCCCCTGATGATCTCCATCCTGTGGTACTCGATTTGCAACTTCATCGCCGGCTTTTCGCCGACCTTCGCCTTCCTCTTCTTCTTCCGTGCCTTGCTTGGCATCGGCATGGGAGCGGAATGGCCGGCCGGTGCCGCGCTCGCAATGGAATCCTGGCCTGCCCGCTCGCGTGGTTTCATGAGCGGCTTCCTTCAAGGTTCATGGGGCATCGGCTTCGCCCTCTCGTCGGTGGCCTATGGCTTCCTCTATGACAGCATCGGCTGGCGTGGCCTGTTGTGGATCGGAATCCTGCCGGCACTCGCCGTCGTGTGGATCCGCTTCTACGTCAAGGAGCCGCCGGTGTGGGCGGAGAACAAACAAAAGCAGACGGCGGAGAAGCAGGAAGTGAAACTGCCGCTGTTCACCATCTTCAAACCCAAGTATCTCTTCAACACCCTGACCGGCGTCGTGTGGATGGCCGCCTCTTTCTGCGTCTACTACTCGATCTGGGCACTGTTCTCGACATATCTGCAGAAGGAAATGCAGTGGACGCCGCTCATGGTCGCGACACCGCTGTTCTGGGCCAACATCGTGGTCCTGTTCGGCAGCGTGATCTGGGGTGCAGTGTCCGACAAGTACGGAAGGCGGGCGGCAATCGCGACACCGGCGATCATCGCCATTTTCGTGACGCCACTCTACCTCTATACGCAGAATCCGACGATCGTCATCCTGGCCTTCATCCTCCAGGGCATGTTCGGCGGTTCGATCTACGGTCAGAACCCAAGTTACCTTACCGAGCGGTTCCCGACCGAGGTGCGAGCGACGGCGGCGGGCTTCGTCTATCACCAGGGCGCCATCTGGGGCGGCCTGGTGGCACCAATCATCAGCTACTTCGCGATCGAGCGAGGGATCGGCTTCGCCATGCCAATGATGGTCGCCACAATCGCTTCGCTTGTAGTGGTCGTCATCTCGATCCTGTTCAGCCCGGAGACCCGAGGCAAGCAGTTCACCGCCGATATCGAGGTTTTCAAGGTGGCCGAATAAGGCCTAACGGTGCGGGGCCTCAGGCTCCGCACCGAAATCGCGTATAAAGGTTCACGCGATCAACGAGGCGATCCTCCAGCACCTTGTAGGGTCGGCCTTTGCAGGTCCTGGTCATGAAGGGCCTGGCGACAGCCGAGGCTCGTTCGCGTTCGAGGTTGGCGTCCGGTTCAATGACGAGGGTCGCCCGGACAATCATCATCCGGTATTCGTCATCCGCTTCGGTCGGCGCGATCCGAACCTCGAACAGCCGTCCGTCGACCCTGACCGTCTCGACGCTCGATTTGTCGAGGCTGCCCTTGGTGGCACAAGCTGAAAGGACGAGGAGCGCCAGGACAGCCGCTTTTTGAACGCTCCGATGCCGCATTATTATTGTCTCGCCAAGGCAGGTGCCGCCGAGATATCGAGCTCAGCCATCGTATCATCGAGCGCCTGCTTGAGCCGTGCAAGCAATTCGTCGATTTCGGCCTCGCTGATGACCAAGGGCGGACAGAGTGTAATCGTGTCGCCGATCGCACGGACCAGCAGCCCCCGCCGTTCGGCATGATCGCGGCATCGCCGTCCGACGGCCATCGCCCGATCGAACGGGGTGCGTGTGGCTTTGTCCCGTACCAGCTCGACACCCGCGATCAGCCCGCGCCCCCGGACCTCACCGACCAGAGGATGATCGGCAAGCGTGCGCAGTCCATCCAGGAATTTCGGTTCCAGATGACGAACCCGGGCCGTGACATCCATCTCCTCGTAAATGCGAATCGTCTCGCGAGCCAACGCCGCCGACACCGGGTGACCTGAGTAGGTGAGCGTGAGGCCGAACACGCCTGCCTCGTCGCTCTGGCGCGCGACCGCATCGAAGACGCGCTGGTTGACCATCAGCGCCGAGATCGGCAGGTAGGCACTGGAAAGCGCCTTGGCGCAGATGATCATGTCAGGCACCAGCTTCATGGTGGTCGTGCCGAACATGTCGCCCAGCCTGCCGAAACCGGTAACGACCTCGTCGCTGACCAGCAGGATGTCGTACTTTCTGAGAAGCGGTTGAAGCTTGGCAAAATAGCTCAAAGGCGGCACCACCACGCCGCCCGCCCCCATCACCGGCTCGACGAAGAAGGCGGCGATCGTATCGGGCCCCTCCTTCAGGATCAGCTCCTCGACCTCAGCAACGAGGCGCGAGGAAAATTGCTCCTCGGTCTCGCCTGGAAGCCCTTCGCGGTAGAAATGCGGGCAGCGGACGTGGAGGAATCCATCGAGTGGCAGATTGAAGAACTCCTGATTGCGCGGCGATCCGGTGAGGCTGGCTGCAGCGATCGTATTGCCGTGATAGGCGCGATTATGGCTGATGAACTTGCGCTTCTGCGGCTTGCGCTCGGCATTCCAGAAATACCAGGCGAAGCGTGCCGCGCAGTCGTTGCCTTCCGATCCCGAATTCGAGAACCAGACACGCGCCATCGGTACGGGTGCGATCTCGAGAAGCTTCTCCGCAAGCTCGACCACCGGCGAATGGCCGCGATGGTCGATCAGGTGATAGTAGGGAAGCTTGCGCATCTGTTCGGCCGCGGCCGTCACCAGTCGCTCCTGGCCGTAGCCCAGCGAGACACACCACAGGCCCGACATGCCTTCGATATAGCGTTTGCCGTGGACATCGGTGACCCAGACGCCCTCACCGCGATCGATGACGAGCGGACCGCGCTCGAGATGACGCTTCAAGTTCGTTCCACCGTGAATCACCGACCTGATGTCGCGCGCTTCGATCGAATTCGGCTTGGCTTGCAAGGTCATCCGTCCCTCACTTGAAAGTGTTGTCGTGCACGGCCTGCAGATGATCGACCATGCGGCTGCGGGCCAAATTGGCATCGCGTTCCATCATCGCATCGAGGATCAACTGGTGCTGCCCGGTGTAGAAACGCATCCGCTCGGGCGTCAGGAACATGTCGCGCAACTTGCCCCACGCCGCCTTGTGCCGGGCGGAGACGCAGTCGTAGAGCGCCGCCAGCAGCTCGTTGCGAGTCGCATCGGCAACCAGCCAGTGGAAGCGCGAGTCCCAGGTGTGGAAGACCTCGCGGTCGGTCGTGCGGCTGCACTGGTCGAGGCACTCGGCCATTTGCTCGAAATGGCGACGCGTGGCGCGGTAGGCGGCCAGCTTGACGAGCTCGGGCTCCAAAATGAGCCGCGCTTCCACGATTTCGCGCGGGCTGGTGAGATCGCCCAGCGCGTCGAGATCGGGGACGATCTTGGGTCGGGCCCCGAGGAACGTGCCCTTGCCGACATGCCGCCAGATCAGGTCCTCCGCCTCGAGCCGGTTGAGCGCCGTCCGTATCTGGCCCCGCGATAGGCCCAGCGTGACGGCGAGTTCGCGCTCGGGCGGCAGGCGGCCCTGTTCTTCGATACCGGCTTCCCGGATAAAGCCCTTGACCGCGCCAACGACGTCGACCCGGCCTCTTCTGTTGTTCGTCGATGGAGCGTCCGTCATGGCTCGCTCCGGAGTTGCATGGGCATGCTCGGACCTCCCTTCATCGAGATGGGTTACGCAGCCACGGAAAAAGGAGACGCTCCGCAAAGTCGATCAGGTATGCGAAAGCGAATCCCAGAATGGCGATCACGGCGAGGCCGACATACATCGGCTCGACCCAGAACACCGACCAGGACCACCAGATGCGATAGCCGATGCCGGCGTCGGCACCGACGAATTCGGCGGCCACCAGCAGCAGCAGGCCAAGGCCGGTACAGATCCGCAAACCGGTCAGGATGCCGGGTAGCGCCCCCGGCAAAGCCACCGTGAAATAGGTCTGCCAGCGACTGGCGCCGAGGTTCTTCGCCACATCGAAATAGATCGGCCGGATGCTCATGACGCCGGCAAAGGTGTTGAGCGTCATGAGAAAGAACACGCCGATCGCCACGATCACGTATTTCGACATCTCGCCTAACCCGAAGATCAGCAGGATCAGCGGCAAGATCGCGATTTTGGGCAACGGATAGAGCGCGGCGATGAGTGGCTGGAAGGCAATACGGATCGGCCGGAACAGGCCCATCGCCAGACCGAGCAACAGGCCCGGCACCGCGCCCATCAGCAAGCCGATCAGCAGCCGCCGCAGGCTGAGACCAAGGTCCACCCAGAAGCCGTGGGTGAAGAGCATGGTCCAGAACTGGGCGATGATCGTACTTGGCGCGGGAAAGAACTTGGTCTCGATCCATCCGGCGCGCGCTGCACCTTCCCAGACGAGCAAAAGCACCAACGGCGAGATCAGGACCTGCAAAGGGCCGAGTAGCTGGCGCAGGGTAGCCTTCGATCGCGCGCCCGACGTCGGGTGCGCGGCAAGATCGACCGCGACAGAAGGATTATGCATTGCCGTTTCCTTCATCGTGCGCCTCCGCCTGCCGTTTCCGGAACACGACCCGCCAGCGCCCGCAATTCAGCCGCGCGCGCCCGCTCCACCTCTTCTCGCAACGACTCCCAGAGGCCTGTCACGAGCTGGTTGAACTCGCCGGAGCGCCGGAGACTGGCGAGCGCTCGGGGCCGCTCGAAGGGCACCGAGACGACTTCCTTGATCCGCCCTGGCGCCGAGGTCATGACGGCGACGCGATCGCCCAGCAGCACCGCCTCTTCCAGGCTGTGCGTGATGAAGACAACGGTGCTGCGGTACTCTTCCCACAACTTGACGAGCTCTTGCTGCAGCAGCGCCTTGTTCTGCTCGTCCAGCGCGGCAAAAGGTTCATCCAGCAACAGCAGCTCCGGGCTGGTCGCCCAGGCGCGCACCAGCGAGAGCCGCTGCTTCATGCCGCCCGAGAGCTGGTGGGGATAGAAGTCGCGGAAGCGGCTGAGCCCGGCTTTTTCGAGAAGCTCATCCACCCGCTGCTGGCTTTCCCGGCCGCGCCACGTGCCGGTGATCTTGACGCCGTAGGCCGCATTCTGGGCGACCGTCATCCAGGGAAAGACCGACTCCTCCTGAAAGATCATCGCCGACAATGGCCGTTGCGCCGATTCGTGGTGGATCTGCAGGAGGCCCGACGACGGCTTTTCCAGATTGCCGAGCATGCGCAGCAACGTCGACTTGCCGCATCCGCTGGGGCCCACGATGCACAGGAACTCGTTGCGCTGGACGTCGAGCGTGACGCCCTCCAATGCGCGAAAGGTGCGACGCCGCACATCGAAGATCCTCTCGACGTCGCGAACGATGACCTTGGGTTCAGAGCTCACTTGGCCAGCGCCTCCGCCGCTTCGCGCGCAAACGAATTGTCGACCGATGCATCGAGATTGGGCGGCGTCGGTATCAGACCGCGGTCGGCATACCACTTGAGCTGCTCGCTGAGGCCGTTCTTGCCGTGGACGTTGCTCTCCATCGTGTCGCGGCCCGTGCCGAAGCGCGACCGCTCATAGAGCGCCGGATCCTTGACCGGGAAATGCTTCTGGTAGATCTGCACGACCTCTTCGCGGCCGGGCATTTTTTCGTGACTGCGCAGGAAGCGGTTGGCTTCGGTGAAACCCTTCATGAAGCGCAGGCCCAATCCACGATCCGTCAGAACGCGGTTGCCGTACATGACGACGCCCAGCGTGAAGTCGGGCACGATCGTGTACATGTTCACGAGCTCGACCCCGAACTTCTCGTCGCCTGCGATGGTGATGAAGGGGTCGGAGTTGAACATCACGTCGATCGCCCCCGACTTCAGGCCCACCAGCATGTCCGGCTGGGGCATGAACACCATGTTGACGTCGCTCTCCTTGAGCTCGACCGTCTCGAGGAGCTTGCCGGCCAGGAGCTGCATCGCCTGTCCGCGCGCCGTGACCGCGACCTTCGCTCCCTTGAGATCCTTCGGCGTCCTGATCTTGCCGCTGTCGTAGAGATCCTTGCGGACGACGGCGCCGCTCAGTGACGGCAACTTTTCGAACACGATGTAGTCGCCCACGATCTTGGCATTCACACCGCGGGCCAGGGCGTTGTAGAGCGCGGCACCGGGCGCGGTGGCAGCGATGTCGATCTGGCCGGTCGAAAGTGCCGGCACGATCTCCGCCCCGCTGCGAAAAACGATCGGCTCGACATCGAGATCGTATTTTTTGAAGAAGCCCTTATCGATGCCGATGTGGACGGTCTGGGGGCCGGCGAGCAGACCGTACTTGATCTTGTCGGCCGCCGATGCAGGC
>Ga0310811_10008756_pt1 | contig 13028 bp, 13 predicted proteins | sample YCmetagenome_FD_207642 | JGI IMG/M metagenome (GOLD analysis project Ga0310811, IMG submission 207642) | Soil microbial communities from experimental microcosm in Duke University, North Carolina, United States - YC | ecosystem: Engineered > Artificial ecosystem > Soil microcosm > Unclassified ...
GACTGCTCTCTTCGAACCGGCCGGGCGTGAGGAGCTCTGCTTTTCGCGTATCGAGATCGAACACGTAGAGATGCGCACGCGTCGTGTCGAGGTAGCCGCCGGCGTCGCTCTTGAAGTGGTAGCGATCGAGCACGATCGGCTTCGGCTTCTTGTTCGTCGTGTCGTTGTCCGCCGGCGCGTCGCTCATCACGAGGGCGATGCGCTTGCTGTCCGGCGACCACTCGTAGGATCGAATACCCGTCTTCAGCTCGCTCACCCGCTTCGCCTCACCACCGCGGCGATCGAGCAACCACAATTGCGCGCCCTTGCCGCCCTGGCGCGACGACAGGAACGAGAGATACCGGCCGTCGGGGCTGAAGCGTGGCGCGCTCTCGCCATCGGGCGACGATGTGACCTGGATCGTTTGGCTGCCGTCCCAGCTCGTCATCCAGATGTCGGTGTCGCTCTTGTCCTTTGCCGAGTCGGTCGCGCTCACCGTGTACGCGACCCACGATCCCTCCGGTGAGACCTGCGGATCGCCGACGTTCTTCAAGCGATACATGTCGCCGACGCGAATAGCGCGCTTTGCCGGACCCTGGCCCGCCGCCACCGCGGACGCGGTCAACACGAGCACCGAGAAGACTCGAATGGGACGCATGGACATTGCTCCTGCATTGGGATTTCTGAGGTCCTGAAATACTGCCCGGCGGTCGCCACCCTGTCTACTGCTCGGCGCCACTAGCGTCGTTCCGCGCGCGTGCGCATCCTCTGCCCAACCCAAACCCGTCCCTTATGCGATCGCCCGTTGTTTCTCTCACACTTTCGTGTTGCGCAGTACTCGCTGGCTGCGGCCATGGCGGCGCCGTTACGGGCCCTCGCCCGAGCACCGGGTCGCTCGATGTCGTGATCGAGAATGGCCGGATCGTGGATGGCACGGGCGCGGCGTGGTTCTACGGCGATCTCGGCATTCGCGGCGACCGTATCGTCGCCATCACGCCAAGAGGCATGCTGCACGATGCCCCCGCCAAGTCCCGCGTCGACGCGACGAACATGGTGGTCGCACCGGGCTTCATCGACATCCAGGACCAATCAGGCGGCCAGCTCCTGCTCGGCGACGGCCGCCAGTTGGGCAAGATTACGCAGGGTGTCACGACGGGGATTCTGGGCGAAGGCACGACGCCGGCGCCGCGCAATCCCGCCTTGCTCGAGCCCGATGCGACCGAGCTGACGCGGCGATTCGCGCAGCCGCACGGGTTCGATGCATGGCTCAGCGCCATGGAAGCACACGGCATCTCGCAGAACGTCGGCTCGTTCGTTGGCGCGGGGACGATCCGGCAGTACGGCATGTCCGATCACATGGGTCCGGCGACGGGCGCCACACTCGATTCGATGCGTGCGGCGGTAGGTCGCGCGATGCAGGACGGGGCGTTCGGACTGGCGAGCGCCCTCATCTACCCACCAAACACCTTTGCCAGCACGAATGAGTTGATTGAAGAATCGAAGGCGATGGCGCCTTACGGCGGCTTGTACATCACGCACATGCGATCGGAGGCCGATCATCTGCTCGAGGCCATCGACGAGGTGATCCGGATCGCGAAGGAAGGCGGCGTGCCGGCGGAGATCTACCATCTGAAGGCGGCCGGAGCGCGGAACTGGAGCAAGGAAGCCGCGGTGATCTCCAAAATCGACTCGGCGCGCACGGCGGGAGTCGACATCCAGGCCAACATGTACGCTTACACGGCTGGCGCGACGGGACTGAGTTCGTGCCTCCCGCCGAAATACTCCGCTGACGGGAAGCTCTTCGACAACCTGGCGAGCCCGGAGACGCGCGCGAAGATCAGAGAGGAAGTGGCGCACCCGACGAGCGAGTGGGAAGACACGTGCGGGCTCGCAACGCCCGGCGGCGTGCTGATCACCAATCTGCGTCAGCCCGACAACCAGCCTTACATCGGCAAGCGATTGTCCGAGATCGCGCAGATGAAGAACGAAGACTATCTCGACGCGGCGATGGACCTCATCCTGTCGGAGCACAGCCGCGTGGAGACGACGTATTTCATGATGAACGAAGACAATGTGAAGCTGCAGCTTCGGCAGCCATGGATCAAAATCGGCACCGATGCCGGCGGGCCGGACCCCGACAGCATTCGCGCGCTCGTTCACCCGCGGACGTTCGGCAACTATCCACGCGTGCTCGGGAAGTACGTGCGCGACGAGCGCGTCATTCCGCTCGAGGACGCGATCCGCAAAATGACGTCAGCTGTCGCGGACCGCTTGTCGCTTCATGATCGTGGGCTTCTCAAGCCGGGGATGTATGCCGACGTCGTCGTGTTCGACCCGGCGACGATCGCCGATCGCGCGACCTACGAGCAGCCCAAGCAGTTGTCGGTCGGCGTGCGCAACGTGTGGGTCAACGGCGTACAGGTGCTTCGCGAGGGCGTGCACACCGGAGCCAAGCCCGGCCGGGCGTTGCGCGGCCCGGGCTATCGGCAGGCGCGCTGAGCTTCGGCGCTCAGCGCTACGGCTTGGCCGCCGTCGCCGCGATCTGGTCGAGGACAAGCTTCTCAAAGGCTCCCTTCGAGGCGCACGCGATCCGGTCGGTGCTGCCTTCCGTCACGTCCTGCCCCATGGGGACGAACGTCGTGTTCACTCGCGTGCCACTTCCGCCGTCGCTCTCGATCGTGGTGAGCAGCGACATATAGATGCGATACGTGGCGGCCTTCTGCCCGGTCATTCCGTTCCCGCAATCCACGAATTGCGTCATCGGCTGATTGGCCAGGCGGCGAGACGCGTAAAAGTTGGCGTTGCCAAGCTGACGAGCGGGGACGCTCGGCGAGGAGGATGCCCGAGCTCGGATCGACGAGGATCGTCGCCTGCCGAGGCGTCGTTTCTTCATGTGGCGTGCCGGCGCTGGCGCAAGCGCAGGCGGCGAGCACCAGGAGGCTGTGAGGGAGTGGGAAGGAACGACGCATCGCTAGCTCGATGAAGAGTTTAGAAACGGTCTGTTGTAGAGCTCAGATAAGATGCATCCGGGACACGACGGCGAAAGACCTCAAGCAAGCGCGTTCGCAGCGATCGGCAGGATTACGCGAGCCCATTCGGCGTACATTGCACCGGAAGGATGCAGGCCGTCGGGCGCCAGAAGCTCGGGCTCGGAGGCCGCGCGCCGCGAGATCGGCGTCACGTCGATGAACGCTGCTCCGACTTGCATCGCCTGGTCGCGTACCGTCTCGTTGAAGAGGTCGATCTCCGCCGAGATTCGCGTCCGATTCCGGTCGCGACCGAACGGCGTGACCCCCCAATCCGGAATGGAAACGACGATGACGCGCGACGCGCGGTGGCTGGTGAATCCCAACGCGCGGCCGAGCAGCGGTCCGAAGCGTTGGCGAAACTCGTCAGCCGTTCGCCCGCGGTATTGATCGTTCACACCGATGAGCAGCGTCACGAGATCATACGCCCCGCCGAGACCGGCGCCATCGATTCCCGACGAGAGTTCATCCGTCGTCCAGCCGGTTCGAGCGACGATGGTCGGCGGCGCGACGTCGACACCGCGCGCACGAAGCATCGCCGCCAGACGCAACGGCCAGCGCTCGTCAGGCTCGACCGCCTCGCCGATCGTGTAGGAGTCGCCCAGCGCCAGAAGCCGCACCGGCGGCTGCGGCGCGTTCGGCGTCACGGCTTCACGTAGCCGTTGAAGACGAGGTCCGCGTACGTGCGGACCTCGCCGGCGGCGACGCGCTTGAGGAACGAGTCGATCGGCTCGATCATCGACGTACTCAGCGAGAAACGTCCCGGCACGTACAGTGGATGCGTCATCCCGAAGCGGCCGAAATAGCTGCGAATGATGACGCTGGCGCTGTCGCGCGGCAGCGCTCTGACGTTCCGCGCATACTCGTCGAAGCCACCATCGCGGTTGATCAGATACTGCTCGACGTTCGACAGATAGAATGCCGAGACCACGAGGCCGCGCTCGGACGCGTACGCGGCGATGGCGCGCACCGCCTTGTCACCGGCGACGTTGCCGACGACCGGTACGATGCGATCGTGCGCCTGCATCGTGCGGACGAATTGAAACGCGTCTTCGTCGGCAAGATAGCCGATCGTGCGACCGGAGCGATCGGTGGCGACGATGAGCTGCGCAAGGGACGGGTAGTCCATGCGATTGTTGCGCCCCAGGCTCGAGTAGCGAGTCTCCAGGCCGTCAGCGACGAATTGCGCGCGATAACGGTCGATCATCGCCCGGTCGCGTCCGTCGAGCGGGATCCTGAAGCCCGTGATGCGCGCGTTACTGGCTTCTCGTGCCGCGGCGACGGTGGTGGATTCGGTCGGAGTCCTTTGCAGGTACTCGATGATGGACCCGATCGAGCGCCCGGACCACTGGTCCGCATCAGGCGGGAACGGCTTTCCGAGAAGGAGACAGAGATACTCGAGCCGGTTGCGCGAAAGCGCGAACAGCGACTTGAACAGGAGGTGCTCGAGCATGTTGTCGCGCCGCACGTCGATCACAAACGCGATCGACGGACGGATGAGCGCGACGTAGGAGAAGTTCTGGTCCGGGCCCACGCCGACGTACACACCACCGCGCACGCCGACTTTGGCGAGCTGGCCGCTCACGAACAGGTACGACGACTCGTTGGTGATGATGTTGTCGGAGTCGAAGTAGCCTCCCGGCTCCGACAGCCGAGCAACGAGACCGGCGAAGGTCGTGTCCGCCGCACGCTGCGCTCGAGCGCCGCCCGCGTGGAGCGACAGCGCCGACGCGAACAGCAAGACGCGGATTACACGCGCGCGCGAATGTCGCGCCGAGGGCGCGGTGGACCGGCGGTCAGTCAAGGCCGAGGAGTCCGGCAAGCTGCATCGCATTGTGCGGCGCATGCACTTTGGCGTCGTTGTCGAAGTACACATAGGCGGCTCGGCCGTTCCCGCCGCGCATCCATCCCGCGATTTTCGATGCCCAAGTCTCCAGTTCCGCATCGTCGTAGTCGCTGGCGTAAATCGCCGTCGAACCGTGAAGCCGAACGTACACGAAATCCGTCGTGATCGCTTCCGAGTACGCGAATTTGCCCGCCGTATCCGCGATCACGAGCGCGCAGTCGTGGGCGCTCAGCAACTCGTAGAACTCTTCGCAGAAGTACGACGGGTGGCGGACCTCGAACGCGTGACGATAGTGCACCGATTCGGCGGCGGCGACCAGGGCGCCGCGTGCCAGTCTGTGGTCGTGTTGTCTGGCTACAGCCTCGGCATCGGCCGAGGAGCGCGGCAACGACCGCATGAAGCTGTCGAGCCGATCGGCCTCGAAGCGATAGGTGGCCGGAAGCTGCCACAGGAACGGACCCGTCTTGCGCCCGAGCGCGAGAACTCCGCTCGCGAAAAAATTGCCGAGGGCGGCTTCGCAATTCCGGAGCTTGAGATTGTGCGTGATGAAGCGCCCGCCTTTGATCGCGAACGTGAATCCTTCGTCCGGCACTTCGCGCGACCACCGCTCGAACACGGCCGGCGACTTGAGGCTGTAGAAGGTGCCGTTCAATTCGACGGAGTTGAACACGCGGCTCGCGAAGGCAAGCCATTGGCGTCGCGGAACGCCGGGCGGGTAGAAGCTGACACGCCACGTCGGATAGTCATAGCCGGACGTTCCGACGAATACGCGACGCACCAGCCTAGGCTTTCGACTCCTGAGTCACCACGAGACGAAGCTGTGACAGAAACGCCGCCGGGCCAGCGCCGTCGGGCAGTGCCGCGAGCGCGCGTAGCGCCTCTTCCTCGCGCACCGCGAGACCCGCGCTGATGGTATTTGGATCGACGCCGACGCGCTGGAACTCGTTCAGCAAATTCTCGAAACGCTTTGTTTGTGACATGCGCCCCCTCCGATCAGCCGTCTGCCGATCGGGCAGTGGATCGCCGTACGATGAGCCCGCCGAGCAAACTGCGTTCCCGCGCTGGACTTCGGAAGAGGGAATCCCCGTCGAAAATGCAAAAACGGCCGACCCGGGTGGGTCGGCCGTTCGGTCGGAAAGCGAGTTGGGCTAGCGCCCGATGCTCAACAGGACCGCAGTGACCGCAGCGGCCGCCACGATCAGCGCAGTGGCGGTTGCGACCGCGGCGCCAGGGGTGACGACGAACTCACGCCGCCACCACGGGGTGATGACCGAAGGCGCTGTCTGCGGCAACGCATCCATGATGCGCGCCTGGACGTACGCCGGAGTCTGCATGCGGCGACGTCGCTCGACTTCGCCGCTGATCTGCTTCCAGAACTCCACGTCGTGGCCGCCGTCCGCCTTGCGGGCGCTGGCCTCGGGGAGCTCACCATCGAGCCACGCGTGCACTGCCGGTGCGAGCACACGGGCGTCTTGTTCCTGATGACCTAGCGGCACTTCCCGATCCGCGAGCGGACGCTCGGATTCGGAGCGTCGAGGCGCGCGGTGGTAGTGACCGTCGAACCCGCCAAGGCCGTCGTCGGAGCGGAGATCGTCTACCATTAGGCGTACTTTTCCTCTAAGAGTGCTTGGAGAGCTTCACGCGCGCGATGTACGCGCATCTTCAGCGCCCCGACTGTGGTGCCGAGTAAGTCGGCCATCTCTTCGTACGAGCGGCCCTCGACGTGCTTCATGACGAACGCCTCGCGCAACGACGCGGGAAGCGTCGCCAGCGCTCGGTCCAGATCACTGCGCAACTCCGTGCGGTCGAGCTCTTCGTCCGGAGTAGCGTAGGCCGACGGCTGATCATCTTCGTCATAGCTCAGATGAGACCGACGGATGTTCTTCAACCAGTCCTTGCAACCGTTCGCGACGATCCTGAAGACCCAGGCATCGAAGCGTCCGCGAACTTCCGCGAGGTGTTGATACGCCTTGATGAAGCTGAGCTGCAGAATGTCTTCCGCTACGTCCGGACTACCGGTCATGCACAAGGCATGTCGGTACAGCGGATCGCTGTAGCGCGCGATCAGTGTCTTGAACGCGTCGCGATTACCAGCAAGAACGCGTTGGATCACTAGTTGATCAGTGTTTTCCTGATCAACAATGGTCTGATCAGCCCGCAGGGCTGTCTCCGTCGTCTTCACGACAACAGAGTAACGCTCTTTCCGCGCTTCGGACAGGGCGCGTGCCCCGGCTCGCGGTTGGACGAGGGTAGCCACGTTGGTAAGACGAAACGGTCGTGGCCTGGTAACACTTTTTCCAGAAACTGGCTCGCAAGGTCGCCGGCGAGGGGTTAGTCAGGCCGATGTGCCCTGGATCACGGCGAAGGCATCCCATGCACGTTTCCTGATCAACGCGCCGTGCTCATCGAGGCCCGGCGGCGCGAAACGCACCGTTCCCGGAACACTCGGCGCGACGCCAGTGAGCGGCGACGCGGCCGTATTCCGAAGCGCATCGAGCACGGATTTCACCACGCCATTGGGCACGCCAACCCTATCGAGCTCAGAGCTCCAGTGCGCGGCGGGTCGCGTCGCGAGCCGCTCGGCGAATGCCGCGACGATGCGATCACGATGCTCGATCCGTCCGGCGTTAGTCGCCAGGCCCCAATCGTCCGCGAGTGATGCAAGTCCGAGAGCGCGAGCGCACGCCAGCCACTGCGCATCACTTCCGACAGCCACCACGATCGGACGGTCCGCGGCATGAAAGAGCTGGTATGGAACAAGGTTCGGATGGGCGTTGCCCCAACGCCGCGCGTCGCGCCCAGTGAGGAGCGTGTTCTGGGCAACGTTTACTAGCGCGGCGCGCGCGCTGTCGGCCAGCGATATCGTGATCCGGCCACCCACGCCCGAGCGGACGCGCCGCACGACCGCCGCGAGGACGCTGATCGCCGCGTCCTTCCCCGCGATCACGTCCGCCAGGGCGACGCCGACTTTCATTGGATCACCGTCCGGTACGCCGGTGATTGCCATCCAGCCGCATTCCGCCTGGGCCACGAAGTCGTACCCGGGGCGATCGCTGTCAGCACCAAAGCCGGTGATGGTGCACCAGACAAGCTCGGGTCGGCGGGCGCAGATCTCATCGGGCGACAGTCCCCTTCGCTCAAGCGTGCCGCGTCGAAAGTTGTCGACCACCACGTCCGCAGTGTCGATCAGGCTTGCCACGAAGCCGCGATCGTCGGCGCGATCGAGATCGGCCGCCAATCCCAGCTTGTTACGGTTGATACTCAGATAGTAGGCGCTGTCCCCGCGGTCATCGAAGGGCGGTCCCCAACCGCGAGTCTCGTCGCCTGACCCTGGCCGTTCGACCTTGATGACGTCGGCGCCGAGGTCTCCGAGCAGCATGGTGCACAGCGGCCCGGCGAGGACGCGGGTGAGATCGAGTACTTTGAGACCTTCTAGCATTACATGTCGTTATTCTGTCGTGTTAGAATGCCTATAGTGTTCTAAATTCTTCCAGGTTCTGAGCCTTGGACGATGGCTCAACAGCACCTTGAATCTGCCTTGCGTAGCTAACGTAGAATCATATACTTCCGCCGTCTGACCCTTTTGGGCCGCGCGAAGATAGCTGGCTCCCGCAAGAGGGACAACGCTGCCCCTCGACCAGCCGTTCCGTTTCCCAAGCCGCCTTCTCAGGTTATTTGAATCATGGTGGAGAAGCATCGCCCGTCCGAACCTGCCGACACGCCGACGCCACCCGCCGAGCAACCGCGGCGCGCCCCCGGGCATCGTGGCGCCGACATGCGGGACACCGTCGCGGAGCTCGCCGAGCGCGCTCAGCTGATCAGCCAGGAAGCGGGCAGCAAGGTTGCCGCGGCAATGAAGGACGTGATCGGCGCCGCCGCCGGGATCACCGGTTTCGCGATCGAGAGCGCGCGGGATCTCGTGCAGTTCATGGTTCGCCGCGGCCAGATGACACCGGAAGAAGGCGACAAGCTGATTCGTGAGGCGGAGGCGGCGCACGACAAACGGCCGGCCAGCGAGAAGGCCAAGCCGACGGCAACGAAGATCGCGGCCGAACGCGCGGCCGCCGCGAAAGCCGAAGCCGCGGCCCGTGCCGCCCAGGCGGTGGCCGCGTATCGCGCCGCGCCGCCCCGGCCAATCGCGTCCCCGAGTTCGCCGTCGCCGAACGGTGCCAAGGCCAACGCCAAGATGCCGCCCCACGCCGCGAATACGGCCAAGGCGGCCGCGGCGGCTCCGGCGCCCAAATCCGCCGAGAAAAAAGTCACCGCCAAAGCGGTGAAGGCCTCGAAGCCCGCGGCGACGAAGGCCGCAAAGCCCGCCAAGGCGGCCAAGAAGAGTAAAAAGCGTTAGCGCCGCGCCGCGCCCTCGCCGGCCAGGCGGCGCATAAGCACCAGCTCGAGCAGTTCGCGCACGGCCGCGGGATCGGGGATTCTGAATTCGGCGCTCGTCTCGTGCGCCGACGCATCCTCGCCGACCCGGATCGTCACAGACGCCGGGGCGCGGTCTCGAAGCGCGCGGAACATGTCTTCGTCAGTGCTGTCGTCGCCCGCGGCCAGTAACGACGTGCCATCGCCGAGCCCGCCGAGCGACGTCGCGAGATCGACTGCCGCGCTGCCTTTGTCGATTCGCACCGGCGGTCGCAGCTCGAGAATCTTCTTACCGTGGGTGACGACGAGGCCGAACTCTCGCGCAATCGCATGGACATCGTCGGCCAGTCGCGCAATCGCATCAGGGCTGGCGAGACGATAGTGGACGCTGAGTGTCCAGCGCTTGTCTTCGACAACCACGCCGGGCACGTGTTGAGCGAGCTCGAATGCACGCGCGCCCGCCGCACGCACGACCGGCGCGAATCGCCCGACATCCCCGCGCACGCCTGGAGGCTGACCGGGCGGTGCCACTTCGAAACCGTGGTTGCCGATCGTCCACAGCTCCGGTACGCCGACGAGCCGGCGAGCATCCTCGACGCTGCGTCCAGAGATCGCTGCGACGTGCACGTCAGGCAGCCGCGCGAGATCGCGCAACACTCGCTGCGTGGCCGCGGGTACGATGGCGACGTCGGGCCGCGGCGCGATTGGCGAGAGCGTGCCGTCGATGTCGAGCAGAAGCATGAGGGGCCGACCGTCGAGTCGACGCGCCAGTTCCGGCGTCATCGGCAGGGCGGGACGCGTCATCTCACACCGGCACGGGCTGGCTCTGCTGCAGTCCCATGATCTCGGTCGCGCGTTCCAGAATCGCGTCGAGCCAATCGAAGATCGTCGAATTGTGCAGCTGCCGGCGCATGCGGTGCATGCGCCGGCGCCGCTCCTCGCTCGACATCTCGAGCGCCGAGCGGATTGCCGACACGAAGCCGTCGATGTTGAACGGGTTGATCAAGATCGCGCCTTCGATCTCTTCAGCCGAGCCGGTGAAGCGACTGAGGATCAGGACGCCGCGCTCGTCGAGCTGGCAGGCGACGAATTCCTTGGCGACGAGATTCATACCGTCCTGCAGCGACGAGACGATGCAGAGATCTCCCGCGCGATACACCGCGGCCAACAGATCGGAATCGACGTTTTCGTTGATGAGGACGATCGGCGTCCAGTCCGCCGTCTTGAATCGCGCATTGACCGCGATGATCGACTGAATGACCTCGCGCTCGAGCGTGTTGTACGCGGGCAGATCGGTGCGCGACGGTGTGCACACGAAGATGAAGGTAAACCGCTCGCGCAGTTCGGGTGATTCGGTCCACAGCGTCTCGAGCGCGCGGATGCGCTCGGGAATACCCTTGGTGTAATCGATACGGTCGACCGAGACGCCGAGCTGGCGGGTGCCTTTGACATAGCGGTCGCGGAGCGTCTTGACGCGCGCCACGCTGTCGTCGGAGACAGCCATGTGCTCGAAGCGCTCGACGTCGATGCTGATGGGAAACGCCCCGACATGCACGGTGCGATCGCGAAACGTCACGGTCTGGCTGCCATGATCTACACGCGCTTCGGGAACGTAGCGCGCCACGCAGTCGAGGAAGTTGTCGGCGTATCGGTCGATCTGGAACTCGAGCAGATCGTTGCCGAGAAGTCCTCGCAGCACTGCCTCGTGCGTTCCGGCCGGGAGCAACCGCAGGATGTCGGGCGGCGGAAAGGGAATATGCCAGAATTGGTGAACGAACAGCGATGGCCGCATGGCGCGCAGGAACTCGGCGGCCAGCGCGAAATGATAGTCCTGAATCCAGGCCATTGCGCGTCCCGTGCAGCGTTCCGCTTCGTCGGCCACGGCGTGGGCGAAGCGCAGGTTGACGGCGCGGTAGCGCTCCCAGTACTCCGTGCGGAACTCGAAGTGCTGGATGAGCATGTGACACAGCGGCCATAGTGCGCGGTTTGCAAAACCGTGATAGTAGCCGTTGACGTCGGCTTCATTGAGCCAGACGCGGCGAAGCGTGTAGCAATTCTCGTCTGGAGGCACAGCCACGCGGCCAGTCTCGTCGGCGACGTCGTGGTCGGCGGTGCCCGAGCCCCAGGCGACCCACGTTCCGTGCGTGCGACGCATGGTGGGGTCGAGTGCGGTCACGAGGCCGCCCGCAGGCTGCTTCACCTCGACTCCGTGCGGCCCTCGCATGTGCTCGTAGGGCTCGCGATTGGACACGAGAATGAACTTGCAGTCGTTCAGGTAATGCGTGAAATCGGGCATGATGTAGATGACACACGGCAGCAACAGCCATGCCCGCTGACGTCGAGTCTGTTTGGCGATTGGCGAATCACGATGCGTGGAATACGTTTAGCGCGATCTCTGCCACCTGCCATGCCGCAACTCACATCGCGATCGACGTCACCGCTGCCCGCTCGCGCCGCGTGAGCGCAAAGATCGTCACGCGCGCGCCCACGCGCATCGATTTTGGCGGTGGGTGGACCGACGTGCCGCCCTACTCCGACGAGATGGGCGGCTTCGTGTGCAATCTTGCGATCGCGCGTTATGCCACCGTGACGGTCGAACCACTCTCGAGCGCCATGCGCGGGAACGAGCACTCACACGTCGCGACGAGTGGAACGAGCGCCGACCGATCGATCGCCGAAGCGGCGGCGCGCCGCTTCGGGATGACAGACGCACGCATCGACGTGCAAAGCGATTTTCCGCTCGGCGCCGGCCTTGGCGGATCGTCGGCCGCTGGCGTTGCGACCGTGGCCGCGCTGGCCGCGGCGCACAATGAAGGAATGCAACCCTCGGAAATCGCCGAACTCAGCCGCGCGATCGAGATCGGTGATCTCCGAGTGCCCGGCGGCCGACAGGACCACTACGCCGCGGCGTACGGCGGCGCCCTCGGACTGCGCTTTTCCGCCGCGGGCGTGGAGGTCCGCCGGATCCCGCTCGACGAGGAGTTGCGCGCCGAGCTCGAACAGCGATGCGTCGTGATCTACACCGGCAAGAGTCGCATCTCGGGGGAAACGATCGAGGCGGTGCTCGGCGCGTATCGCAACCGCGAACCGCGCGTGTTGGCGGCCCTCGACCGCATGCGCGCAACGGCGGAGGCGATGGCCGAAGCGCTCGCCGCGCGCGACGTCGACGCGCTCGCCGACCTGGTCGCCGAGCAGTGGACGCACCAGCGATCGCTGCATCCGGCAATCCCGACACCGTTGATCGACGAGATCATCGCACGGGGCGCGGCCGCGGGCGCCATCGGCGCGAAAGCGCTCGGCGCTTCCGGCGGCGGATGCGTGCTGTTGATCGCCAAGCGCGGCACGAGCGACGAGGTTCGCGAAGCAGTGGCGGATCTTGGCGAGTTGCTGCCCATCTCCGTCGCCGTTCGGGGCGTGGAACGATGCCGATAGCCGTTGGCGACGCCGTGGCGCTGACGCGTGAACTGGTCCGCGTCGACTCGAGAAATCCATCGCTCGTGTCAGGCGCACCGGGCGAGGGACCGGTTGCGCGCGCGCTCGCGGACGTGCTGACGAGCTGGGGGTTTCGCGTCGAGATGCGCGATGTAGCCCCTGGCCGGCCGAACGTGATCGCGCGCGCCGGAGCGCCTGGCGGCCGGTCGCTGATGTTCAACGGACATCTCGACGTCGTCGGCATCGACGGAATGATCCACGCGCCGTGGGATGCCGAAGAGCGCAACGGTTCGATCTATGGGCGCGGCTCGTCTGACATGAAAGCCGGCGTGGCGGCGATGTGTGCCGCGGCGGCGCGCGTTTCGGCGACGATCGGCGGC
>Ga0310811_10008757_pt1 | contig 13027 bp, 14 predicted proteins | sample YCmetagenome_FD_207642 | JGI IMG/M metagenome (GOLD analysis project Ga0310811, IMG submission 207642) | Soil microbial communities from experimental microcosm in Duke University, North Carolina, United States - YC | ecosystem: Engineered > Artificial ecosystem > Soil microcosm > Unclassified ...
TATGCAGATAGTCTTGTCCGGTAACGGAGTCCGAAAAAGCATTGCCTTCGACGCTGTTGGCATAGAAGGAGGTATCCGCGCTGCCATCCCAGCTCCATACTACGGACCCGTGGTTGACCTCCTCTATCACGGGCGCTACGACAGAGACTTTAGCAGCGGGGTGCAGGTAGGACGGAATATTATTGACATATTTAATGTCATAGGACAGGGTGATGTAATCGCTGTCGGAAATAAGAATGAAATCATGTACATCCAGGGCCTGACCGGTCTGGAAAAGCCCCTCTCCATAGGGGGTGAAGTTGATCCGTTGAAGCTGGTTGAGGTTGCTGTCCGCGATGACGGCATAACCGGCGTCCTCGTCTACCCCATACAGGCGAAGGGCAGCGGGGTCGTTGACCAGGTAGGTGTAGCGGGTCTGGCCATTGATGGTCCAGCGGTTAAGGCTAAAAGCCGGGCCCGGTGTGGTCTGCTGTTTCAGGATCTTACCGTTCTGGTCCATGACCAGCAATAGTCCCGGTGAAGTGATGGAAGGGATGATGGTCTCATCAAAGGGGGCGGCCAGGATAATGCCCGGGGCCGGGACCCCGGTCGAGTCGATGGTATAAATACCGTTGCTGACAAGAGTATCTGTCTTTGTCGTGTCTTTGTTGGAGACGACTACGTCTCCGCCGGACTTTTTACAGGAGGTTACGGTCAACAGGGCAAAGAAAATAACGGGCAGAAGGACAACCAGAATGGTCCATTTTCGCATGAGGAGTTGTTTTGTGATTTATGAATAGGCGGTCAGCAGGAGCAGGTGGGACGAATGGGGCCGGCAAAGGTTTAATGACCGGAGATTATTTTTTTTCGCGGCAGGGGGCCGCCATTCGTGGGGGCGTTGACGTAATCCTTTGCAGGAGCGGGAAAGGGCCAGGAAGGCCCTGATCAGCGGGAGAAGCCGGGGATATTTTTTTAATTCGTTTTTAATCCGGGGGATCGTGGTGGGGCGTATGCTATTGCACTATTATTACGCCTTTCATGACCTTATGGATGGCACAATAATAGACCGAACTTTTACCGGCAATAAGCGTAAATAATGCCCCGGTGGGGAGAGCACCCGAGGTCCAGGTATCTCCTTCTATTGCGGTCACACAATGAACGACCATATCCCTGTTGACAAAAACAATTTTGTCCCCTTTCTTCACCACCAGGGAATCCGGGGTGAATTTCATATTCCGGATCTCCACAGTGTCTGTGCTGCTATGAGGGTTTCCCACGGTGGATGTACCGGAGTTGCAGCTAATCAGCAAAGGCAACATGCAAAACAGGTAAAAGGTCTGTTTGCATGCTGCCGGTAAGTTATTCATGCTTATTTTAAGTTTGATTGCACCATTTCCGCATGTTGCAGGTGGGCCTTTAAGGTAGGATCGACTTTTTGCAGCAACTCTTTTAGTTCAGCATTCTGTGCCTGTGGTATCAACACGGTCTCTACGGCAGCAATAACGGCCTTATGATAAGCCACTTCATTATCTATATAGGCCTTGTCAAAAGCTTTACCTGATTTTGAATGCAGCATCGCTTTGGTCTTTTCTGCATCAGCCATCATTTTCTTACTTACCCCGTTGTCCAGTGGAGTCACCTTTAATTTGGTCACTAAAGCTACTGCCTGGTTTATCACCGCCTGATGGTCGCTGGACATCGTTTTGGCAAAGTTGACCACCTCGGCGTTCTTAGACTTTTGCAGTGCGATCTCAGCATACCCAATATCGATCTTGTTGGCCACTACCGCCACGTGCGCTATTTCAGGATCCGAGAGCTTTGGCGGGTTCTGTGCATTTACAGAAGGGACTGCTAAAAAGAAGGCTGAGGCTGCACTGAAGCAGCCTAAAACGGCATTTTTCAATTTGCTCATGGTTACTATTTTTTAACCAATAGAGAAATGAACGCCAAAAAGGTTACAGAAATACCTAATAAACCTTCAGGATCTGGCCGTTGACAGCACCCAGCACACTGAGGAGATAACCATTGGTCACTCTTTGCATGGGTACGGGGTTGTAACCGGGGAAGAGGGCCCCGTATCTTTCCATCGAGTCTTCCACCAGGCCCGGGCTGACGGCATTGATGCGTTGGTCCTGTTTCAGCTCCTGTGCCGCCGCCAGCACGAAGCTGTTGATCGCGCCGTTGATCATCGCTACGCAGGCGCCGTTGCGGGCCGGTTGTTCCGCGGCGATGCCGGAGGTCAGCGTAAAGGAGCCCCCTTCGGTCATATAGTCCTTGCCGATCAGGACCAGGTTGATCTGTCCCAATAATTTCCCCTTGATGCCGGGCATCCACTGGTCCTCTGTCGTAGTGGCGAATTCCCCATAGTAACCTGTTCCTGCCGTACAGATGCAGGCATCCACCGACTGAAGCTGCCGGAACATGGCTGTTATCGAATCCGCCTCGTTAATGTCCACCTGGATATCCGCCTTGCTGCGGCCTGCGATGATGAGATCATGTCCGGAAAGGGCGGCTGCTACTTTTTTTCCAATGGTGCCGTTGCCGCCGATGATTAAAATTTTCATGTTGTTTAATTTCCGGCAAAGCTATCGGGACAGGGAGCCGGAGGGTAACGCAAAAAGCTCAAAGGATCGCCTTTTCGGTTCTCATCGCCTGTGGGGTCAGGCCGTATTCTTTGCGGAAGATGCGGATGAAGTGAGAGACGCTCTCAAAGCCGCAGGCAAAGGCGATCTCCGCCACCTGCTGATGGGTGTTGTGCAATAATAGCTGGGCATGGGCCAGGCGTTGCCGGTTGATCCATAATTTTGGGGAGCAACCATATAAGCGCTGAAAGTCCCGTTTGAAAGAGGCCAGGCTGCGGTTGGAAAGGCCGGCCAGTTCCGTGAGAGTAATCGGCTGGAACAGATAGGTGCGGACGATATATTCCAGGTCTTCCGGCTCCTGGCGGTTGGCCGACCTGAGGAATGAAATTATTTTCTCCCGCCCGTCCGAAGCGAGTAGCAAGAGCAGCAATTCCTCTTGCTTCAGGGTAAGGAGATCTTCCAGCCCGGCCATTATTTTCCCAAAATAGTTCCGGTATTGTTGTTTAAACCCATCCAGCCATTCGTTGGAGGGTAAGATGACGAAGGGGTCTTCTCCTTGTTCCGCAGGTTGTCCCGCCGGCAGGTTCCAGGCCATCGTCTTTACCGTTTTGGCGGACAGGAAGATCATCAGGGCCTCGTAGGTCAGCCCTTCCACGATGTATTCCGCCATCGCGTAAATGCCTTTTTTCACCAGGACGACGCTGTGGGGAGCCACGGTTATGGTACGTTCGGGCAGGTGTAAGAATTTCGTTCCTTCCAGGACGAAGACTACCGTATGTTCCGTAAGGAAAACCGTTCGTTTCCCCGCCTGGGTCTCTATCTTATGTTTGGCGAAGGTGGCAGTCGGGGAGGTGAGAAAGGTAGGATCCGATATGGGGGGCGGTATGGGTGGAAACCGGAGAAGCATATTTCCGCAAATATCCTATATTTATTTCATGATCAGCCTGTATTCTTTTAGCGAACATCCGGACATCCGCCAACCGCGGAGGTTGAGCATCTATGTGCTGATCTGGTGCAGCCGGGGCAGTGTTACCGTCATTGTGGATGAGAAAGAGCTGGTGCTGAAGAAACGGGAGGTCCTTACCATTACGTCAGGGCAGATCCATTATTTTACAAAAACGGAGAAGGCGGAGGGGATTATCCTGGAGTTCCCGCTTGCTTTTTTCTGTAAGGACGATAACGATGTGGAGCTGATCTTTCACAACGGGTTGTTCTGTCATTTTGCTCAAAACGAAGTTATCCCCGTCGGTCAACATGAGGCGGTGGAGGAGCAGCTCCGGCTTATGGGGGAGGAATTAGCGCAAAAGCCCTATCAATACCTGTTGTCCATTCATTCCAGGATCAAGCTGCTGCTGATCGCCATCAACCGGGCCAAGGTGGAAAGGGGGGATGAGATCTGGAAGCCCGATGCCTTGTTCCTGAAGTTCCTGGAGCTGGTAAGGGCCAATTTCGAACATAATTATTCGTTGGCCCGGCTGGCTGCGATGCTGGGCACGACGGAGGCCAAACTCAATGAGCAATCCAAGCTGCATACGGGCAAGACGGCCCAAAACGTTATCTATGGCCTCATTGCTTCCGAGGCCAAACGCCTGTTGACCTATCAGGCGCTTTCCGTGAAGGAGGTAGCGTATAAGTTGGGGTTTAATGATCCCTTTTATTTCTCCAATTTTTTTAAGAAGCATACCCGTCAATCTCCCAAAGCCTATCAAAGTAAGTACGCTTTGTAAATATTACATGCTTTTCTCCATTTTGTCTATGGTCTAAACCCGCGAAGTAACGCAACTTGCATCTATAAAAAAACAAACATTATGTATCGACCTTCCATCTGTACTGCCTGCGGTACTCAATACCCGGCCGGGAAGACACCCGAAGTTTGTCCGATCTGCGCCGACGACCGCCAGTACCTTCCGGAGAACGGGCAACACTGGACCAGCCACGAGGAGCTGTTGCAAAACTACAGTGTCCGGATCCTCCCCTTACACGAGCGGCTGTATGAGCTAACCATCGCCCCGACGTTTGCTATCGGGCAGCGGGCCCTGCTGGTCCTCTCCGATCAGGGGAATATATTATGGGATTGTATCCCTTTACTGAATGAGCCAACCCGGGCCTTTATCGAATCGAAAGGCGGTTTGAAAGCCATTGCCTTTTCGCATCCCCATTACTATAGTAATGTAACTGACTGGGCCGCCGCATTTGATTGCCCTGTCCATATCCATCACCGTGATGCGGAGTGGATCACCCAAAAAGATAAGCGCATCCAGCTTTGGGAAGGGGAAGAAAAAGCTTTGTGGGAGGGTATGCGGCTCCATCATATCGGCGGGCATTTCCCCGGGAGCAGCGTGCTGGAAGCGCCTTTTCTTTCAAAAGAAGGAGCCCTCTGCTGCGGGGATACCCTGGTGCTGTCGCCCAGCAAAAGGCATCTATCCGTCATGTACAGCTATCCCAACCGCATCCCCCTACCCCTTTCGGAGATGCGGCGTATCCAACAACGGTTTGAGGCCCTTTCCTTTGATGCCTATTATGGGTATGCGCCGGGGCATAATATTATAGCCGGGGTGAAGGGACTTTTGAAGGAGTCCATGAGCCGGTACTGCTGATCCAACATTTTTACATTATTTAAATTATTTGTATGAAAAAGAGAATCAATTTCAATACGGTTCAGCCAACTGCTTATGACGCCATGGATGCGCTGGACCAGTTCGTCGACGCGTCTGCCATTGCCCGGCCGCACCGGGAGCTGATCAAGATACGAGCCTCGCAGATCAATGGCTGTGCCTATTGTGTGGATGCGCATTCCCATGATGCGTTGAAGCTGGGGGAGTCTTTACAACGTGTGCTCCTGGTAAGCGCCTGGAGAGAGGCGGGGCCCCTCTTCTCGGAAGAAGAGCGGTTGTTGTTCCAGATGACGGAGGAGATAACGCTGATCCATGAGGATGGATTGAGCGACGGGGTTTATGAAAAGGCCATCGCCCTCTTCGGGGAGGAGAAAACGGCCCAGATCATCATGATCATTGCCACGATCAATGCCTGGAACCGGATCGGGGTGGCGACGCAGTTGAGGCCGTCGGTGAGGAAACAGGCCCGGATTTGATCATATCAGTTTGATGCGCACGTCATAGACAAAGTCTTTTACTTCTACTATTTTAAAGTCTCTGCTGGCTGGATGAGCCGGATTCAACAGGTAATTAAACTCTTCCGGAATAATAGAAGATGGAACTCTGATAACAGGCGATACCGCAGCCTCTAAAAGAAGGTCGCCGAATGCCTTGGTAGAAAAGGGCGCGGGGAAATCCTTCCAGTTTCCCGGCAGTTTTGCTATAGACAGCTTTTGAATGTCGGTGTCGGGTATTTCAAAAGTTGTGATACTTAATGTACGGGGGATCTCTTCGATGTTGATATTCACGGTGTATTCAAGAACGGCCAACGCGCGGCTTTCAGAAGTGTAGATGCAGGCCGTAAGCTTATGGTTCCAGCGCCCGCCATTCAGGCGGGCGCCTTCGCCTGTGAGATCCGTTGCGTATCTTGTTTTACCAACCCTGTAGACAATCATCGAAAAAGGTTTAGGAGTATACTCCGTAATCAATCCTCCCTATTATATTCCTTACTTCTTCCCTTCCGAATTGGTTGTCGATATATTCCAAAGGAGCCTGACCTCCTAATGCCTTATTGGACCGGAATATCCATTCGTTAAACCGGTCTATATCTTCAAAAACCTCGTAGCCATAAGAATAAAGGCCTGCCAAATCTACAATTCTCTCACTTAAGGAAACATTGAATTTTTCTTCCCCTTTCTTATTAATTAAGGTCGCCCTCGTGACAGCTAAAACATTGGCCAGGTCGTCGTAATCGAGGGCCGTCTTCTCTTTAAAACCTTCCAGGTCTTTTTTTCTTATTCCGGCACGGGCAATCCCCATTTTTTCAAGTGGGGTCATTTGATTTTCCGGTTTATCCGTTATCTCTTTAAGCAGGATAGCTGACTCCCTCAGCGTGACTGATGTCAGTGAGGTCTGTCTTTTACCTGCGTAGGCAACAGTATTGTCATTAACAACAGAGGATTCCGCTGAAGATACATATTGAACTGGTTTTTTCCTTTTACGTGCCGCCTTTCCTGAAGGGGCGGATTTCTTAGCGTTGGCCATAGTATAATTTTTTACCTGAAAGGATATGTAAATATACTAATTCTACTACCACTCTATAGTCTTTAAAATGATTAATTGTTGGGAAAAATGTTAATAATAGGAGAATTGGTTCGTATAAACCTGGGTGTCTCCCGGGTTGGGGCCTTTTGTCTGTAAGGTGGTCTCCGTAACAGACAGCGGCCATTTCTTATCGTTATACTGGTAGCTGTAGGTAAGATCGAATTCGCTGACCGAGCCGATAATTTTGCCGTGCCGGGGATTGTTCTTCTGCAATTTTACCCGGGGGAGAAAAAGGAAGGTATCGAAAAAGTCTTCTACCAGGTAAAAGTCATCCACATTGAGACCGGTGTCATAATCGGAGAACTGGAAGAGAGTGCTGGGTTCCAATCCTCCCGAGGCCGTGAGGCTATACCGCTGGAGGGCGGAGAGGTTGCCGTCGGGGAAATAGCTTAGCTGAGCTTTTTTGATGATGTCGCCGGTCCGGCCATCCGGGAATTCCACCCAGATGATCTGGGACAACAGTTCCTGGGCGTTGTAAGAAAACCGGTAGCTGAATCGTTGGTTTCCGGAGGCGTCCGACTCATTGATCTCCGTAACATTCTTACCAGTGTAAACATATCGGCAAACGCGGCCGGACTTCGTTTCCGTCATTTTTGTAACCCGGCCGCCGGTATATTCCATGTTATAGAGCCGTGTGCCGGCGGCAAACCCGACCCGGGTCACATAATGTCGATCATCGTATTCATAATAGTAATAAGGGCTGGGAAGGTTCTGCAGGGTGGCTGTTTTAAGCAGGACGGTGCGGGCGTCGTTGAGGGGGGGTGGGTCTTCTCCATGTTTTTTACATTGGAGGGAAGCCAGAAGGATCAGGCAGAGAAAGGGTAATCTGTGCATGTTGCCGGTGTTGTAGGTTAGCTAATCAGGTGCGGCTGCAAAATAGGCTGATGCCGGGGATGAATACGGGGGGAAATGGATGAAGCGGTATAAAAACGGGATGAATTGGAGGGGGCGGACTGTTCCGGGTTTGCCGGGGACAACGTCCCGGAGAATGATGGGTGTGATTTACGGATGCTGCCCTTTAGAAAGAAAAACGAGCAGTTCCTCCAGCAGGGCCATCTGGGCGGGGTTGATGGCTGTAGAGGCTGCATCGATGGTAAACCATTCGCCCCGGTCGACTTCCGGGAAGGACTGGTATTTTCCGGACCGGGGCGGCCATTCCATGTCAAAGGTATTGCTGACCAGCGTGGCCGGGTCCAGATCTCCTGATACAGCCCAGGCCTGGATCTCTTTGCCGCCTTTCTGCCGTACGGGTGAGAGGGGAAGAAATGGGCCTACGAGGGAGGCGCCGGTCTCTTCGCGGAATTCACGGATGGCGGCCTTTAGGGCCTCTTCCTCTTCTGTAATTTCTCCTTTGGGGATCGTCCAGCTGCCGGCGTCCTTATTTTTCCAATAGGGTCCGCCCGGGTGGACGAGAAAGACTTCCGGTATTGTTGAGGTCCCCTTTTTTGCAGGAACCAGGCGATAAAGAAGCAAACCGGCGCTGTGTTTTTTGGGTGTTGCCATGGGAATGCCAAAGGTATTTATAAAATTTTCATTGAACTGGCCGGGCAATCCGTTTAATAAAGTGGTGGGAGCCATCGCCCGCTGTTATTTTTGATGGGTAACCTTCAAAATTACGTCTATGGCAACTAACAACCACTACAAGATATTGACGGGGATCGGTTTTGTCGTTCTTATGGGTGTGGCAGCCACCCGAAGGCTTTCTTCCCCGGAAGTATCCTATCCCGAACATTTCCGCGCCTGGGCCCACGTCAAAACCGGGGTTATCGAAAAGAACAATCCGGCCTTCTCCCATTGGGGCGGGTTTCATCACATTTATGCCAATGACAAGGCGATGGAAGGCTATGGCTCTGGTAATTTCCCCGATGGGTCGGTCATTGTGTTCGATGTGCTGGAAGCTGTTGAAAAGGATAATTACCTGGCGGAGGGGCCCCGGAGGATCGTCGATGTGATGGAAAAAGATGCTGTTCGATATGCGGCAACAGGGGGATGGGGTTTTGAAGAATTCAAGGGGAACAGCAAGACGGAAAGGCTGGTTCGGGATTCGGCGGTTACCGCCTGTTATAATTGCCATACCGCGCGGAAAACAAAAGATTTTGTATTCAGTAGTTACAGAGAGTGAAAAACCGTCACTATAAAAAACCCGGCTCCCTGTGGAGCCGGGCCTTATCAATAATTGGCCGAACAAAGAGCAAAGATAAGCTATTACTAATTATTTTAGTAATTTAATTTATGGAAGGCGGACGGGGAATTTTGTACATTTAAACCGGAATACCCCTTCGGAAGCCACCCGCGTAATGAAATATGTATCTGTCCTAATTTTCTTTCTTGCCAGCTCTTTTGTTCAAGCCCAAACCTGTACCGGCGGGCTGGGTGACCCCATTACCAACATTACTTTTGGCGCCGGCGCCAATTATGGCCCTCCCCTGGCGGCGGGCATCACCAATTTACAATATGTTTCAGACCAGTGTCCCGCTGACGGGCAATACACCATTGCCCATACTGTCAATGGCTGTTGGGGTGGCACCTGGCTGAATCTCAGCGGAGATCATACGGGCGATGCGAATGGCTATATGATGGTGATCAATGCCTCCTACAACCCCAGTGACTTCTACGTGCAGACGGTCACGGGTCTTTGCCCGGCCACCACCTATCAGTTTGCTGCCTGGGTCATGAACCTGGCGATGTTTCAGGGGCAAATCCTGCCCAATATCACGTTGAGCATTGAAAAGACCGATGGCACCCTGCTGGACAGCATTCATACCGGTGATATAACTCAGGCCAATCCTGCCCGGTGGACCCAATACGGATTTTATTTTACCACCCCTGCCGGGGTATCGACGGTGGTATTGCGAATGACCAATAATGCTCCCGGAGGTATCGGGAACGATCTGGCCATCGATGACATCACCTTCCGGCCTGCCGGCCCTCCCATCACCATTGCCACTTCCGGGGCCGTCAATGATACCGTCACCCTCTGCGCTGGCGGGACGCAGACCCAGTCCTTCCAGGGAACCGTAGGAAGTTGTTATGGCAGCCCTGTCTATCAATGGCAACAAAACCTGGGGGGGACCTGGACAGACATTTCCGGGGCGGTGAACCTCTCGTATTCGACCATCCCGGCGACAGCGGGGGTCTATTCCTACCGGCTGACGGCGGCCCAGTCGGGCAATATCGGCATTGTCACCTGCAAGGTCGCCTCCTCCCCCATCACCATCGATGTGTTGAAGGTCCCTGCCCCGGCCGTCATTATTACCGACTCCTCCAGCAGCATCTGTGCCGGTCAGGCAGTCAATTTTACCGCATTGGTGACGGATGGCGGGAATCAACCAATTTATCAATGGCTGGTCAATGGGGCTTCCGTGTCGACGGCCGGCCCAACCTATAGCAGTTCAACGTTGAACAATGGAGACCAGGTCAGTTGCCTGATGACCAGTAATGCCGCCTGTGTGATCAACCCGGTGGCCGTCTCCAATACCCTGGATATGACCGTTACCCCCATCGTCAATTCCTCCGTCACCATCGGGGCTTCCGCCACTACCATCTGCCAGGACAGCCTGGTGCTCTTTAAAGCCACTCCCACGAATGGCGGCGCAACGCCCGCTTATCAATGGATGTTGAATGGCCAGCCAACCGGAGCCAATGCCGCTGTGTATAGCTCTCCCGACCTGAAAGACGGGGATGTGGTCAGCGTCGTCATGCTGGGCAGTTTGTATTGTTCCATCCCGAAGACCTCCAACGCTTTTACGATGACCGTCTATCCGCTGCCGGTGATCGTCATGCCTCCGGATACGGTCATTGCCGCAGGGAGCAGCATCGTGCTGAATCCCCTTATCATGGGGCAGATCGTCTCCTATCAATGGAGCCCTCCCACCTGGCTGGATCGTCCGGATGTCGCCGCCCCTCTCGCTTCCCCCATCACCACCACTACCTACCAGTTGAAGGTGACGGCGGGCAACGGATGTACCGCTACGGGCAAGGAAACCATTGGGGTATTTTATGAGCTGCTGATGCCCACTGCTTTCACTCCGAACGGGGATGGCAGGAACGACGTCTTCCGGTTGCCGCCGTCTGTACCGGTCACCATCATACGCTTTTCCATCTATAACCGGTGGGGGCAGCAGGTGTTCAGCACCGGCAACAGCGGGGAGGGTTGGGATGGCCGGATGGGGGATAAACCCCAGCCCACCGGCGCTTATGTATGGACGATGGAGTACTATAACCCGCTGACAAAAAAACCGGAGAAGAAGGCTGGCACGGTGATGCTGGTAAGATGAGGGGGCTGACTATGGTCAGGCTGCCGGGGTGCGGGATGTTGCCGGCCGGCTGTCGGGATCGGCCGTTCGGCTGTCGAGGTGCAGCCGTTCGAATGTCGGGGTGCGGCCGGCTTTAGTTTTGTTTTGACAAATAGGGCCCGAAAACTGCTTTCACGGGAATGTCCTCTCTGCTGTCATCCAGAATAATGATATAATAGCTTTTCCCGCCGGGCAGGACCCGTACGACGATGTGCCCCTGCAGGCTCTTATAGGACTGGCTGATCAGGGGTCCGATCACCAGCTCATTTGCCTCCATCATGTTGGTGGCGAACAGGTCCCGGTGGGCGGTATACAAGTAGGGAGACATGATCCGGATGAGGGTCTCGTGACCAGGATGGTCAGCTGTCCAGACCTGTTCGATCCATACCGAGGGCCGGAGGGTCTTTACCATAAATTCATTGACCGCATCCCGGTTGCCATGATGGTCCATGGTGGCGATGTCCACGGGTCCCACGGCCCGGGCTACGGATGTCTCCACGTCCCGCCAGGGGGCGTCTCCCAGAAATACGTTGCCGGGGCAATCGCCGCCGGTGTAATAAGCAAAGGGGCCGTAGTGGATGACCAGCACATTACTCAGGGCATTCTCATCGGGCCAGGTCTTCCGGTCGGCGGTGTCGATGGGAGGGAAATGTTGTTCCACCGTGCTGTCCTTGCTGACCTCCCTATCTTTATCGACCGCCCTGTTCCTACCAGCCTCGCTGCTGCTGCCAGCCTGGCGTTCTTTGCTGCCCGCGTCCATGGACCGGGGCGTCCAGATCCAGCCATTGGATTTTATATTCTGTACGTAGAAGCCGGGATAGGTCTCGGGATGATGTAACAGATGGATCTGTGTAGCGGAGCCTGCCCGGAGGAAATCATTGACCAGCCCCTTGTCCTTTCTCTCCTGCAAAAAGGCGAGGTAGTTGGTCCAGGTCTTTACAAAGTGGTCGTCCGGGGAAAGGCGCTGTAAGGTCACTTGCGGGTTGACGGGATAGTTATAATCGCGGGTCAGCAGCGTGTGAAGCGGAAAGATATCAGCAACTCCGAGAATACCCGTCAGGGCAAATTTTTTGTCATCGGATAGTGGTGCGGAGGGGTACCAGCTGCCGAAGTGATCGTCATGGAAATGGGAGATGATGCCATAGTCGATGACGGTCGATTCTTTTAGGGGCGCCACCTGACGGATATAGGAGGCGATCCATTCATAAGGTCGTTTGCTATCGTTGGGCCGGATGGGGGTATTGCGTTTGGATGTCGTGCGGGGGCTGGTGGGGTCCAGCTCTCCTGCGTCGAAGAGCATGGTGGTGCCATCCGGCAGGACGTAGAAGGCGGCGTTGCCTCTCCCGGTGTTGATGTGGTGGAGGTCCAGATAACCTTTCTGCCAGGCGGGGAGCGGTTGGCCGACGGTGGCGATGGCGGGAGGAGCCGGTTGGCTATGGACAGATGGGGATAGGGCGAGGACGAACAGGCAGGATGCAATAAGGTTGGCGAGACGGGATGCAGCCAGGCGGCCAGGATGGGCTGGGGTGAGCCGTGTAAGCCGGGCCGTGACGGGACGAGCAAGACGGGTCGGATGAGCAAGACGGGCCGGACGAGCAAGACGGGCCGGACGAGCAAGACGGGCCGGACGTGTAAGATGGGTCGTGCGAGCCAGACGGACCGGGCGTGTAAGACGGGTCGCGGGAAGTCCGGCCAGACGGGCGGGACAAGCAGAAAAGAGTTGATTCATACCTTAAAAATAAGACGGGATGAGGTAATCCCCATCCCGCCAATGAACATTTATGATAGAGAGACCCGACCGGGCAAAGTCCCGGTCCAAGACATTAGATGTGGTCACGCTGAGGATTACATTTCAGAGAATCCTCAGCGTGACCACCTAAAAAGAGTACCGGGCTCCGAACTGAACGGAATAATAGACCGCCGTTTTTTGCCTGGCGCCTGCATTGGTATTGACACTGTAGGTGAAAGACTT
>Ga0310811_10008758_pt1 | contig 13026 bp, 13 predicted proteins | sample YCmetagenome_FD_207642 | JGI IMG/M metagenome (GOLD analysis project Ga0310811, IMG submission 207642) | Soil microbial communities from experimental microcosm in Duke University, North Carolina, United States - YC | ecosystem: Engineered > Artificial ecosystem > Soil microcosm > Unclassified ...
AGGTGTAAACAAACAAGCCTGGACTTGCTATCTTCTTTGTGCTCTCAAAATAATTCAAATCCGTATCCAGACTTGAACTTGCATTTGATAGAATGACTGCCACTTTCTCTGGCTGATACTCCTGCTTTAGTATTCTATCTTTCAATACCATTTCACTGGCCAGCAATCCAAGTTTGGCCAGGTTATCCATTTTATAAAACTTCGGATAGTTGATCTGAAGTTTTTCATAAGCTTTTATAAGCGCGTCTTCAAGCTTGCCAGTGTTTTCTCCAGCAGCAACGCAATTGCCATTTCTATAAATAGCCCGATCTTTAATACTACAGTATGATGAAATGAAATGGCTCAACGTTACTGTTTCTTTGCTTCAAGATTATCCATGGCTGCAATCTTATCACGCAATCCTATTATCCTGGCCAGTTTGGTTACAGCAGTATGATGTTCTTTCACAAATGGATTGGTTTCATCCCAAACATAACCTGCGAGTACAGAACAGATCTGGCGCTTCACTTCTAGGTCTGGTTCTTTGGCAAAGAAAATTTTCTCAAGCGTTCCATCATACCAGGTCATAACATATGATCTGAATGTATCAACACCTTGTTGAATTGGTTTTGTGTATTCTTTCTCCCAATCAAAGTTTTCACCTTTCAGTTTACGAATCACAAGCTTGCTCGCCATATGGCTTGACACTGTAGCGAACATCACACCTGATGAAAATACCGGATCAAGGAATTCTGTTACATTACCTGTCAACACAAAACCTTTTCCATAAAACTTATCTGTTGTGGCTGACCATGATTCAAGTTTACGCGGCTCGAACACCCACTCAACATCACCAAACCTTGCTTTGAGATATTCATTACCTTCAATCAATGTTTTGAATTGCTGTGCAAGATAGCCTGGAATAGTATTAAAGAATTCATGACTGCCGACAAACCCGAGTGATGTTACTCCATTTGAAAATGGTATAGCCCACACCCAGATACCGGGAGCATAAATAAGAACGATGATCCGATTAGGCTCATCAAAATTATCACGATGTTTATCTTTTACGTGTGCAAATACTGCTTTGCGTGGATCGAGATTGGAGGGCTTATCCATATTGAACAGACGTGGTATTACACGTCCGTAGCCACTCGCATCGATAATGTATTTAGCGCTGATCTTTTTAGTTGATCCGTCTTTCATTTGAACCGTAGTCTCTGAGCTTTCATCAGCAGCAAACTTGATGTCCGTTACAGTAGTTTCAAATTCTACTGGCACATTGCGTTTTGCAACTTCGGTGATCAAGGCCAAATCAAATTCAGCACGTTGTACTTGCCACGTCCATTTCCAGCCGTTGGTATATTGATCGCTGAAATTAAAATCTGATACAGCATCGCCTTTTAAAAATTTGGCTCCGAATTTTTCCTGGAAGCCTTTTGCCTTTATAGCGTCGAGAAGATTGGCATCTTCTAACACTTCCATGCAACGAGGCAATAAACTTTCGCCAATAACGAAGCGTGGAAATTTTTCTTTTTCAACAACACGAACAGTAAGACCTGCTTTGTTAATCATGGCGGCAGCAATGCTACCGGCAGGCCCTGCGCCTATTACTAAAACATCTGTATTCTCTGTTTGCATAAATTAATTGTTTGCAGCCTTGCTTGGCTTGCATTGTAAAAGTGTATGACTGATACCTAAATCTATTTGACTAACAACAGTGAAGCCCGCTTGTTTCACGGCTTTGTTAAAAACTTCTGAATGATACATCTGGCTATTACCGTTAGCCATGGTTGTAAAATAAAGTGATGTCTGTTGTAATGAAAATGCTGATGACTTAAATCGCTGTCTGTCCCAGAAGGTTTCCATGATGTACACGCTTCCATTTTCATTCAATGCAGCATGGCATCGTGAAAGAATGGAAACGATTTGTTCATCTGAGAAACAATCTAAAAACTGACTCATCCAGATTACATCAAAACCTTTTGCGAAAGGTTGTTTCTCATCCAGCAGATCACACGTATGATAATTTACGCGATCAGCAAAACCAAGATCACCTAATTTCTTCTTCGCCATATCTAGTTGACCTGGCAGATCCATTAATGTGACGTTTACATCTTTATCGTACGCGAGACATTGTGCTGCCCACTTGCCGGTGTTGCCACCGATATCTAATAATCGTTTTGGTTTATTTTCAAATACAACAGGGAGTGCTTCAGGAAAAGCGTTATCAGAATAGAAGTGATCAAAACCAAACCAGCTCTTCTGAACCTTTGCGGGTAATTTCGAAAGACCTTCATAGATGGTACTCCAGTCACCAAAGACTTTTAAGCCTTCAGGTTTTCCTTTTTCAATACTCTTGTCAAGGAAGAAAGCTCCCTGATAACAGACATCATGCATGAAGTCCATGTTCACGCGGGTGAGTTCATCTCTTAAAATGAAGTAGCCGGTTTTTGTAACGTGATACTTTCCATTTTCAACCGTAAGCAAGTTGATACCTAAACCTGCTTCAAGCAATACTCTTACACCATAGGCTGAAAGACCAACCTTCTCTACCACTTCACATTCAGTAAGACCATTATCGCGACTGTCTTCAACAGCTTGTAGAATGCCACTATCGCGCAATACACGTGCGGCTTGAAAAAGCATAGGACCGAAAGCAATCCACTGGGCTTCTTCTTTTGCCTCAAGTGCTGTTTTCTTTTCCTTCTCAAAGAAATTCATCATGGCCTTAACTATTTTTATTCAAAATAACTGCTGCATTGCAGCCTCCAAAACCAGAGGCTGTCTTGAGGCATGTTGTTAATTCTTTTGATTCAATTTGCTTAATCACGTTTACCGGCTTGCTTACCCCAAGCTCATGAAAGCCAAAGGTAGGAACGAGTTCGTTGTTCAGCAAAGAATGCATACTGATTATCATCTCTACAATTCCAGCCGCTCCAAGTGTATGCCCAAAATATCCTTTTAAACTATTCATGGGAACGTGACCAAGATTAGCAATGGTAAAAGCCTTTGCTTCCATCTCGTCGTTGTAAAGAGTTGCCGTTCCATGAGCTGATATAAAATCTATATCGTCAGGTGTCATGTCAGATTCAGTTAATGCGATCTGAATTGCCTGAGCCAGTTCCTCACCTGTTCGTGAGGGGCCTGAGATGTGATTGGCATCATTGCTCAATCCTCCACCTAAAACTTTTATTTTCTTCTCGACTCCAATAGAAGATGGGTCTGTGGTAACAATAATGGTTGCTGCTGCTTCTCCTAGATTTACGCCTTTGCGATTACTATCAAACGGTCGGCAAGGTTCAGGACTGATAGCCTGAAGGCTCTGAAAACCGGAGACAACAAAGTTTGTAAGTACATCAGTACCAACAATGACTGCATGATCATATCGGCCAGATTGGAGTAACCGTTTGGCAACTAATACGGCCATCACACCAGAGATACAGGCATTCGAAACAACAATTGGTTTTTCTTTATTTCCAAAATGCTCTGCTATGATCTGCGCTGTTTTATGAAGATGAATTCGGTTATCGTTAGCATTTCCTTTTTCCAGCAACTCAATATTACCTTTTGTTGATGAGAGGATGAAAACAACACGACTGGATGACGGATCTAGTTCTGTTTTCTTCAACGCATTTTCTACGGAGAGAAATGACATGGCCTCAAAGCGTGTAACTGCATCTGAATACTGTGGCAATGATTTTTGAATCCACCCGGCATAAACTTTCTCTGATGCAAGATTCTGCAATATATCGATGCCTGACTTCCCAGCTTTGATCTGACGATAGTTCTCTTCAGATGTAAAGCCGAGAGGTGAAACCATGCTATCCGCTGCTATCCAAACATCATGCATACACGCTTAGATCAGGTGATTTCGTTTTTTCCAATCCTCAAAGAAAGGTGGAATAGTTAACTGCAATTGAAATGTTGTTGATTCAACAAACACTTGTACCGATGAGCCTGTTGCTACAAGTTCTTTTGTATCAGCTTCAAAAATCTTATAGGTGAATTTTAATTTTGCGGCAGGTGTATCAATGTAGGTGCATTCAACAATGACACGTTCACCATATCGCAATGGTTTTTTATAATCACATTGAACGGAGACTACAGGCACTGCAAAACCTTTTTTATAAACATCAAGATAGCTTACACCATACTTGTTGCCGAACGCTTCGCGTCCATCTTCAAAGTATCGAATGTAATGGCCATGCCACACAATGCCTAATGGATCAGCTTCATTAAATCGTACAGTAACTTCAGTTCTTTCTTGCAGCACAGGTTTATCGTTAGGTAGGCCGGTAGTGTTTAACACAACACTAATGTGCGTATTTTTTTTGCCATACTTCCATTTGTTTTTTCTCCATCTTCTCCATCACCACACGAATGCTTCCTCCCCAGTAATTTCTAAGCGATGCTCCGCCTGGAGGGGCGAGTATTCTATCTGTCAACAAAACTTCTTTGGTGGCCAGATTTATAAAAGTTACCCAAATGGAGGCCTGTGGTTCATACTTGTTAAAGCTTTCGACAACAAACATCAATCCTACTCCGGAAAGTCCGGCAAAATCATAACTACTCACGATGGTGGCTACATCTTCATCCTTGAGGTGAACATAATCACTGGGATTGGTGGAGAGCATATCGGAAATATCAAGTTCTTCGTTGTGATTGCGTGTAACTTCAATGTGAAGTTCAGCTTTGCGTTTATGTGTAGCTCTCGCAGCATCGTACTTCTCATGTTCGCGTTCAACCATATCGTTCCATGATTTGATCAGGAATTTAACATCAGATGATGAGCCGAAGCGCTCACGATCACCCAGAAATTTAGCTCCGGTAAAATCAATACCAAGCCAGGTGATGGGCACATCTTTATTAAAAATATCATTGATGGTTTGAGCGTTACCCAATGTTGCAACACTCATCAGTAAACAACCTAAAACAAACATTCTCTTTGTTTTCATATGGTATAAATTAAGATTGAACTTTAGCAAAAATACGCATTTCACAACGACACATAACTTCATCGTTTAGCCTCACTTCTCCTTCTACAAGCGTGATATCAAGCACCTGATTTTTTACTGTGATACATGTAGTGATCAATGAATCGGCTGGCGGAAATTTAAAGATCTTCAAATCCTTTATCGCAGCAATATATCCTATCGGTACAGGTACATTTCGTTGTACACAGATATAGCCAACCTGAACAGCTGCCGTCTGCGCAATGTTTTCTACCAGACCGGGTTCTTTGAAGAATTTATTTTCAACAAAGATATTATCAGGTAAAATATGGAGTTGTGTTACGGCCCGTTCTTCACTTGCTTCAAGCAAGTTATGAATCATGACCATGGGGGGTCGCTGTGGAATATAGGCGGTGATCTCCTGTAGTGTTGCGAGCATAATCAGTTTTCCCAAAAGTTATAATAATTAAACCATTGTTCCGGATATTTTTTGACCATCCGTTCCAAATCGGTTACAAAAGTTTGCATTAGTAATTCGGTGTATCCGGCTCTGTCCATATCAGCCTCTTTACGATACAAATTGCTTCCAAAAAAGTGATAATGAGTAGCCGATTCCTTGAAGGCAAATACGATTGACACGGGCACTTTGAAAGTAGCAGCCAGCGCAAAAGGTCCTACCGGGAAACGAGCTTCTTCTCCAAGAAAATTTCGGAGTGAAGTTTTTGTGCCTTCAACAAAACGATCGGCATGGAGACATACCAGTTCATTTTTCTGCAGGGCCTCTCCTATTGCATACACATGAGATATGTTGTCTTTGATAACGATCACGTTAAAATTACGGCCGCCTGTTACTTCATCGAGGTAATCTTTGATCTTCTGATGTTCGCCATCATACATGACCACGTTCACTCTGGTCTCCAGGCGTTTCAGCAAATGCCCGGCAGCTTCCCAGTTGCCAACATGGCCACTGATTAAAATACCACCCTTTCCACCTTTAACAATTTCTCTGAGGTTCTCTTCACCATCAAAGTCGTAGGTGAACTGGTTTCCAAACCCGGCCATGACAATCACCTTATCAAGCAGCGACTGCCCGAAGACGTAGTAGTTCCGATAAAGTTTATAAACAGACTTGATTCTTCCGTAGCCGATTCGCTTACGGAAATAGGAGTAAATGTGACCTGACGAGGAAAAAGAAAATAGAAAATAGTAGAAGGCTACAAAGCGCAAAACAAAGTAAGCCGGGTAAACTCCTAAATTCTTACAAATGAAAACAAAGATCCTGTAACCGATCTTGTTTCCCTTGGATTTACCTTGCCACTTGGGCATGGTTTCAGGCATTTACCTTTTCGCCAACTCGTGAAATCACGTAGTCGTAAAAATTCTGGAATGTAACAATGCCCACGAAATCTTCTGGTTTTACCTTAAAGCCAAAGTTACTTTCAATCACTACAACAAGGTCTATGTAGTCAAGGCTGTCAAGTTCAAGCGTTTCACGCAAGTTAGCCTCAGGTGAGATTTTGGCTTCATCCACCTCAAACTCCTCCACCATAAACCCGTTAATCTTATCAATAATAGTAGTAGAATCCATCATACTCATTTCCATTTTTTAACAATCAATGAAGAATTTGTTCCCCCGAAGCCGAAAGAATTTGACAAAAATACATCAATATTTTTATTTAGCGTTTTCTGTACAATATTCAGTTTAACAGAATCTTCGTCGGGGGTCTCAAAATTAATGTTGGGAGCTACAAAAGAGTCTTGCATCATGAGGATAGAGTAAACAATTTCACTGGCGCCGGCCATCCAGCACTCATGACCTGTCATCGATTTAGTAGAGCTTACGGGCGTATTACAGCCTTCAAAAACGGCATGTATAGCCTTTGCCTCACTGGCATCTCCTGCCGGTGTTGAGGTGGCATGGGCATTTACATAATCTATTTCTGAAGCTTTTAGTCCGGAATTTTTGATTGCCATTTTAAGTGAACGGGCAGGGCCATCCACACTGGGATTTGAAATATGTTCGCCATTAGAAGAGAAACCGTAGCCAATTACTTCGGCCAATATGTTGGCACCTCTCTTCTGCGCGTGATCTAAACTTTCAAGGATAACGGTGGCTGCACCACCACTCGGCACCAGGCCATCCCTGTTTTTATCGAAAGGTCTTGATGCTGCTGTCGGGTTATCTTCACGAATGGAGAATGCACTCAATGCGTCAAAATTACCCATTGAGTAGTTGTTCGTTTCCTGAGCGCCACCGCAGACAATACAATCCTGCATGCCCTGTTGGATAAACATGGTGGCCAGACCAATGGAGTGTGAGCCGCTGGCACATGCGGCACTTACTGTGAAGTTTATTCCCTTGAGCTTGAAGATAGTGGCAAGGTTCATATTCACGGTTGAATTCAACGCCTGAAATACAGACCCTGAACCAACCAACATGGTATCTTTTTTAGCACGGATGATATCTGTTGCTTCAATTACTGGTAAGGCAGAACTGTCGTTTCCGTAAATGATGCCTACTTCGCGTTGATCAATGTAATCCTGGGTCAATCCGGCTTTGGCCATCGCTTCAACAGTAGCCATGTAAGCGTACTCGCCTTGCTCGGGCAGCATGATTCGGGCTCTGCGATCGAGCACACCTTTCAGAGAAGGTTTTTCAACATAGCCAGTCAAGCCTGAGCGGTAGCCCATAACCTTACGTTCCTGGTTCAGTACAATACCCGACTTGCCATGATACAGAGAGTCTCTGACTTCCGCCAGATTCTTTCCTATGCAGGAGTAAATTCCTATGCCGGTGATAACAACGCGATTCATTTTCTTTTAACTATAAACAATTCTGAAATGTTCTTGTTCCAAACTATGCTCAATCTCTGTTCCTATACTAAACTTAAGCCTCACCCTCGGTCCCTCTCCACAGGAGAGGGATGACTGAGTCTATGACTTTCAACCATTAATAATCACATTGAATTTATTACATAAAATAAACTCTGTGCATTCTCTGTGAACTCCGTGGTATAACTTTAAAAACACAATTTAATAATTCTCAACAATCATCCTTACGAGTAGAGTCCACCATTAATGGAGATTACTTCGCCCGTTACGTACGATGATCCGGGTGAGGCTAAGAAACCTACCACATTGGCAACTTCTTCCGCTTCACCAAAACGCTGCATGGGCACCATCTTTTTCAATTCGGCTTCATTCAAATCCTGCGTCATATCAGTTTTGATGAAACCGGGTGCTACGGCATTTACGGTTACTCCGCGTCTGGCAACTTCCTGCGCCAACGCTTTTGTAGCACCAATCACGCCAGCTTTTGCAGCGGAGTAATTTGCCTGACCTGGCATGCCCTTTAATCCGGAGAGAGATACCACACTTACAATGCGTCCGAAGCGCTGAGCAAGCATACCGCTCACTACTAATCGCGTAACATAGTAGAATCCATCCAGGCTTGAGCCTAGTACATTCTTCCACTGCTCATCGGTCATCCAGATCATCAAGGCATCCTGACGAATACCTGCGTTGTTAATCAGTACTTCAATGTTTTTGTCTTTGTTATTTTCAATCCAGGTACCAAGCGCCTGGTCTACTTCTGTTTTATTGGAGACATCAAATTTTAAAAGCTCCCCTCCTGTTCCTTTCTCCTGAACTAATGCCAATGTGTTGAGTGCTTCAACTTCATTGCTCTTGTAGTTTATCAAAATGTGATAACCCATCTCGGCAAGTTTAACACTGATGGCTCTACCGATACCTCTTGATCCTCCTGTTACTAATGCGTATTTCACTATTTAAAATTTAAGCGTTGTGTCAAAATTCAAGAGGTAATTACGAACCAGCTGAATATCCTTATAGCGTGGCTTATCGTCAACAATGGGTGGCATGATAGCACGAATATCATTGTACATCTTATGTGTGAACGATGATAATCTGTTGTGATATTTTAAATAATCTATAGCCTGCATCAATGCAATAGCCTGGATGGAAAGAACATCCATAGCATTATCGATAACACGTTTAGTGAGCAGCGCTGCATTGCAACCCATACTCACAATATCCTGATTGTCGTTGTTGTTCGGAATGCTGTGAAGATACATTGGGTATGACAGTGTCTGGTTCTCAGCCGTTGTTGATGTTGCTGTGAACTGCATACCCTGAATACCGAAATTCAACCCAAGCTTGCCAAGATTGATGAATGGCGGCAGCTTCTGATTAAGTTTATCGTTCAGTAAATAATTTAACTGACGATCAGCCAGCATGGTTAACTTGGTGATCACGATCTTAAGTTTATCCATTTCAAGCGAAACGTAATCTCCGTGGAAATTTCCACCGTGATAAACATTCTCACGAACATGATCGATGATAGGATTATCGTTAACAGAATTTACTTCATTCTCCAGCACCAATTGAACATTGGCTATCGTATCATACACCGGACCCAGTACCTGTGGCACGCAGCGCAGTGAATAATATTCTTGTACCTTATCGGTGAAGACAGCTTCTTCAATTTTCTTATGATATAAATGATCAGGACGTTTACGGATGAGTTTACTATCCGATAAAATATGCCTGATATCTTCTGCTACTTTAGCCTGACCAGCGTGATGTTTAACCTGGTTGAGCTCTAACGAGAAATGATCGTCGAAAGACTTCATCAACTCATTAGTTATAGCTGAGAGAACAACCGAAGTGTGAAATACTTGCTGAGCATAAATGAGGTTTACCATGCCTACACCTGTCATGGCAGAGGTTCCGTTAATGAGCGCGAGGCCTTCGCGGAGGTAAACATTTAATGGCTTGATGCCAAGCTTGCTGAAAACTTCAGTTGCGGGTTGAAGTGTACCTTCAAAAAGAACTTCACCTTCGCCTATTAAGTTAAGGGCAAGGTGTGCTAGTTGCACCAGGTCGCCGCTGGCTCCTACTCCGCCGCGTTCAAAAATGCAGGCGCTAATTTTTTTATTTAGTAACTCAGTAATTAGTGTTACAGTTTGAGGATGGACGCCCGAAAAGCCCTGCATGAGGCTGTTCAACCGAGCCAGCATGGCCGCTCTGGAGAACTCTTCCGTAAAGGGATTGCCCGAACCGGAGCTATGGCTGCGGATAAGATTGTATTGTAAAGCGTGCTGATCTTCTTCTGAAATTTTATACTGGGCCATGGGGCCAAAGCCCGTATTTATGCCGTAAATGACCTTTTCTTTGGCATATCCCTGGAGAAAATCAAAGCAAGTCTGGATGTTTTTTAGGGCTTGATCTTGTAGCTGAATACCTTCTCCGCCATGTAAAACCCGTCGAAAGTCGTCAAGAGTCAATTTTTTTCCGCCAACTATTACCATGTAAACGCTATAACAATGTTAATTCTATGTGAATAAAGGCGCCAAAATAAGAAAGTCTGACAAAAATTCACATTGATATTGTTAGGCCGGGCACAATTGTTTAGTAGAAATTTCGTTAATCGCTGCTTGATCGGTTGGGATTTGAGGGTTGTGTTTAAGGTTTTCTGACCGTTGTTCCTTACTTAAAGGTCTTTGTCTTCGCAGATCTGAAATCTTTTAGTCACAGAAAGGCAGACTTTATGAAATGGTGGCGTTAAGGAATAATTTTGTTGTTATGGTATTTCGGTCTGTGAGGAAACTGACCGATGAACAGGCACTATAGTTATTAAGAATCAAGAATAATTTAAAAAGGAAAGTAGAAATGGAATTGATTAACAAAAGAGAACAAGAACTGAAGCTTGATGAACTGCTTGAAGTATTGAAAAAGGAGTACTTACCTAAAAATTATTCTGTATTTATTTTTGGCTGGGGAAAGGGACGTAGCATAATAGTGGGTAAAACATTTAGTGTAGGCGTTAGAATTTTTCTTAAACCAAAGAATGTTGTTCAAATTCATCCCAAGTTTGGCAGCAAGTATGCGCCTTTACTTGGCGTTGGTCTTATGATCGTCATAGCAATTAATCAAAGGGAGAAAAAAGAACTTGAAAAAGAGGTGTATGATTTTATGTTTTCAAAATACGCTGGCTAAGTTTTTTCTTTTGCTCAAGTTAGAAACATGATTCAATGCAACCAGAAGTTGCACTATAGCTAAACTCGAGGCAGAATCAGTTTTATTTCCGCTTTCTTAACTTTTTTATTATTCCGATTGCGTCTCCGTCAATTATTACTTTTCCGTCTTTGTCCGATAGTAGTAGTGAAGCAAAGACTGAAAAATACACTCGTTTCCTTAGATTTGTTGATCTAAACCTATTATGAATCACAAACAAACGCTGACACTTTGGCTCCTGCTTACTATAACACCGTCAGCCCAATCTCAAACCAAACAAGCGATTGATAGTCTTCAGAGATTATTTGCTTCTACAAAAGCGGATACCACAAAAAATATCATTCTCATTGAGATCGCCAAGCAATACTATCGGAATAAGCCGGACACAACGCTGCTATTAACAAAACAAGCCGCCAGTTGGGCAGAGGAAAATAAATTCGTTCGCGGACAGGCAAGGGCCTACAACGTAATGGGCCTGAGTTGTCTCGTTAAAGGAAATTATAATGAGGCGCTCGGCCTGTTTCAGAAAAGTATACCGCTTTTTACAATCGCACACGATCGGCAAGGTCTTGGTTTCGCTCATAACAATATCGGACTACTTTATTATTATCAAGGTGATTCCCTGGCACTCGGATATTTTCAGAAGGCAGTTGACATTCACACCAACATTCAAGACGATGAGGGAACCGCACTAGCATTGAATAACATAGGACTGGTATATGAAGGGAAAGGTGATTTTCAATTGGCTCTCGCTCAATACCAAAAAGCGCTGGCGCTCTATAAAAAAGTGGAGATAAAATTGGGCATCGGACAAAGCTATACCAATCTTGGTTTCATTTACATGCAGCTGAAAGACTACATCAGGTCACTGGAGAATCTTGAGAGCGGAGTTCGCATTCAAGGTGAAATAAATGATCAGACAACGCTTGTCTCATCTTACATGGGACTGGCGGAAGTATACAAGAGGCTAAAGCAAAAACCGAAAAGTATCGAATATGCAGCAAGGGCACTTGAGCTTTCTCTACAAATCCAATCGGCCTACGATGCCATGGAGGCCAGTGGGTTTCTGTACAGGGCTTATAAAGATCAGCACAGGACTGATGAGGCGCTCCGTTATTTTGAATTGAATAAAAAACTAAGTGACAGCATTTTCAGTGTTGAAAAAACCAAGGCTATTGCTTCTTTGGAAACAAGAGTCGAACTGGAGAAAAAAGAAATAGAGGTTGAAGTTTTAAAAGGCGAAAAAAGAATACAGACCATCGCCACCGTTGTGGCACTTGGGATTTTAATAGCTGCCAGTACGTTTACCTATTTCCTATTCCGAAATCGCAGAAAGCTTCAGCAGCAATCGGAAATGTTGGAGACGAGTAACAAGGTAAAAGACAAAATCTTTTCCATTGTTTCGCACGATCTGAGAAGTCCGCTCAATGCCCTGAAGGGCATGTTCTCCCTCCTTGAGAAAGGAGACATGAATGCGCAGGAGTTTCAACAGTTTATTCCGGACTTAAATAAACGATTGACACACGCTGCAGATATCACAGAAGAATTGTTGCTGTGGTCACGCAATCAACTTAACCGGATTGAGTTGAATCCTGTTGAAGTAAAACCATACCAACTCTTCAAAAAAGAAGCCGATCGTTTCAAACAAAATGCCTATGAAAAAGGTATTAACATTATAATTGAAGCTGATGAAAGCATCAAGACTAAGGTTGATGTGGACACGATGCAGACCGTTATTCGAAACCTGGTAAGCAATGCGGTAAAGTTTTGCAAAAAGGGGGATACTATCACCCTGGTCTCCAAAGAGGATAGCAATACCATCAAACTCGCTGTGAAAGATACCGGTACAGGAATCAAACCCGAAGACCTATCGAAAATTTTTGACAGTCGCGGTTTTACAACGCACGGAACTGCCGGTGAAGCCGGAACCGGTCTTGGCTTGATGTTATGCAAGGAGTTTGTCGAAAAAAATGGTGGCAAAATTGATGTTGAAAGCAACTGGGGAAAGGGCACTTCGTTTTCCATCACGCTCCCTGCCCTATAGCATTGATCTCTT
>Ga0310811_10008759_pt1 | contig 13026 bp, 11 predicted proteins | sample YCmetagenome_FD_207642 | JGI IMG/M metagenome (GOLD analysis project Ga0310811, IMG submission 207642) | Soil microbial communities from experimental microcosm in Duke University, North Carolina, United States - YC | ecosystem: Engineered > Artificial ecosystem > Soil microcosm > Unclassified ...
ACATCCAACTGCACGGCACCGCGGCGTGTACGCAGCTGCCGCCCTACGGGCGCAGTGAGCTGGCACGCGAGCTGGCGCTGATGCCCGAGTGGTTCCTGAAGCGCCATCTGGCGCTGACGCTCTCGGCTGCCGAGACGGAGCTGCTCCGCGCCGCCTTCGAGTTCCTGATCATCGAGGCGCTGGCGCAGCCGCAGGTGTTCGTGCATCGCGATTACCACGCGCGCAACCTCATGGTGGTCGCGGAGCGCAATCCGGGCATCATCGATTTTCAGGACGCACTGTGCGGCCCGGTTGGCTATGACCTCGTGTCGCTGCTCAAGGATTGCTACATCGCCTGGCCGCGCGCGCGCGTCGAGTCCTGGGTGCGCGCGTTTCGCGCGCGGCTGCTCGAGCGCGGCGGCCCGGCCGGCGCGAGCGAAGCCGAATTTCTGCGCTGGTTCGATCTGATCGGCATACAGCGGCACGTCAAGGTGCTCGGCATCTTCTGCCGTCTCTGGTACCGCGATGGCAAGCCAGGCTACCTGGCCGACCTGCCGCGCACGCTGGATTACGTGCGCGAGGCGAGCGCACGTCATTCCGAGCTCGCAGACTTCGCGCGTTTTCTCGAGGAGCGCGTGGCGGCGCAGCTGCCGCACGCCAACGCGCGCGAACTCGCGCGCGCCGGGCCGACACCTTGAGGGCGATGCTGCTGGCGGCCGGGCGCGGCGAGCGCATGCGGCCGCTCACCGACTCGCTGCCGAAGCCGCTCGTGCAGGTGGGCGGCCGTGCACTCATCGCCTGGCATCTGCTGGCGCTCGCGCGTGCCGGCATTCACGAGGTCGTCATCAACCTCTCCTGGCTCGCTGCGCAGCTGCGCGCGGCGCTCGGCGACGGCCGCAGCTTCGGCGTGAACATCAGCTGGAGCGATGAGGGGCCGGTACCGCTCGAGACCGGCGGCGGCATCTTCCGCGCGCTGCCGTTGCTCGGTCCCGATCCGTTCCTGGTGGTGAACGCCGATATCTGGACCGACATCGACTTCGGCCGCCTCGCGCTCGAACCCGATGCGCACGCGCACCTGGTGCTGCTTCCGAACCCTGCACACCACCCGCGCGGGGACTTCGGACTCGAGGGCGATCGTGTGGTCAATCGAGACAGCGAGCGTCTCACCTACAGCGGTGTCGGGGTGTACCGCCGCGAATTCTTCGCAGGTTGCACCGCCGGCCGCTTTCCGCTGCTGCCGCTGCTGAATCGGGCCATCGCGGCCGGCCGGGTGCGCGGGGAGGTGCACCATGGCCAATGGTGCGACGTCGGCACGGCGGAGCGCCTGGCAAACCTGGCGGCGCGGGTGTCTGCGCTAGAATGAGGGCATGGCGGATCTCCTGGGCATCCCGCTCGTAACCGAGCCGAGCCGGCCGCGCAGCGGCGAAAAATACGTTACCCCTCAAGGGTTTACTGCCGTGCGTGACGGCATCAAGGCGCGCGGCGGGGTAGGCCGGCTGCCCGCGCAGCCGCCGCGCGCGGGCAGCGCCGCCGCGTCGCGGCTGCCGGCGTGGCTGCGGGCGCGGGCACCGACCGGCAGCGGCTTCCAGGCGGTGCGTGCGCTCGTGCGCGAGCACCGACTCGCAACGGTGTGCGAAGAGGCTCACTGTCCCAACATCGGGGAGTGTTGGAACGCCGGCACTGCCACTCTGATGCTCATGGGGGCGGTGTGCACGCGCGCGTGCCGCTTCTGCTCGGTCGACACCGGCAACCCGCACGGCTGGCTCGACGCGGAGGAGCCGGAGAATGCCGCGCGCACCGTCGAGCTGATGAAGCTGCGCTACGTGGTGCTCACCTCCGTCGACCGCGACGATCTGCCCGATGGCGGCGCGGCACACTACGCGGCCTGCGTCCGCGCCATCAAGCGCCGCAATCCCGCCACGGCGGTCGAGGCGCTCACACCGGACTTCCGCGGGGTGCCCGCGGACGTCGAAACCGTGGTGGATTCGGGCATCGAAGTGTTCGCACAGAACATCGAGACCGTGCGGCGGCTGACACATCCAGTACGCGATCCGCGCGCCGGCTACGAGCAGACGCTCGCGGTGCTCGCACACGCCAAGCGCCACCGTCCGGCGGTCCTGACCAAGAGCAGTCTCATGTTGGGGTTAGGCGAGACGGAGGCCGAAATCGAGGCAACGCTCCTCGATCTGCGGGCCGCCGCGGTCGACCTCCTCACCCTGGGGCAGTACCTGCGGCCGACGCTCAATCACCTGAGCGTCGAGCGTTTCGTCACGCCGGCGGAGTTCGATCGCTATCGCGAACGCGCCCTCGCACTCGGTTTTCTCGAATGCGTCGCGGGTCCGCTGGTGCGCTCGAGCTATCGCGCCGAGCAGGCGTTGAATCGCAATAACGCCGGGCTCGACAATTCGCGCTTCGCACCATGAGCGCCCTGGTCCATGAGTCGCCTGTAGAGGGCGTGGCGGGCGCATCCCCGCACATGCCGCCCCCGCTGCAGGTGCGCCACCTGGGGTTGATCGAATACGAGCCCACCTGGCGCGCCATGCAGAGCTTTACCACGCAGCGCGACGCCGCCACTGCCGATGAGATCTGGTTCCTCGAGCATCCGCCGGTCTTTACACTCGGAGTGAGTGCCAGCCGCGCGCACCTGCTCGCACCGGGCGATATTCCAGTGGTGCAGATCGACCGCGGCGGACAGGTCACCTACCACGGCCCGGGCCAGCTCGTGGTCTATCCGCTCATCGACTTGCGGCGCGCCGCACTCGGGGTGCGCGATTTCGTGAGCGCCCTCGAGCGCGCGGTGATCGATCTCGCCGCAGACTACGGTATCGCCGCCAGTGCGCGCCGCGAGGCGCCCGGGGTGTATGTCGAGGGACGCAAGCTCGCGAGCGTCGGCGTGCGCGTGCGCCGCGGCGGCAGCTATCACGGTCTGGCGCTGAATGTGGCGCTCGATCTCGCGCCTTTCGAGCGCATCAATCCGTGCGGCTACACCGGACTTCTGATGACGCAACTGTCCGAGCTCGGCGGACCGTGCACGGTCGACGATGCTGCCCGCGCCCTCGAGCCGCACCTGCGCCGCACGCTGCGTCTGCCGCCGTAACCGCGCTGTAACCGCGCTTCGACTGACAACGCAGCGGGGCGCAGTTAGCATTCGCCCATGCGATCGACACGACTGCTCATGCGAGCCGGCACCCTCGTCCTCGGAACTCTGGCACTTGCGCTGCTGATCTCCTGCGGTCAGGGCGGCAGCGGAGCGGGTGGCTCGCGCATCACACTGCGCAATGTCTCCTACGACCCGACCCGCGAGCTGTACGTGGAGTTCAATGCGGCATTTGCCAGTTATTGGCGCGGCAAGACCGGCCAGCAGGTGCGCGTCGAGCAGTCCCATGGCGGCTCGGCCACCCAGGCTCGCTCGGTGATCGAAGGCAATGCGGCGGATGTGGTGACACTCGCCCTCGCGGCCGATATCGACGCCATCGCCGCGACCGGCAAGCTCCTGCCGGTCAACTGGCAAAGCCTGTTGCCGGACAACAGCTCCCCCTACACCTCCACCATCGTGTTCGTGGTGCGCAAGGGCAATCCGAAAGGCATTCGTGACTGGGGCGATCTGGTGCGGCCCGGCGTGGCGGTGATCACCCCGAATCCGAAGACCTCGGGCGGCGCCCGCTGGAATTATCTGGCCGCCTGGGCGTGGGCCCGTGCGCAGCCGGGCGGGGACGACGCGCAGGCGCGCGAGTTTCTGCGGCGCGTGTATGCGAATGTGCCGGTGCTCGACGCCGGCGCGCGCGGCGCGACCACCACCTTCGTGCACAACGGCCTGGGCGACGTGCTGCTTACCTGGGAGAACGAGGCGATGCTGGCGGTGCGCGAGGTCGGCGCCGACAAGCTCGAGATCATCGTGCCCTCGGTGAGCGTACTGGCCGAGCCGCCCGTGGCGGTGGTGGAGCGCGTGGCGCTGCGTCACGGCACGCGCGAGGTCGCGCGCGCCTATCTCGACTACCTCTACAGCAAGCAGGGCCAGGAGATCATCGCGCGCCATTACTACCGTCCGCGCGACCCGGAGGTCGCGGCACGCTATGCGCAGCGTTTCCCGCAGCTGAAGCTCGCGACGATCGCCGACTTCGGCGGCTGGGCGAGCGTGCAGCGCACGCATTTCAGCGATGGCGGGATCTTCGACCAGATCTCGGCGCGTTAAAGCAATTTCGCCGGCACGCGCGCTTCAGTCGACCACCAGCTTGTAGCCCGCGGCAGCGGTGCGCAGCAGTGCCGGGTCCGCCGGGTCCGCTTCGATCTTCTGACGCAGGCGATGCACGAGCTGCTTGAGCAACTGCCGGTCCCCGCCGCTGCGGTGACCCCACACCTGCACCAGCAGCCGCTCCGAAGTCACGGTGTGGTTGGCATTGGCCAGCAGCATCTGCAGCAGGCGCAATTCGAGCTTGGTGAGCCGTACCGCCTCGGCATCGCCGATACACACGGTATGCTCGCTAAGATCGAGCGTGATCCGGCCGGCCGCCACCGGGGTGGTGCTCTCCATTCCGGCGCGCCGCAGCAGTGCGCGGATGCGCGCGAGCAGGGTGCGTGGGCTGAAGGGCTTGTTGAGGTAGTCATCGGCGCCGAGACCGAGCGCGCGCACCAGATCCTCCTCCTCGCCGCGCACCGTCAGCATCATGACCGGCACGCGCGAGCGCGCCCGGATCGCCTCGCACACCTGAAAGCCGGAGAGTCCCGGCATGTTGATGTCGAGCACCACGAGGTCTGGAGATTCCTCGCCGAACAGCCGCACCGCGGCGGAGCCGTCGCTCGCCTTGATCACCAGATAGCCCGCCTGGGCGAGGGTGAATGCGATGAGCTCACGCAGCTCGGCATCGTCGTCCGCTACCAGTACCTTCATGCCATTTCCTCGGCCGGCAGAGTGAGACTGAAGCGCGTACGGCCGGCGGCCGTGCGCTCGAACGCCACGCGCCCGCCATGGCGGTCGATGATCGACTTCACCAGCCACAATCCGAGTCCGAGCCCCGCGGGCTCCGGCTCGGTGCCGCCGCGGCGAAAGCGCGCGAACAACATTGCGTCATCGACCGGCATGGGGCCCGCGCCCTCATCCTCCACCCAGGCGTGCACTACGCCCGGCTGCGCCTCGGCCCCGATGCGTACCACGCTGTCCTCGGGAGCGAACTTGTTGGCGTTGGCGAGCAGGTTGACGAACACCTGCGTGAGCCGGGTCTTGTCACCGCTCACTGCCGGCAACTCCTCGGGCAGGCTCACGGCGAGGGTCTGCCGGCGTTGCGCCAGCAGCGATCCGACCAGCGCGCGCGCATCGTCGACGACTTCGGTGAGCGCCACGCTCTGCTGGCGGATGGCGAGCTGGCCGGACTCGATGCGCACGCTCTCGAGCAGATTGTCGATCAGCTGCGTGAGGCGCAGCGTGCTGCGCTCGAGCGAGCTGATCAGCTCGCGCAGCTGCTCGCGCGGCATCTCATCGAGACCGGTGAGCAGCAGCTCGATGGAGGCGAGCTGGGCAGCGAGCGGCGTGCGGAACTCGTGCGAGATGTTGGCGAGCACCGAGTCGCGCGCGCGGCGCACGGCTTCGAGCTCGGTCTCGTCGCGGATCACCTGCACCTGCAGTCCATCGGCCGGCTGGCTGCTCGTGATCACCGTGGTACGCGGACCGCCGGCACGCGCATCGAGCTGCTCGACCGCCTTGGCGCTTTCCGCGGCGCGTGCCTGGATGATCGGGCAATGCAGCTCGCAGGGCCGGCGGCCGTGCTCCTCGCGCGGCTTGAGCACATCGCCGCAGAAACGGCCGACCGCCTCCTCGGAGGAGACGCCGAGCAGCCGCTCGGCCTGGGGGTTGAGGTAGCGGATGATGCGGTTCTTGTCGACGGCGTAGACGCCTTCGACGATGCCGCCGAGCACCGCGCGTGCCTCGGCCTCGCGCCGGCGCAGCGTGCCGGTGAGCTCGATGAGGTTGCGGCGCATGTCCTCCATGGTGTGAGCGAGCGCGCCGACCTCGGCGGCGCCGCCGACCGGTATGGAGGCGGAGAAGTCGCCGCGGCCGAGCCGCGTGGCAGCGGCAGTCAAGGCGCGCACCGGCCCGGCTACCAGGCCCCCGAGGATCACCGAGGCCAGCACCGCAAGCGCCGCGAGGAACAGCGCCGCGGCGAGCAGCCGGTGGAGGAAGTGGCGCGCCGCCGTATCGACTGCGCTCGTCGGCAGGCGCGCCTCGATGAGCGCGATCGCCTCACCGCTCGCGGCGAATACCGGTACCGCGGCCGCATAGCTGTCCTGCGAGTCGACGCGCTGCACCGCCGAGTGGCCATCGGCGAGCGCTGCGGCGTATAGCGGGGTGAAGGGGCCCACCGGAGCATTGAGATAGGAGCGGTAGTCGATGAAACGAACCTGCGCTCCTACGCGGCCGCTGAGGGTTTGCGCGAGCGGCGCATCGAGGCGCCGCACGACGTAAAGGGTGTAGCCCTGATCGCCGAGCGGGGTGCGCGCGCCGAGCAGCGGCACGTTGCCGGTCGTGGGCAGCGCCAGGAAGTTCGTTCCCTGCTCGCTCGCTGCGGTCACGACCTGCTGCCAGTCGAGCGCCGGCCCGGAGAGGGCGAGCACTGTCTTGCCGGAGAGCACCGCGCAGGCATCCACGCTCGCAGCCTCGCAAGCCCGGCGCAGCAGCGGGGAAAGCGATTCGCTGCGCCCTTCCGCCAGCAGCCGCTCCAGCGTCGGACGCTCGGCGAGTGCCTGCGCGGCAGCATGCGCATCCTCGCCCATGCGCCGCAGCTCCTCACGCGCGCTCGTCGCGGCGAGCTGCACGCGCGCCTTGCCCTGTGCATCGGCGAGCTCGCGCAGCATGCGGCTCGCCGACCAGGTGATGCCGCCGGCCACCAGCAATACCAGCGCGAGGTGGATGGCCGCCAGCCACCAGGTGAGGCTGGTACGCGCCGGGTCGGGCCACAGCGCTTGCGCGCGCAGCCGCAGACGCTCGAGCATGGCCTTCAGCGTCTCGAGCATGGACCTCAGCGCCTGCGATAACCGGTGCGCTCGACCAGCGTCTTGACCACGAGCGTCAGCACCGCGAGCAGGGTGAGGAGCGAGGCGACGGCGAAGGCGCCGACGAAGTTGTACTGGTTGTAGAGAATCTCAATGTGCAAAGGCATCGTGTTGGTGAGCCCGCGGATGTGTCCGGACACCACCGACACCGCGCCGAACTCGCCCATGGCGCGCGCATTGCACAACACCATGCCATACACCAGCCCCCAGCGCACCTTTGGCAGGGTCACCCGGAAGAAGGTCATCCAGCCGCCGGCGCCGAGGGTGATCGCCGCTTCCTCCTCATCGTTGCCGAGCTGCTGCATGAGCGGGATGAGCTCGCGCGCTACGTACGGAAAGGTGACGAACATGGTCGCGAGGATGATGCCCGGGAGCGCGAAGACGATGGAGATGTCGTGCTCCTGCAGCCACACACCGAACCAGCCGTGCAACCCGAACAGCAGCACGAACACCATGCCGGAGATCACCGGTGAAATGGCGAGCGGCAGATCGATGAGCGTGATGAGCATGCTCTTGCCGCGAAACTCGAACTTGCCGATCGCCCACGCGGCGGCGAGTCCAAACACCGTGTTGAGCGGCACGACCACCAGCGCCGTGGTGAGGGTGAGGCGGATCGCCGCCAGCGTGTCCGGGTCGGCGAAACTCTCCAGGTAAGGCGCGAGGCCCTGAGCGAGCGCCATCGCGAACACCGTAGCGAGCGGCGCGAGCAGCACCGCGGCGAGGAAGGTGAGCGAGACGGTAATGCACAACCAGCGAACGATGGCGTGCACCCAGGTGTGCTGCCCGGGCCGCGTGGCGGCGTCGTCGGCGAAGGCACCATGTGGCAGGACGACGGCCATCAGTGTGCCGCCTGCACATGGCGCCGCCGCCCCCATGCCTGCAGCAGGTTGATGGCGAGCAGGATGACGAAGGAGATCGCCAGCATTACCACCCCGAGCGCCGCGGCGCCCTGGTAGTCGAACTCCTCGAGATGGATCACGATGAGCAGCGGCGTGATCTCGGTCTTCATCGGCAGGTTACCGGCGATGAATATGACCGAGCCGTACTCCCCGACCGCGCGTGCGAACGCGAGCGTGAAGCCGGTGAGTAGCGCCGGCAGCACCGTCGGCAGAATGATGCGCCAGAGCACATAGACACGTCGCGCGCCGAGTGTCTCGGCCGCCTCCTCGAGGTCGCGCTGCACCTCCTGCAGCGCCGGCTGCACCGCGCGCACCGCGAACGGCATGCTGATCAGAGTGAGTGCGAGCGTCACGCCGATCCAGGTGTAGGCCACTTTCACCCCGAGCGGCTCGAGAAACCGGCCGATCCAGCCGTTCTGCGAGAACACCGTGGTGAGTGCGATGCCGGAGACCGCGGTGGGCAGCGCAAACGGCATGTCGATCAGCGCATCGATGATCTTGCGGCCGGGAAACTCGTAACGCACCAGCGTCCACGCGATGATGAAGCCGAAGATCACGTTGATGGTCGCGGCGAGGAGCGAGGCGCCGAAGGAGAGCCGATAGGAACCGAGTGCGCGCGGGCTCGACACCACGCGCACGAAGTCGCTCCAGTGCATCGAGCCTGCAGAGGCCACCAGCGCGGCAAGCGGCAGCAGCACTATGGCCGAGAGGAAGAAGGTGGTGAAGCCGAAGGTCAGCCCGAAGCCGGGCAGGACACTCGCCTTGCGGAAGCTCATACGGCGCCGCGCTGCACGATGAGCACCGGCCAGCGCCCGCTGTCGAGCAGCGCGCGGAAGCCGCCGGCAAAATGCTGGACCTCGGTGATGCCGACGATGAGCATCTGCGCGGGCGCTTCGGCGAGCCGCCGCGCGAGCTCCTGTGCCACATCGCCGAAGTGCAGCTCCGTGCGCATCTCCAGACCGTGTGCGGCCTGGGCCTCCGAGCGGGCATCGAGGAGCTCACGCATGCCGTGCGAATGTCGCTCGCTGTCGCTGTGGCCGGGAAAGATCCCGACATAGACGGCCTCGGCCGGCACGTGCCGCAGCACACTGGCCGACACCGCAAGCGTCGCGCTGCGTGCGGCATCGCCCATCCAGTGGATGAGCACGCGCTGCGGCGGAGCCGCATGCTCGGGCAGCAGCAGCAGGTCCTTCACGCCGCGGCGCAGCAGCCACTCTGCGCGCAGCGCGTTGTCGCCCTCCGCCGCGATTACGGTAGTCCCGAAGAATTCGCCCTGTACCTCGCACGGCTCAGCCTCGCGGCCGAGTGCGGGCTCGATGCGTACCGCGACGCGCGTCTTCATGCGCGCCACCAGCTCCGCGAGCAGCGGCTGGTGGGTGAGCGCATCCGCGCGCACCGCGCTCGGCGCGCAGGCGGTGAAGCTCGAGAGTGGTGTCGGCAGCACGTGTACCCGGCGCAGTCCCACGGCCACGCCTTGTCCCTGTCGCACCTCGAAGCCGCGGTGCGCGTGGCGCGTGCGCGTCACCTGCAGCGCCGTGCTGCCATCGACATCGCCGGTAGCGAGAAGCGGCGCGCGCACCGTGTCATCGAGCCGCACGCGCAGCCGCTCGAGCGCGCCGGTAAAGGTGACCTCATCGACCACACCGTTGCCGAGGTAGCGCGAGCCGAGCGCTTCGCGCACGGGCGCCAGCTCGACTTCCTCGGGGCGCACGACCGCCACCACCTCGTGCTCGGGCGCACCGGGGGCGCGCTCGGCGGCGCCCATGGTCTTGCCGCCTACCTGGATGCCATCGGGAGTGCGCCGCGCGAGAAACAGATTGGCGGCACCGAGGAAGGTGGCCACGAAGCGCGTCGCGGGCCGCGCATACAGCTCATGCGGGGCGCCGACCTCGAATAGCCGTCCCTGGTTCATGATGCCGATGCGGTCCGCCATGGCGAAGGCTTCTTCCTGGTCGTGGGTCACGAGCACCGTGGTGATGCCGAGCTCGCGCTGCACCTGGCGGATGGTGCGGCGCAGTTCCTCGCGGATCTTCGCATCGAGCGCTCCGAAAGGCTCATCGAGCAGCAGCACTTCGGGCTTGTGCGCGAGCGCGCGCGCGACCGCGACACGCTGCTGCTGGCCGCCGGAGAGCTGCGCAGGCAGCCGGTCGTCCATGCCCTCGAGCGCCACCAGGCGCAGGAGCTCCTGGCGGCGCTCGCGGCGCGCGCGCGCCCGCATGTGGCGCACGCGCAGCGCAAACTCGATGTTGTCGGCGACGGTCATGTGACGAAACAGCGCATAGTTCTGGAACACGAGCCCCACGCCGCGCTTGCGCGCAGCCACATGGGTGACATCGCGCCCGTGCAGCGAGATTCGCCCGTGATCGACCCCCGAAAGTCCGGCGATGGCGCGCAGCAAAGTGCTCTTGCCGCTGCCGCTGGGACCGAGCAGCACGAAGAACTCCCCATCCCCGATGTCGAGCGAGACATCGTTGACGACCGGTGCGCCGGCGTAGTGCTTGGTGACCTGATCGAGGGTAATGGACATGCGGACAATGCTACCGGGGGCCTCCCGAGAACGTCAGTTTCGGGCCGGTAACAGGCCGGTGACAAACGGGTTACGCGCAGCGGCGATGGGAGAGGGATCACGTTCGCGGGAGGCAGATCCTGGCGCCTGCCTCGACGCCGCAGAGCAGGGCAGCGCGTGCGCGCCCCGCGGCGCGCCTCACGCGCCGCCGGGCGGGCTCACCAGGGGGTGCCCGCGAGCTCCTGCTTGTAGCGCTGGAACTCCTCGTACACTCGCCGCCACAGGGGTCCGGGACGGCCACTGCCGATCGGATGGCCATCGAGCGAGGTGACGGGTTGGACTTCGCGCGTCGCGGCCGAGATCCACAGCTCATCGGCCGCACGCAGCTGTGACTCGGTGATCGGCTGCACGCGGCAGGCGATGGCTGCACGTGCGGCGACTTCCTCGACCGCGCCGCGGGTGGTGCTCGGCAGGATGCGCCGCGAGTTAGGCGGCAGCAGCAGCTCGCCACCGAGCACCACGTGCACCGCTGACGCCGAGGCCTCGGTGAGCTCGCCATCGCGCAGCAGGATGGTCTCGACGGCGGCAGCGTCCACCGACAGCTGCCGTAACAGCACGTTGGCGAGCAATGCGGTCGACTTGATGTCGCAACGCGCCCAGCGCGTATCGGTCGCGGTCACGCAGCTGACCCCTCTTTCGCTGAGGTCCGCCGGCGCCTGCGGCCAGGGCGCGCAGAAGGCGAAAACGGTGCGCGGGATGTGCGGCAACGGGGCATGGGTGCGCTCGAGTTGTGTCCCCCGTGTCACCTGCCAGTAGACATAACAGTCGCCGCCGCCGTTGCGCTCGATCAACGCGCCGAGAATCGCGCGCCATTCATCGCGTGTGTGTGGATCCTCCATGTTGATGCCGGCGAGACTGCGCGCCAGGCGCTCGCTGTGCGCTGCGAAGCGGAACGGGCGGCCACGGTACACGGGCATGACCTCGTAGACCGCATCGGCGTAAAGAAAACCGCGATCGAGCGGCGAGATGCGTGCCTCGGCAAGTGGCAGGAACTCGCCGTTCAGATAGCACAGCGGCAGCGGCGGAGCCACGCTCGTGCGCTCAGTGGAACATCAGCGAGACACTGTCCCATGCTCGTGTCCACAGGCCGCCCTGCGGTACCGCACCCAGCGCGACGAGCGGGACGCGCTCGATGACCTCTCCGCTGCTATCCGCCACGGTGAGCTCGCCCACGTTCTGGCCGGCGGTGAGCGGCGCGATGAGCGGTTCGTGGCTGAGCAGCGCGCGCGTCTTGACCGCTGCGGCCTGGCCGCGCGCCACGGTGGCGTAAACATCGTACGGCACGCCGATGGGGGCGAATTCACTCGCCGCCTTGTAGATGTGAGGTTTCAACACGGTCTCATGCGCGCTCTTGAGACGAATGGTCTCGTAAAACGTGTACCCATAGCCGAGCAGCGCCGCGCTCGCTTCCTCACGACCCTTCTCGTTCGGAGCGCCCATCACCACCGACACGAGGCGCATGCCGTTGCGGCTGGCGGAGGCGGCGAGACAGTAGCCGGCGGTGTCGGTGTGCCCCGTCTTCAGGCCATCGACCGAGGGGTCCTTGCCGAGCAGCGTGTTGCGGTTGCCCTGGCGGATGTTGTCCCAGCGGAACTCGCGCAGGCTGAAGAGCGGGTAGTACTGCGGGAAGTCGCGGATCAGCGCGTTGGCGAGCGTGGCGACATCCCGGGCGGTGGTGTAGTGATCGGCAGAGGGCAGGCCGTCGCTGTTGACGTAGTGGGTCGAGGTGAGCCCGAGCCGATGGGCGTACTCGTTCATCATCTGCGCGAACGCGGGCTCGGTGCCACCGACTTGCTCGGCGAGCGCAATGGTCGCGTCGTTTCCCGACTGCACGATCATGCCCTTGAGGAGGATGTCCACGGGTACGCGCGTACCGACCTGCAGGAAGGTGCGCGAACCCTCGGCGCGCCAGGCGTGCTCGCTGATCGTCGCCGTGTCGGTGAGCTTCAGCCGCCCCTCCGCGAGCGCTGCGAACACCACGTAGGCGGTCATGAGCTTGGTGAGGCTTGCCGGCTCCGCGCGCTCATCGGCACGCTGCTGCGCCAATACCCGCCCGCTGAAGTGATCCATGAGGATCCAGGAGCGCGCCGTCACCACAGGAGGAGCAGGGACCGCCGGCGCGCTGGGCACGGCAGGAGCGGCCAGCGGAGGCGCTGCGGGTGCCGGCGCGGATGAGGTGGCGTGAGAGAGCGAGGCAACGAGCGCAAGAGCGCATGCGACGGAGAATGAGCGGATCACGGTTGCAGATTTCCTTGGGTCAGCGACCAAGCGGATCTTACGCGCGGTGCCCGAAAAATCACGTGTCCTGGCGCACGGCCCGAGTGATGCCGTGCGCGTAGCGCATGACTTTCTGGGGTGTTCTCTCACTCGACTGCGAGCCGCGCATCGGGCACGCCGAGCGCATTGAGCCGTGCGGTGAGCTCATCGAACTGCGCGACGCTCTCGACGGGGCCGAGGCGCACGCGGTAGAGGTGCGCGCCATTCTGCAGCGGTAAGGCGATGAACGCGCGCTCGAGTCCTGCGGCCCGCAGCCGCGCC
>Ga0310811_10008761_pt1 | contig 13025 bp, 13 predicted proteins | sample YCmetagenome_FD_207642 | JGI IMG/M metagenome (GOLD analysis project Ga0310811, IMG submission 207642) | Soil microbial communities from experimental microcosm in Duke University, North Carolina, United States - YC | ecosystem: Engineered > Artificial ecosystem > Soil microcosm > Unclassified ...
GGACGGCAACTCCCGTGTATTCGATATGGGCACCGTTAGGAAGACTTGAAACTTCTATCGTCGCGCGGCCCGGCGTATTGCCAAACTCAAAACGCCGCGCATAACGCTCGTTCATGACCTTCGTCGGAATGCTTGCCGTTAGATATGGATTTACGAACACCATGTTGTGCAGATCGAGGCCCGCTGCTTCAACAACTGCTCTCAAGCGATCGAGTGCGAAATCGACCTCGGCTCCAGAATCGCTAGGGATTTGGCCCGAAGCTGGATCCATCCCCAATACTCCGGAAACAAAGAGTCGGTCGTGTGTCAGCATGCCAGGTGAGACAGGCTCATCGGACTTGAAGCCGACCGGCCGCACAGCTTTCTTATCAGCAACGTTGCGCACAGCAACTGCGTTGATCTCAATCGAGGGCTCGGGAAGTTTAGCCACTCCCAACACGGCTCGCGCTGGAGGATTTCTGCCAAAGACCTCGCCAAAAACCTCGTTCATCTCTCCATACTTGCCCATATCGTCGAGGTAGACCTGCACGTAGACCACGTTCTCGAGCGTCAGGCCGGCTGCTTGAACGATTGCCTTCACATTGTCGAGTGCCTGGCGAACCTGCGCTCTGAAACTTGCAGGCAATGTTCCGTCCGGAAGCCGCGGTCCCTGACCGGAAACGTAAAGGTAATCGCCTGCATCGACACCAACAGACGCTGTACGATTCGCAGAGGCAGGCATGTTCGCGGGCATAACAGGCCGTACTTGTGCCTGAACGACGGGAATCCACAACATCAGAAATCCAACAAACAGCGATCGCATCGTTTGCTCCGCGAAAATGTGCAACTGTGCTCTCAGGCTGCGGGCTTCTGTTTTTGTGCAGAACTCAGAATCGACCGGAGCGCCTGCCCCACGATCATTTCTTCTCCCGGTTGTATGGTCATCGAAACTAGTTCGATGTGGTCAGCCTCTTTTTGAACTTTGCTGTTCGGATTCCCCTCGCGAACCGCCTTTACCAGACTGGGGTTATCGGTACTCAGCACCTCGATCGACGGATCGTGGTCTCGTAATTTCTGGACGCAAGCTGGAACGCTCAGGCCCAATGCTTGCTGGTCCCAAGAAACTTTGAGGGTTGGAAATCGATTTCCGTCGTCCGGGATGTGAACATCCGTTTTCACAGTTGGGACAGTTTCCACCAGTTTTCGAATGCGGTCGATCCGGTCATTCCATTCGCTATACAGCTTCTTCTCGTCGATTTTTAGCCAAGTTTCAAGTGCAGTCAGACACCCGATAATCTCTTCCTTCCCGACTTTCATGGGCCGACACACCGAACCCTCGCGCGGGCTGCTGTTCATCAAAGCCGCTTCGATCAAGTCCTTCCGACCAAGCAGCAGGCCGCTGCACTGCGGGCCACGCAGTCCTTTGCCTCCTGAGAACGCATACATGTCAATGTTCATCCGTGCATAGAGCTTCGCATTGTCGGCCGGGGGTATCCCTGCCGCATCGTCAAGCAGCATTGGCACCTTGCGGTCCTTCGATACTGCCAGTTCTTTCTGTAATTTTTCGCCGAGATCAGTCGTATAGATCATGGCCGTTTTGTCATTCACAGCATTGGCTAGTTCCTCCGGTGTGTACACGAGGACCAGCTTTGCGCCCGTCAATCGGATGGCGTTATCAAACGCGCTGCGACCACCGACCATGAGCACTTCATTCTTCAAATCCGTCGTGTCTGGAAGCTGCCAAACGTATTTGTCATTGGTGCCAGCCATACACCCCGCTGTTGCCGCCGCCATTGCTCCGGCAGCGCCGGAAGTCACAATGCCGGATTCTGCGCCTGTCAATTCCGCCAATCGACGGCCCACCGCGCGCTGCAGTTGGATAACGTCCACGAAATGCTGGGCCGCCTGGGCTTGGGCTTCCCGAACCTCCGGGAACTCCAGCGACCCGCTGAGGTAAGTCCAAGTTCCCCTGCAGTTAATAACTGTCTTCACGCCGAGACGGGTATACACATTTTGGCGAGGATCCTTGCCGACAGCCGCTGCCGCCTGCGCATACAGATTCTGCGCAGCAATCTGTCCGAGCAGGGGTGCCGCTGCGAACCACTTCATGAAAGAGCGTCGATCCGAAAGGTGATTAGGCATTATTTTTTGGCTTTCGTTGAGAGTCGACCCGATCAATTCTTTGGACACGCCGAGTCGCACACGGTATACCACAGAATAATCCTTGACGGATATCAATCTATTTCGTTTCATTGAGATTTCTTTCGTTCGGTGGGTCGGCGCGGCACCGTGCTCCATGCTGTTTGCGACGCAGTAGCCTGAGATCGCAACGCGTCCGGGAGTGGAGAACATAAAACTAATGCGACGAGCAATGGCGTTCTTGATCGAACAGGGTGTTCGAATCATGATTCTATGTATGTCGATACAGGGTATCGCTCTTGCTCAATCGGCGACCGCGTCGACTGCAAACAATTCAGCGATCCCGTGTCGTGTCGAAATCACCGACTATAAAGGGTGGAAGGCCCAACAGCTATCCAATCGCTGGGTCAGACTGATTATTGTTCCGCAGAATGGCGGACGCTTGATGCAGGTGATCTTTGCGGGTCATCCGTTTCTGTTTGTTAATCCCATCTACGAGGGGAAATATGTTCCCCCGAACCCCAGCAAATGGTTCAACTATGGCGGAGACAAACTCTGGCTGTTGCCTGAGGGGACTGAGGATGAACAGCATTGGGCAGGTGGTTCCGACATAATTGACGACGGACCGTACACTTTTCGAAAGCTTTCGGAAGGCGAATCTTGCGAGATCGAACTTGAGAGTCCGGCTGACCCAAGAACAGGTATCCAATTTCGCCGCGCAATACGCCTGGATTCAGATTCGCCTCGGATTCGCTTCCACGCAACTATGCAAAACACCTCCGAGCATACCGTGGAATGGTCTATGCAGTCCGTTTCTCAATACGATACTGGCAACCCAGGCGCTCCCCCGCGGATCAATCGCGATTTCCATGCGTTTGCCGCGGCAAATTTCAATAGTGCATATCTCAATCGATACCACGTTCGCTTCGGCCCAGCCGAGAACCCTTCTGCCTCGATTCGGCCAGACGGAATTTTTACGTTGCACTACGTGCACATGGCGGCTGAGTTGTGGCTTGATTCCACCGCTGGTTGGCTCGCAGTGGTCGACGGAGCGAACCACTATGGCATGGTGGAGCGCTTTCATTACGACGAATCGCGGCCCTACCCGAGCAAAGCCTCGGTGATTTTCTGGACAAATGGTCCGGAGTTGAAGCTGAACCATGAAGGCGAGCCGACGCTCACTTCGGGTGAGGACGGTTCCCCCTATTACATGGAAGCGGAGCTGAACTCACCGCTGTGTAAGCTGCGCCCCGGTGAAGCTTGTGACTTGGAAACGGAATGGTTTCCTACCCGAGCAGAAAGTGACCTGCATAGCGTGACAGAGAGTGGTGTTATCGTTCGCCCACTGAAGGTCACTCGTATCGAGAATGGAAAAATTCGACTTTCCGGCACGTTCGGCGTGTTCTTCCCCGGACGCTTAGTGGCGCACTTCTACAACGAACATGGTAGAGAGTTGGAAGCCTCACCACTCACACAGGTCGATCCGTCAGAACTCGTCGTGCTCGAATCCGAAATCTCCCTCCACGAAACTCCTGCTCGGCTCTCGCTTCATCTCGAGGATGAGAAAGGATTGGATCGAGGATCTCTCCAGGAGATCCCACTAAGCTCATCAGAAGCCGTGAAATAGTAACGCTGACTCGCGCGCGTCCGAACTGCGACCAGAGAAAGGCGTCTCACGCGCAAGCGGTTGTACTAATCGGGACGCCGATAGACAAATTTCGAAACAAATTCGGAAAGAGTCTCTCTCAATCGCAGAAGTTATTGAAACGAATGGCGGGGACGACGGGACTCGAACCCGCGGCCTCTGCCGTGACAGGGCAGCGTTCTAACCAACTGAACTACGTCCCCGCTTGCGCGGTATCTGCTAGTCGCCAATTTACTTATTGAACATTCACTGAATCAGTTCCGAGGCTACCGTTTTGTCCGGTGTCAGTTCTGGTGTCAGTTCGTTCCCTAGCAGGTGCATTCAGTATAGCAAAGCCTTCAGACTTCCGGTTGAACTCGGACAGTTTCTCGACAGCGTTCATCTTGTGTGCTGGTGCGAGATGGGCATAACGCATAGTCATCTCGATTTTCTTGTGTCCCATCAATTCCGCCACGGTCCGCAAGTCGACGCCGGCCATCACGAGTCGGCTGGCAAATGAGTGTCGGAGGCTGTGCCAGGTGAAATCCGTAATCTTGGCAATCTTCAATGCATCCTCGAACCAGTGGCGAGCTCCCAGCAAACGGGTGCCACCGCGTTCCGATGCGAAAATCGGTCCTTCCCCACGCGTGCGGGTAAACAACTCCTGAAATGCACTGAGGGCTTGGTCGTTCAGTGGGATGTGTCGACTATGGCCGTTCTTACTTTCAGGAACGAACAAATCGCGTTGCAGGAAGTCGATACATTTCCAATCAATGCGGCTGTACTGTTCTGACCTCCGCATGCCAGTGTTCAAGGCGATGTCTAACTCTGGGAGGTGTTGCGGCCATTTCGCGAGAATTACATTTCGTAGGCGCGATTCCTCAGCGGGATTGTGCTGATTCAAGTATCGAACTCGGCCAATGGGTTCTTTTTGGTGCTTAATAAGTCGGGCAGGATTGCTTTCGGCCTTCTTGTTTTCGATGGCGATTCTATAAATTGAACCGAGAACCGTCCGAACCCGATTGAAGGTGCCGGGTTCCCAGTCGTGGGATGCAAACCACTGTCGTAAGTCTGCTATCGGGATTTCCGCCGGTCGTCCGCCGAAGGCGTCCCTCAGCATTGCAATGCGGTACTTGTCGACGTTCTTACCGAGATTGTTCTCCTGTGCGTAAGTGGCGTAGTCATCCGCCAACTCCGAAAAGCGAACCACGCGTGCCCGCAATTTTTTCGGAAGCTTCTTCCCTTCCCACGCGTCGCCCTTACGCTTCGTACGCAAACGGATGGCGGCTGATTTGGTTCCAGCTTTTTCCCGCCGCAGATTGCCTTCTGCATCGACATAGCGAATCCACCAAACCTTGGAACCTTGAACCTTTTCGTATACACCCCGTTCCTTTTTCATAGGGCTCCCTTCCTCTGCTGAATTTTGATTTGCGGATTGGCTTTCCGTATCGCGTAATTGCGCTGCCGTTGCTTATTGTGTTTCTTGATCCACGCGGGATTGGATTGGTAATTCAGGATTCGGCACGATTCTTTACAAAACCGCTTGGTCGGCACCCGCGCAAACAACCATTCACGACAGTTCAGGCATCGACGGACTCTTGAGAGCAGATTCATCCGACGCAAGGCGTGGATGTTGAGAACGGCTATGGCTTCATCTGCACGATCGGCGGCCTTAAGGTTCGGCGTCGGGGCCAGCGTTGAGGTATGGTGCCACGCAAGGAATGTGAAGGAGTAATCATTTAACAGTTTCTGCAAAGAGTTGAACAATTCGGCATTGGCAGCACTCGAAGGTTTTGGCGGCCCCTTCCCAATTTTTGCATAGAGTTCAATGATTTTTTCGACGCGCTTCTGGCCTCGCTGTGTTCCGGCATTTAGGAAGCTGACCAGATTTTCGGCATCTGATTCTCCAACAAATGAGTGTTTTCGCGCTTTCGTCATACGGACTCACCGCCCTATTGCGAATACGAATATACCTTGCATGTATGTGAGAGTACCCCTATGCTTCAACCAGTGCAAGGCAAATCGACAACGGGAGCAGCTATGGAGCAATTACTCGAAAGCAGAGCGGACGCAGCAAAGGCAATGAATATCTGCCTGCGCAAACTTGAACATCTGATTGAAGCCAAGCAACTGAAAGTGGTCCGTATCGGATCGAGGGTTTTGGTCCCCCGCAAGGCCATCGAGGACTTCATCAGAAAGAACGCGAAATAAATTAGCCGCAACACGTCGCCCCCAGTGTCCGCAGCACTGGGCTGCGAAGGAGAAACCGATGGTTAAAACTGCGGGCCGATTCCGGCGCGGACTCCTCCCGCCTGCAAAAACTTTCTTCGAACGCGAAATCGGCAGACTGACACGCCCCACTGCGAAAGGTTGGGCTCTAGGGCGCTGTCCATTCCATCCAAGCAAATCGGGCAAATCACTCTCAGTAAATATCCGGACCGGCGCATGGTGCTGCTTCGGCTGCGGGGCCAAGGGCGATTTGATTTCGTTTGTGAGAAAGCGCTACAGCCTTTCCTTCCGAGATGCCGCCATCTATCTCAAGGCAATCGACACTGACACCACGCCTGCACACGTGGAGACGTTGAAGGCAGCAGACCTTGAACGCCAGCGGGAACGCGAGGCGGAACAGGAGAAACTCGAGAAGGAACGCGGGCGGCGACTTCAAGCGCGAATGTGGCTGCATGCAGTCGAGAAACTTTCCCGCCGAACCTCGGACCATCTCTCAAAATTGCGCCGACAGGAGGACCCAGAGAAACCGTCAGCCGAGGCGGAAACCGCATGGGAACTTCTCGCGCTACTGCATACCGAACGCGCGGAAGCGGAACTCACATATTGCGAATTGGCAGGGCTGGAGTTCGACAAACCATGAATAAAGGAAACGACGTCCCCATTGACTTCACGGACCCCATTTTCACTAGCGCGAATCGCGAGTTACTCAGCCCGAAATTTTCCGAGGATGCACTCGCTACCCGTTTCACCGACCGTTACGTCAGCAACCTTCGCTATGTCGCAGCCTGGCGGCGATGGATGCACCATGACGGCGCACGCTGGGCAGAGGATTCAACCCTGAAAGTGTGGGACCGCATCCGGGCAATTTGCCGCGAAGCTGCCGAGGAATCGCTTGTCATCGAACAGAAACCCGCACTCGCAAAACACCTCACCTCTGGCCATACCGTTTCCGCAATCGAATTCTTGGCGCGTTGTGACTCGCGCACGGCGGCGACCATTGACCAATGGGACGCCGACCCCATGGCGCTGAATACTTTCAATGGCGTTACGTGCGACTTACATACAGGCATTACACGCGCCCATCAACCGGAAGATTATGCGACCAAGAGCACGCGCGTGACCCCAGCCAAAGGCGATTGTCCGTTGTGGCGAAAATTTCTCGAGAGAATTACGGCTGGCGATGGCGAGTTACAAGGCTACTTGCAGAGGGCGGCTGGGTACTGTCTGACTGGAATTACCAGCGAACAAGTTTTGTTTTTCGCCTACGGCAAAGGCGCAAACGGGAAATCCACATTTTCTTCCACACTGCTGGGGATCTGTGGCGACTACGCGCAAACTGCCCAGATGGAAACCTTCACGGAAAACAAACACGAACGGCATTCAACCGAACTCGCGGCCTTGCGCGGGGCCCGCCTAGTTGTAGCGTCTGAGACGGAAGTAGGGAAACGCTGGGCCGAATCCCGTATCAAGGCGTTGACGGGCGGCGACCCGGTACGCGCGCATTTCATGCGATGCGATGATTTCGAATTTGTCCCGCAATTTAAGTTGTGGGTCCAAGGGAACCATCGGCCAGGCTTGCGCAGTGTCGACGAAGCGATTAGGCGGCGACTGCATCTCATCCCGTTTACGGTCACGATTCCACCTCACGAACGGGATCCGAAACTGTCGGACAAGTTGCGCGCCGAATGGCCTCAGATATTGGCATGGGCGCTTGAGGGTTGTGTCCTCTGGCAAAGGGAAGGGTTGAATCCGCCCGCGGCGGTCCGTGACGCTACTGACGAATACCTCAATTCCGAGGATGCCCTTGCAAGCTGGATGGATGAATGTGTCATCCAGTCCCCACAGGCGGGCACCACGAAAACTTCCCTTCTCTACCAAAATTTCAAGTTATGGGCCGAACGCACGGGCGAGTATTGCGGTTCGCAAAAGCGATTCTCGCAGGACTTGAAAGACCGAGGCTTTGTCATTCGCGAGTCACACGGCAAAGTGATAGATGGGATTGCGCTTAGGGATGATGGCTGATGTATCCATCCAAAATGTGCAACGATTGCAACGATTGTCCAATAAGGACGTTCACGCGCGCGCGTGACGCGGGTAATCGGACAACCCTTGCAATGGTTGCAAACCTACGCCAAACGCATGTTTCTAAAATCCGGTAGTTCCTGCAAGATTGCAGAAACTCCTTGGCCCTTCACCAATCGACCGATTCGGCCTAAGTGCGGTATGGCTTGAGCGTGGCCTACTTTGTTGCTGTAACCCATGCCAAAGCACCTATCCACGTCCACCAACTCTGCACTTACACCGAAGCCAAACCCAGACCACCGCTGCAACGTTTGGCGTTTACTCTTATCCAGCTGGCATTTCGCGATTGCCGCAGCCTGAACCGTCAACACGCGGCCGACGGGTTGCGTTGGATTCGAATGAAATCTGACTGGACTGCCCTTCCCATCACGACGCGCCTCGAAAGATGGGGCACATGCGCGCCCCCGCCAGATGTGCGAACGGGCTTTGTTTTGAGTTTCGATTTTTGCTGCGGCCTTCTGGATTGGGATCCGGACCAAGTACGCAAGTCGGGCGTGCCCATCCCGAACCGCGGGACGGCTGCACTGCATGATTGGGTTGGGCATGGTGGCCTTAGCAGCTGGCGAGAATGGCGGGAACAAAGACGCATCGCGCAAGCAGAACGGGAAGCCCGCGAAGCACGACGCGTTGAAAGATTGGCCCTAATGAGGGCTGCGCGGGAACAAATGCGCGAGAGTCAGCCACGCTTTATGGAGGCCCACGCATGATCACCGTCACAGTTGACGTATCGAATGCAATCCGGTCTCTGAATGTAATTCAGCGGCAGCAAATTCCGTTTGCCCTTTCGTTTGCAATTAACAGGACCGCACGACAAGTGGAAGCAAAACTCAAGCAGGAAATGGCGCGAGTATTCGACCGACCCACACCCTTCACACTCAGTAGCATCTATGTGATTCCTTCGACGAAGTACAACCTGACCGCAGTGGTGGGGATTAAAGACAGCGCAGCGAAAGGCACGCCCGCTTCCAAGTACCTTCTCGCTGAAATCGAAGGCGGACCACGCCATGCTAAACGGTCGGAGAAGGCGTTGCAATTTAGAGGGCTGCTACCCGCTGGTATGTGGGCAGTACCAGGCCCAGGTGTAGACCTCGACCCTTACGGGAACATCTCTCGTGGCACCATGACTGCAATACTGAATGCGTTACGCGCCAATGTACTCGACCCAACACAGAACGCACCCATAGGCAGAGGCACGAGAGGCAGACCGCGGCTAAAGATGGCAGGCAAGTTGTTCGTTGCGACGCCCGCCAATCCTAAGACCGCACATCTAACGCCCGGAGTGTGGAAGCGCACAGGAGGCAAGACCATGGTGCTGATGCTGCAGTTCGTGCATGCGCCCATCTACGCGCAGCGCTTCAAGTTCTATGACGTGGCCAAGGCTGAGGTAGAGCGCACGTTCGAAGAGAACTTCGCCGCGGCACTACGTCAGGCCATGGCCACGGCGAGATGAGTAGCTATGTTATTGACTCGATGGGTCCTTCTGGGCAGGTCAAGTGCGGTGTGGTTCGAGCCACGCGCATTCGCTAGAGAATACTAAAAATGCGTTATCAATTTTCAACAATCACTAAGGCGGCCTTAAATGGAGAAAAACGGCGCTAAATTTCTTTCGATGGCGGCTTACGCGCGGCACCGCGGCTGCGATCGGTCCTATGTCACGAGGTTGGTTCAGCGGGGCGTTTTGCCGTTGCTGCCGGATCGGCGACTAGATCGGGATGTTTGCGATTCGATCATGGCCACAGAGATACGCCCGCGGCATGTGAGTCAGCCGTCACGCAGCCGAACGCAAGCGAGACGCGACTATATCGAGGCGCAAACCCAGCATGAGTTTTATCGTGGGCAAGTTCAGAAACTGAAATTCGAACTTATGGCGGGCGAACTTGTCAGCGGCGACAAAATTTTGGAAGTGGCGACGGGCATGTTTGCGTCCTGTCGCACGCGTGTGGGAAGGATTCCAAAAGCGTATGCGTGCCAACTGTGCGGTCAAAGTGTGGAAATCATCGAAGAGATTCTGAGTGAAGCATTCCTTGATGCGCTTCGAGTGCTAGACATAGACGCCTTCGCCTCTAGCGTTCGTTCAGACGCATTCGCGGTGAAGGATGACCCCAATACATCAACCCGTGTTCACTAATGCGTCCTGTCGCATTTCTGCACGAAGTTTGCAAAACCTCGCTTGGCTAGAAAAAGCTTACGAAGAACGATTCAATCGCCTCGCTTACCTCAATGTAGATGCGCTCTGGGATCCCATTCGCTCAGATCCACGATTCGCCGACCTTCTTCAATGCGTCGGCATCCCGGGCTAACCTCGTTTCACTCATATGACCCGTTGAGTTCCACATTTTCTGTGCACTGGCGTCCTTAATGACAATTTCACGCTAATACTTTACGACAGATTTTCGGCCGGTCCCGCGATAACTGTCGTTAACAGGCGTTAGCACAAGCTTGCGCCGTCTGTTCGCCTGTCTTACCCCAAACTTGGGTCAATTAAGGGCGTTTTCTTCACAGTCAGGCTGATCCACTCTCGTGCACGGTTATAATGTCGGTCCACGGAGGTGCATTATGCCCCGTGCCACATTTCTCTGTGCTCTGCTCATCGCGCTTGCCGCCTTCGCTCTTCAAGATCAAAACAAAAAGTCTCCGCCGGAACTGCCGCCGCTGCCTCCTCCAGCCGACATCGACCCGCAGCTCACTGAACAGCTCCGCGAATTGGAGCAGCAAATGGGTGAAGCAGCGCTGCACAACGACATCAAAGTCTTGGAGCGCCTCGTTGCAGCCGACTTTACGCTTCGCATGGGAGACGCGCCCGAACAAAGCGTGCCACGCACGCTGTGGATGGAAAGTTCGCGCCCCCAAAGCCCCCATCCCTACAAGCTAGAGTCTTTGGAAGAGCATTACCATGCCGCTCGCAAGCTCTCCGACAATCTGGCTATCGTAAGTGTGTTACTGACTCAGAAGGCTACCTTTGCTGGCCGCGACCGCAGTGGCGATTTCTATCTGGTAGATGTATGGAAAAAAACCGGAGACAACTGGCAGATGATCGCTCGCTACTCTACTCCAGTTCGCAAGAATTTCGATCGCATGCAGCCAAGCAACAAATAGATCTTCACGTAACGTGATCTGCCTAGCTGTTGAAATCAGGCGTTAGCACTCATTGACCTTTGGGAGCGGCGGGTCAATGAGTGAAATGGCGATTTTTCGCCAATTAGCATCCCGGATTATCTCCGCGTATAACACCGGTTCAATGCATGGATACAATTGCTCTGCGTTCGCAGCCCTTCGAACGGAGGAGCATCATGGAACGGTACCTTCTATCGGCGTTGTTGCTCTCAATCCCGCTTGCATTAACTGGTCAAACGCAGCCGAAATCCGGCGCTCCCATTATTGACGTACACCTGCACGCCTTCGCGGCGGATGACTTTGGCAAGCCGGGACTCAGTGTTTGTCCCGGTAATAACGAAAAACTTTGGCTAGGGAACGATCCACAACAGGCAAATAGACAACTTGAATCTTGTCCACAAGCCCTGGTTGCTCCTTTGACAGATGGCGAATTGATGCGGCAGTCGCTTTCCGCACTTGAGCAGTTCAATATCCGAGCGGTAGCCAGCGGGCAACCGGAACAGGTCGAGAAATGGAAAGCCGCGTCACCGAATCGGATTATTCCAGCGCTCTTATTCGGGTTTGCTGGTGGCGGAACGAGTCCAAGCGCGATGCGCGACAAGTTTCGTCATGGTGATTTTTCTGTTCTCGGTGAGGTCGTCACACAATATGAGGGAATCTCACCATCCGATCTGATTCTCGATCCATACCTCGCTATGGCAGAACAAATGGATATTCCAGTGGGAATTCATATGGGGCTAGGGCCACCGGGCGTGGCCTATCAGGACAGTTCCAACTATCGTGCCAAGTTAAGTAATCCCCTTTTGCTCGAGGACGCGTTGATTCGTCACCCCAAGCTGCGCGTCTATGTTATGCACGCGGGCTGGCCGATGTTGGATGAAATGATTAGTTTGTTGCAGGCTCACCCACAGGTCTATGTCGATGTTGCTGTAATCGACTGGTATATCCCTAGAAAAGAATTTCATTCATATTTACGTCGCTTGATTGAGGCTGGATTTGGCAAGCGGGTAATGTTTGGCTCCGATCAGATGCTTTGGCCACAAGCTATCAGCATTGCCATCGAGGGCATCAATTCCGCCGAGTTCCTGACTCCCGAACAGAAGCGGGATATCCTCTACAACAATGCTGCGCGCTTTTTCCGACTGCAGCAGGTCGGAACGAAGTAGGTCTTCTGAGTCGGAAGACCTAAAAACGAGGTCAATGAGTGTAATGGCGATTTTTCGCCAACTACGAGGGCTGGCCATTTGCCATCCTGATCTGACCTGTTCCGCTGGCTGGCGAGGGTTTTTAGTCAAAGAGATTGCTAGCAAAATGAAAAGCCGGACAGCGAGTCCCTCCCCCAGAGCCTCGACTATCCGGTTGAGAGTTCTGGCTAGTTTTGATTTCGCTTGGGTACGTTAGGGAGGGCATCTCCTCGGTTAAGGAGACGGTAAAGCGTATCAAGCAAACAGGCCGTCCGGCAAGGCTTTTGGAGTGTAGAATTCCTCTTTAGACGAAGATGAGTGCCCGGGAGCGAGCACCTAGCCAATGCGCTCGCGAAGAGCTGCCGGCGGCTTTTATCTCCAGAGTCACTGCCTCGTGGAACCGAAAAAAATCACTTCTCAATCAGACACAACAAGCGGAAGAGCGTAGAGTTTCGAGTGTTGTAAGCGGGCGTTTACACCCAAGTCCGTCGGAAACGTCCATTCTCGGTCGATAGACTTGCTTTTGTTTCCGCCGGCGCTGAAGATTTCAAGCCGTCAAGTGATGACTTCTAAGAGCGTGGCCACGCTTAGCCCTGAACTCACAAAACAATCATCTGCTCGATCGTGAAGCCCGCCTTCTCACCGAGTATGGCAAGCTTTGCTATTGACTCCTC
>Ga0310811_10008762_pt1 | contig 13024 bp, 15 predicted proteins | sample YCmetagenome_FD_207642 | JGI IMG/M metagenome (GOLD analysis project Ga0310811, IMG submission 207642) | Soil microbial communities from experimental microcosm in Duke University, North Carolina, United States - YC | ecosystem: Engineered > Artificial ecosystem > Soil microcosm > Unclassified ...
TGGTCCCCATTCTCACCTGTCAGGAACAGGTCCGGCGCCAAACCGCCGGAAGCCAGATGCCTTTCCAGGAAAACCCGCAGCCGGCCGGTAACGGCGCCCTCTTCTTCACTGTGGAAGGTAACCAGCGCCTGCAGCCTGGCCAGCGCCTGGTCTTTCAGGCCATTCACCAGGAACATAGCCCCTCCCTCTCCTGCAAGGCTGCCGGGGGTATCGGTTTCATATAACCGCCGGTTGGAAATACCCTCTTTTTTGTACGAATCTTTCAGGTATTCCAGGTTGTAATGAAAAGAAGCCATCTCGTCCACCCCTCCTACCAGATAGTAGTTTCCCGGGTGCTCATTAACCTGCATGGCCGCATCGAGGGCGGCATTTTCGAAAGCCAACCCCCGGTGAACATGTGTGGCATTATAATTTTTATTCTTGCTCAGTAAACTGATCTGGGAAGAAATAGCATTGGGAATGCTTTGCACAAAATTACCCGGCGTCAGCATCTCCTCGTTATACCCGACGATCTGTTTCAGGAATTTGACACTTTCCTCCATGCCCCCATTGGCGGTACCGATGATGATGCCTTCCGGCATTTTTTCACCCGCTGTCCGGATCAGGGGCAGCGCCGTCCCTACTCCCATCCGGACGGCCTTGGCCATCCTCCGTAATATATTATCGGGAATACCCGGATAAGCAGGCTCCAACGCCTTCATTCTATTATCTGCAGACTCATATTCACGTGACAGGTCTATTCCCGTACCCGAAAAAGTTTGTTGGGGCGAAATACAGGCTGTTTGATGAATATAGAACATAAGTTCAGGCTTTTGAGAAGATCAGGGAAGTACAATTACCCCCGAACCCAAATGAATTAGACATGACATGGTGTATAGGCATTCTCCGGTAGGTAACCACGGGATGCAGACCTGTCTCCGGAATCGGATGCGTAAAATTAAGCCCGGCATATATTTCCTGGTGGACAAGATTCAAAATGCTGTATACCGCCTCGACGGCGCCGGCAGCGCCCAGCGTATGGCCGATATTGGATTTGGCAGAAGAGAAGGCCGGCGGGACACCGAACAGCCGTTGCATGACCTCGCTTTCTACCGCATCGTTGTTTTCTGTCCCGGTACCATGGGCATTGATAAAATCGATCTGCCCGGGCTGCAGCCCCGCGGACGATAGGGCCCCTTCCATCGCCAGGTAAGGGCCATCCCCTGCCAGGGAGGAAGGATGATAGGCATCATTGGTATTGCAGTACCCCGTCAATTCCGCATAAAAATTTTTGTCACCCGTCGCACCGCTGCCCGCCGGCCCGGTCGCGACCGCTTCCTCTCCTTCTAAAACAAGAAAGGCCGCCCCTTCTCCCAGGTTAAGCCCTTGCCGGTCCCGGTCAAAAGGTGTACAGACTTCCGGGGAAAGGATATGCAGGGCATTGAACCCATTGATGGTAAACTTCGACAGGCTGTCCGCTCCGCCGACAATAGCCCTTTTGGCAAACCCGTTCTTAATAAGCCGGGCTCCGTATAAGATAGCATTGGAAGACGAGGAACAGGCTGTATTGATCGTATTGACAATCCCATTCATTTTAAAATGGGCCTGCAGGAACATATTCACAGAGGCGCAGTCATAGGAAGCAAGGAACTCGGACCCCCCGGAAGTTTTATGGGCATCCCGGTACATCTCGTCCATCAGGCACATGCCTCCCACTGTGCTGGCCCCTATCAGGGCCGTATCGGAAGACACCAGCTCTTCGTCGCTGAGCCCCGCATCCAGGATAGCCTCCTCCAAAGCATGTAAGGCAAGTAAGGTGGTACGGGTAACGCCTGCATCCCTGATGGTTAGTTTTTCTTTCAGCTCCTCTGTAGAAAGAGGCGCCTCCGCAAAGGGCAGCTCTCCCGCATACCGGGATGGGAAGCTGGTGCCTTTCGTAATGCCGCATTGGCCGGTTGCAAGAGCCTTCCGGTTTTCAGGTATATTAACCCCAATAGCGCTGATCACTCCCATCCCTGTAATAAAAACCCTGCTCAATGAACGGAAATTTACTTTGTTCTGTTTTTTTCAATATAAGCCACCATCGTATTGACATCGACCAACACCTTTCTGCCCTCTTTAGGATCCTTGATGACAATACCGAATTCCCGGTTGAGCAACACAATCAGCTCCAGGGAATCGATAGAATCCAGGCCCAATCCCTCACCATCGCCGAACAAAGGCTGATCGTCCTTTATCTGTTCAGGGGTCAGGGAGGTTAAATTCAGGAATTCTATGATTTGTTTCTTTAACTGGTGTTTTAATTGTACTGTTTCCATTATAATATATAAGTAGTATTCAAATCAGTTTTTTCCTTTTTAACCCTAATAATATTAGTAAATGTATCAATATAATAATAACAAATAAAGGTATAATATTTGTTAAAACGTCTTTCAGTTTTCCCCCCTCGAGGAACAAGCCATAGTAAGCTTCCAGACACCAATGCAACGGCGAAAGCTGCAACACGGTCCTGAATGAACCGGGCATGGCAAAACTGGGGACCATCAGGCCGCCGACTGCAGAGAGTATCACGATAGACACGGCTCCAAACCCATTCGCCTGCTCCTGGGTCTCTGCAAATACACCGACACAGATAGCATAACTTACCGCACACCATCCGCACATAAAAGAGACGACGAACAGCCCGGAAAAATCAGAGGGAAGATTCAGTACAGGTAAGCCGATAACAGGGAATAACCATACCCCCATGGCAAAGATGACAGCCGCCTGCAACAGGGTAACCCCTAAATAAGTGATCTGTTTGGATAACAACGCCACGAGATAATTGGTGGGAAGGGTTTTTAATCGTATAAAACTTCCGCTGGACTTCTCCCGTACAATGCTGCCCCCCAGGGATATCACCACAAAGAACATGGCAAAGATGGTCCAGGCCGGAACATTATGCTGCGAGGCATTGGGCACGATGCCACTGCCATCCCGAAGTACGGGGATCTCTGTAATGCCTATGCGGTTATTGAGCAGCTCCTTTTCCAGCGAATCTGGCAGCTGTTTCTCATTGATGGCAAAATAGAGGCTTTTCAATACCTGTTTACTCTCCACCAATTGCAGCGCGCTGTAGATTGCGCCCTGTATGGATTGCCGGAATGACTCCTGTAAAATGGGATGGTAATATAAAGAGAGCGGATCCACAGAGCCTGCCACCTTTGTGTGCAGCGTATCCCCCTCTAACCCAAAACTATTCAATGCCTGCCCGGCCACTTTTTTTGCCTTGGCATTCAGTTGAAAGGAAAAATCGGGCGGTATGACAATGGCCAGCAGCGCATCTTTTGCATGCATGCGATCGGTAATGGCTTTTTCGCTTTGGTCCCCCGACACCTGTAACAGCCTGAACATACCTATCTGGTCTATCGTTTGTATCAACTGGTTGCTGACCGCCCCCGTATCCTTATTGCAAATAATAAGCGAAACCTTATTTTTATTGACCAGGTTAAAAGTGCTGTTCTGAATGCTGGTAATCACCAATACCAATATAATAGGCATGGCAAACATGAAGGTAAGCCCCACTTTATCCCGGTAGAGGATCCGGACATCTTTTACTATTGTCGCCCAAAGTTTATACATGCCTAATTGCGGTAATCTTTTCCGGTTAAACTTAAGAACAATCCCTCCAGTCCATCCTGCCGGTGTTCTTCCAGCAGGACCTGCAGATCGTCATGCGCAATGATCTTCCCTTCGTCGATCAGGGCTATTTTTTCACAAAGGTCCTCCGCTTCGCTGAGCTGGTGAGAAGTGTAGATCAGGGTGGTGCCTTTCTTGTTGAGCTCCTTCAGGTAATCGATAATGGCATGCCGGGTCTGCACATCCACACCGACGGTGGGTTCGTCCAGGAATAAGATCCCCGGATGATGGATCACGGCAATGGCAAGGTTCACCCGGCGTTTCATCCCCCCCGAGAAGGTTTGCACAGGTTTGTTCCGGACATCGGTCAGGCCCAGGACCTCCAGTAATTCATCCGTTCGCTGACGGATCTCCTGACGGTGCAGACCTGACCAGGCCCCGAAGAACTCCAGGTTCTCCGCCGGGCTTAGCTCCTGGTAAAAAGAGAAATCCTGCGGGATGAAACCAAACAGCTTATTGACGCTGCGGTTATTTTTCTTTACTTCCTGCCCTAGCAGCTCGATACTCCCTTCCGGAAATGACAGTACCCCCGTCATCAGGTTCATCAGGGTAGTCTTGCCGGCCCCATTGGGCCCGAACAAGCCAAATCTTTCTCCTGCCGCAACTTTCAAATTGAGGTCAGCAAAGAATAAAGCCGATTGCCCCGGATAACTAAACCCAAGATCCTTTATGTTGACTGCTAAAGGGCTCATGAATGCCATTTGATTTTGGATAATGCCCCGAATGCCTGTTTTTCCAGCTCCGATATTTCCAGGAGGTAATCCCCCATGACATTAAAATCCTGCTGGCTGCCGATCCTGCCCTTGTAGATACCGGCGGCCTGGACGGCGGCTGTGCGCCAGGCGTCCCCTGCCCTGGTGAAAAGCCTGGAAATTTCCAAAAGCTGATCATCGGGATAGTAGGCATACGCCTCCTGTAAAAAGGCCCCGTAAATATACCGGAAACCACCTCCGCCTGTACCTATCTCTTCCTGCATCCTTACCAGTTGCGCCAGGTAGAGACCGGCTTTGTGCAGCCCCAGTTGATCCCGCCATTTTTTTATTTTCAATCCGGTCGTACGGATCCCTCTCACGCCGGCGATACTTCCGGGAATATGCAGCATGTTGCGTACATTCCGTTTGATGCCGCTCCGGATAGCATTTTTCAGCTGATCATCCGTAATGGTGACCTTCTCTTTGGGATAATACAGCTGCCCTCTGGGCGCTAAGGCCCCCTTGGCAAACCGGACCCGCTCCAGCTCATAACTGCTTAAGCTGGTAGGCGTTTCCATGATCGGGTCGCTGATGAGATACCGGTCCTCTTCCTTACCGAATACGATAATATTATGGGCATTGAAATGAAAACGATATTCTTTGGGGAAATAAGAAAGATAATAAACGCCAACCTGGCAACCCACCGGCTGCCCTCTTTCCAGGCAACTTTCCAGGGCAGCCAACGCCGCCTCCTTGCTGCTGAATTTTTTCCGGATGACCGGAATATCCAGCGAATGACAGGTTTTTGAAAATATCCAACCCGGAAGGGTCCGGAAAGCAATGGCAGGCCCGTTATTTATTTTGATAAATGGGATATGTACATAGAACAACCCCGCGCCAATTCCAAAAGCCAGCGGCTCCGTCATCTTATCGATGCCTGCATATTTCAACAAACTGCTGGTAACGCCCGTTTCACAGTGCGCCGCCTGCAGGTGATTAAACTCCATCTTCATGCACATTCATGCTTTTAAGGTCCTCTACACTCACATTAAAAATTTCAGCGTATCGCTGCAGTTTTTTATCCGATAACTTTTTAAAAACGGCCGGCTTCAGATGCCTTTTGATCTGCCATTTCCAAAAGCCCGTATAGGCGGCCACGATGCCGATATCCATCAGCCCCTTCTCCATAAAGAAGAGGATGGGGCTTGCCTTGTCCTTCAATACCAGCTCCCTGGCAAGAGCCACACGGTCTTTGATGTCCTGCCACGCTGTGTCCAGCGCGGAGATCTTAATATCCCAGCCACGGCTCAGCTCCGTGGTATATTTACCGGTATCATCTGTGGCATAACACACTTCTTTGGTGATTTTGCCAAGAGAACTAAGATCCTGGGGGACATCTTCTTTTTTCATATTATATAATATTAGCAGACCGTCAGCATGGCGTACATGTAGGAGAACCGGCCGCTCTCCGGTACCAGCAATAAAAGCCGCTCTCCTTTTTTCAATCGCCCGCTCTGGAACAATTCATGGACCATCAGATAGGCGGAACAGGCGCCCACATTGCCCATCGTGCTTAAATTAAGGAACCATTTTTCATAAGGGATGCCCTCCCCATAAAATTCCATGATCTCAAAGATCTTGCTTTTGAAAAAATCACTGGAGATATGCGGCAGGAAATAGTCGACATCCGTGGATTTAAGCCCTCTCTTCTGGAAAATGTCTTTAATCCTTCTTCCACCCAGCGGAACAATATTGTCGCTTAATAACTTTATATCCTGCTTGATGCTTAATATGGATCGGGTCATGATCTCTTCCGGGGTGAAGTCCATGTAGCTTTTCAACGTGCCGTCCGGCTGCTTTTCACTGGCCATGTACATACAAGCCTCCATTTCATTGGCATAAGAAGCCCCTTCTATCCAGTCCACACGAAGGCTCAGGCCCTCCTTATTGGGTTTGCCGGATAGTAAAAAGGCGGCAGCCCCATCGGACAGCATCCATCGCAAAAACTCCTTCTCGAAAGCAATAAAAGGGTTCTTTTGCAGCTCTATCAGCTTCTGGGTCTCCTCTTCAAAGACATTGGAGACCAGGGAACCGGAAAACCGCTCGGACCCTGTGGCAACTGCCAGATGGGCATCTCCGGTCTTGACAGCCATAAATGCATATTTGAAGGCATGCATGCCTGCGCAGCATACCCCGGAAGGCGATACCACTTCCATGGCATTCGTCTCGGGTAGCCAGCCATGCGTCATCACCCCATGTGAAGGCATCATCTGGTCAGGAGAAGAGGTCCCGCAGGACAAAAGATCCACTTCCTTTATTTTATCCGGCTCACCAACGAACAGGCCTTTTACCGCCAGCGCTGTCATCTGTGCATTGGTATGCGTAGCCTTCCCCTCTTTGTTCAGCGCATAATACCGCGTCTTGATGCCATTGTTTCGTAGAACGATCTTTTTTGATTTCGACGGTTTGTCATTGATATAACCCAGATAAGACTCCATGTCGTCAACGGAGATCGGGTCATTCGGCATGAAAATAGAAGTATTGGTTATATACACTTCGTTAAGGGACATACGTAGGTTAGGTTAGTTATTAATTCAGTTCTAAATAATATTGTTTCTTAGCTTTTATATGCCTGGATGAAAAAGGCTTGATAAAGACCGCATCGATGATCAGAAGGATGGGGGCTCCTATAAACAGCGCAAATAAAATATAATATTTGAATGCGGCAAGCCAGGCTGTTCTTTTTTTCCTTCCGACAATAAAATGGGCCCATTTCACGTAGGTAGGGATTGCTGTAGACTCCAGCTTCCACAGGGGATAACTGACCACGGCTGCTTTTTGGCTCACCAGGTCTTTTTGGTATCCTTCCCAGTTGCCGCTGTTGAGATAGGGCAATGCCAGCTCGCCGAATACTTTTGTGTGAGTGATGTCTGCATCCGAGACCCCGGGCTTAGGAAATATTCCCCATTTCCGATCCTTTTTGCCACCCAGCAGCCAGTGAAAAATGGTGACGAAACTGACGATATTGGGATGCCGGTCCACCAGCGCGATATTGCCGGTAAGGATGGCTCCGGCTTCGGTTAACAGCTTTCTCACTCCTTCAAAGGCATTCAGCCACATATTCCTCGCCCCGGTGACAGTGAGCACAGGCGTATTCTTCAAAACAGCCCTGAAATCAGGATGCTGTAACAGCGAATTACAGGGAATGCTGGGGTAGAGGAACCAGGCCTGGTATCCCAGGACGATGAGGTCATAGGAAGACTCTTTCAGGGTGAAAGGCGCCAGCTCTACCGGCACACCCAGCACGCAGTCGGGCATTACCGAGTAAAAATGGTCGCTTTTCCAGGGGAAAGGATAATCCGTCACAGGCCTGATCCTTACCTTTTCGACAATAGCACCCGACGCGGCCAGCGGTTCCGTCATAGAATCGATAATTTCCCCCAACTGACCGGATTGCGAATAATAGATTGCTAATACTTTCTTACTCATGCTCCTAAAATATTAAAAATCTTCCGGGCGCAATATCTTTGATTTCCTGCTATAATCGATAATGGCCTGTTTCACCGCCGGAGACAAACGGTTAAAAGTATGATGAACGAGCCCGCTGTCTTTTTCCAGATCGGCGGAATACTTAACGATACGGGGAGCGTGTTCCTGTATGATAAGACGTAAAAAATGAAGCTCACCATTGGCGCTGTCTCTGGCCAGGGCAGTCTCCAGTTTTATACGTCCCGATTTAAAGAATTTTAGCTTTTCCGCCGGCACCCTGACCAGTCCCGCTTTTTTCATCAGCAATACACCCTCGTAAGCCTCCTTTTCATGGATGGAAGATGCCCCGATTATTGTCAGTTCGGTATTTATTTTATCCACATTTCCAGAAGCCAGCACACTGTAAAACGCCGCCCGGTCGAAATCCTGCCGTAATTCCTTCATTTCCCCCTTCCCAAAAAAGGAGAGAAATAATAGGGTAGCGGTGATTTTTATGTATAACATCCTGAAAATCATTTTTTTATATCAGAAACCTTCACTTACCTGCGAAATTAATTAATTCCCTTCGTTTTTAAGCGTTTCCTGATAGCCGACTGGTTTAAAATTACTTACTTTCACCTACTTTTGCGGCTTTTAACAATTGTTTAAAAAAGGGTAGGTTGGATACTAATAAAGAGCAATTTTCCGGTCAATGGGCCGTTATTTTGGGCGGTTCGAGCGGCTTTGGCCTTGCCACCATTGAAAAACTGGCTGCTCACGGCATGAGCATTGCAGTACTCTATCGCGAGACGGCAGTGGCAGAACGGGCGCTAAAGGAAAAATTTTCAACGATAGCCGCCGCAAGGGGGATCACCATACTTCCCTTTAACATTAATGCGTTGGATGCTGCGGCCAGGGAGTCGTTTGTAGAGCAATTTGCGGCAGCCGCCGGCAAAAGGAAGGTTGTCAGATTACTGCTTCATTCGATAGCAAGAGGTAACCTGAAGCCATTGACGGATGAACCCGGCTCAAGGGAGAATAAAGAAGTTCTTTCCATAGGGGATATTCAGCTGACCACTTATGCGATGTCCACCAGCTTGCTGGATTGGGTAAGAGCTCTTCTAAAAGAAGACCTCTTTTGCCGGGACGGAAGGATTATAGGTCTTACCAGTGAAGGGGCTCATAAATATTGGGAGGGGTATGCCGCTGTCTCCATAGCAAAAGCTTCGCTTGAAAGCCTGACCACTTACATGGCGATCGAATTGAGCAAATATGGGTTACGGACCAATCTGATCCAGGCAGGCATTACCGAGACGCCTTCCCTGAAAAGAATACCTGCCAGTAAACAGCTCATTGAATTATCTGTAGCAAGAAACCCACTGGGTAGAATGACAAGACCCGAAGACGTTGCAAAGGTCATTTACCTGTTATGCACGGAGGAGGCATCCTGGATCAACGGTTCGGTCATTCATGTGGATGGGGGAGAACATTGTTTATAATAATTGTCTGATGTATAAATATATAATAGACCTCCTCCCCTATAAATCCTCCTTCCTTTTTGTGGATAATATCTCCTTGCTGAATGAGGAAAGGGTAACAGGTGACTATACATTGAAAAAAGATTCTTTTTTTTATGAAGACCATTTTGTCGGTTATCCCGTTACACCCGGAGCCATTATCACCGAAATAATGGCGCAGATCGGATTGGTAGTATTGGGAGTATACCTTGTAAGCCAAACACCTGAAGACTATAAGGTGCCCGCGGAAAAGACCTTATTTCCCCTGCTTACTTCGACGGACATTTCTTTTCATCGGATGGTGCTGCCCGGAGAGAAAGTGACCGTAAATTCCCGGAAAGAATATTTTCGTTTCGGCAAGCTGAAATGTCGTGTCGAAATGCACAATGCGACAGGAGAAGTAATTGCTAAAGGCATCGTTTCAGGTATTATTAAGCAACGCTGATATAAACGTTGATATAAAAGTAGAATAGAATATGAGCCGCCGCGTCGTTATTACTGGCCTTGGAGTCGTTTCTCCCAATGGGGTGGGGGTTCCGGATTTTTTAAGTTCCATCCGCAACGGTGTTTCGGGCATCCGGTTTATGCCGGAGTACGAACAGCTCAATTTTAATTGCCAGGTCACCGGCCTGCCGGAATTTGAATTGAGTCATATAAAGAACTATATCCCGGAAGTCGCCCTCAATGGCTTAAAGGCTATTAGCATCGGCTATGGGATAAAGGCTGGCCTTGACGCATGGACGGATGCAGGTTATACCATGGACAGTGACCAGCCCCGCTGGGAAACGGGTTGCATCTTCGGTTGCAGTGTAGGCGACACCGCCGTCGTAAAGAATGTGATCAATCGTGTCGATGCCAGGGAATCAAAGAAACTGGGCTCACGGGTCGTAGAGCAGATCATGAATAGCGGCGTCACTGCCTATATCTCGGGGAGATTGGGCCTGGCTAACCGGGTCACCACCAACTCTTCTGCCTGCGCCACCGGCACCCAGGCGATCCTGATGGGCTATGAACACATCAAACACGGCCTGGCGAAGCGTATGCTGGTCGGCAGCACCGAACATGTAGATTCCTACATTTTCGGTACATTTGACTCCATGCGGGTTTTGGCCAGGAAATTCAACCACCTTCCTGAACAGGCTTCCCGACCTATGAGTGCTTCTGCTGGTGGCTTTGTTCCCGGCTCGGGCGCAGGCGCCATGATCCTGGAAGACCTGGATTTTGCACTGGAGCGCAACGCCACCATCTACGCCGAAATAGCAGGAGGAGCTTCCAATTCGGGAGGTCAACGCTCCGGGGGCACCATGACGGCGCCCGGCCCGGGAGGTATTGTCCGCTGTATCGCCGATGCCCTGGCCAGCTCCAATATCAACGCCCGGCAGATAGACCTGATCTGCGGTCACCTGACCGCTACCCATGCCGACCTGCTGGAAGTCCAGAACTGGGGCCAGGCACTGGATAGAAAAGGCGATGACTTTCCGTTAATCAACTCCCTGAAGTCGATGATCGGCCATTGCCTCAGCGCCGCAGGGTCCATTGAGGCCGTCGCCGTCGTATTGCAACTGATGCACCAGTTCGTACATCCGAACCTCAACCTCCAGGATCCTCACCCGGAAATCTTAAAGTTGATCAGCGCCGACAAACTGCCGGCCACCATGGTGAAAAAAGAAATTAATACAATTGCCAAAGCCAATTTTGGCTTTGGAGACATCAATACCTGCTTAATATTTTCAAAATACAATCATACATAATGGATAGACGAGAAATCTTAGAAGAGTTGAAAAAAGTACTGGCTCCCTACACGGAAAATAAAGAAATGCTGGCTGGCATCAACGAACAGACTGACCTCATAAATGACCTGAAGATTAATTCAGCCAACCTGGTAGACATCATCATAGATGCGGAAGCGAAATACAATATCGAGATCGATATGGACTCTTCCGAAAAAATGGTCGATGTAAAAAGCTGTATTGACGTGATAGCCGAAAAAATGAGCGTCCGGGAGTGAGCAGTACAGGCAACGATATTGTAGCGCTGACAGCCGTCAACCAACAACGTACCCATCATAGCAGGTTTTATTCCAAAATCCTTTCTGAAGCCGAACGTGCTCTCTATGACCGGCAGCCCCCGGCAGAAATGCTTTTTGAAAACTTTGTATGGCTCCTGTGGTCCGTTAAGGAATCCGTATACAAATACCTGAAAAGGACGGAGCCCGGTCTTGTATTTTCCCCCACCAGGATCATCATTCAATATATCGATGCCCCTCCTTCGGGTGAAGGGCTCTACAAAGGGAAGGCCCTCTTCGGGCCTCACTCTTTATATTTCCAATCGGTCCTATATCCCGAATTCATCGCCACCGTTGCGGGGAATAACGAGAGCTTTACAAACATCGGATGGGGTATCCGGTCTATCAGCCAATCAAATTATGACCATCAATCCTCAGCCGTCAGGACCTTTGCCCTGGATCACCTACATCGCCTGGTCCCCGGTATCGGGCATAGAGAAGACCTGCGCATAGAAAAGAACGGACAGGGCTGCCCTATTCTGTACAAGGGCGCCGAAGAACTCAACATCCCCCTCTCCCTGGCGCATCACGGTCATTTTATCTCCTGGTCGTTCTACTTCAGCAGAGAGGGCCGCTCGGTGATCTCGTGATATTTGATCACATCCTTTGCATAATAATGGATGACCATGCTCTTGCGGGTCTGGGCCGGATCTTTTACCGGCAGCCCCCCGTGGATCAGGTTGGCATGCCAGATGAGGATATCGCCTTTCCTGGCTAAAAACACTGCTTTTTCTAATTGATTTTCCCGGATCACCTCCTCTATCCTGTCTTCATAGTCTCCATAGTCTTTCTTTCCTAAGGTTAGCAGGGAAGTCCCTTCATTAAAATCATTGTTCAGCAAATAAGGCAGCCGGTGACTACCGGGATAATAGAACAGAGGACCATTATCCGGGTTGGTATCCTCCAGGGCAATCCACACGGCGATGAGATAACCCAATGGATAGGTAGTCATATGAATGCTGTCGGAATGGGCCCGTTGATTACTGCCATGCCAAAAATTGATCGTTTGAAAAGGAACCACTTCCTTATCTAATATAAAGCTCAACAGGTCCGTCAGCCTTGGGTCATAGGTAATGGCCCGGATGGTTGCCGACCTGCGATTGGCAAACATCAGTTTGTTGTCCGGGGTAGGATGAAGTTTACGGGAAAATACCAGGCGGTCGATCTCTTCCAGGATGGAATGGGTGGCCGCCTCATCGAAAAAATTCGGTAGAATAAGATAACCTTTATCCGACCAGGATAATAACTGCTGTTGTATATCCTCCGGGAAACGAGAAAACCCCGCCTGGAGGGGGGCCAGTTCCCGGGAATGCCCCCTGTCCAGCCAGGCCCTTGACTCTTTATCCGGGAAATTCTTACTGGAGATAGAGGCGATCACCGGCCGATGGATCGCATATCTTTTATAGGCCTCCCTGTTATGGGATAGACTTTTATAATGCAGCAGGTTGTAGATCCAGTGTAAAAACTTGTATTGTTTAATATTTATACGGCTCCCCATATTTAAGAATTCTTTTTTTTGCCAGGAATTCCACCAGGTTGAGCAAGGGGTTGGTCATCATGGTGGTGATCAGCGCCATTAGAACCATAATGGCGAATATCTGGGGCGACAGGATCCCCAGGTCATA
>Ga0310811_10008763_pt1 | contig 13024 bp, 10 predicted proteins | sample YCmetagenome_FD_207642 | JGI IMG/M metagenome (GOLD analysis project Ga0310811, IMG submission 207642) | Soil microbial communities from experimental microcosm in Duke University, North Carolina, United States - YC | ecosystem: Engineered > Artificial ecosystem > Soil microcosm > Unclassified ...
CTGGGGCAACGGTGGTGGTTATTACCCATGATGACCGCTATCTCGACGAGCTCCACCTGCCTGCGCGCAGAATCCGCATGGACGAAGGCCGAATAGTCGAGCAGCATTCGATTTCTTAGTAAGGTTGGGTGAGGGGGAGACCAGTAATGGCGTCGTATTACCTGGGTTCAACTGACGGCATGCCGCAGAACGCGCGCGTGTTCCGCCGGTTTATCCGCCGCCATTTTCCCAGCCTGACCGTCATGCTGCTGGCCGTGATGCTGGTCGGGACGTTTCTATTTCCCTTTATCGTGATCACGGTGCCGAGCGGCCAGGTCGGCGTCCTCTGGAAACGGTTCAACAGCTACGACCTCTACTGCTGGTGCTTCGTTGGTCGAGGCACGATCGTCGACCCACGAGAGCTGCGCGACGAAGGGCTCCACGTAATCTGGCCCTGGGACAAATTATTTCTCTACGATCTGCGGCTGCAGTCCAGAACTCAGACTTACAACGCGATCAGCAAGGACGGCGTCAGCGTCAATGCGCAAATCAACATGCGCTACCAGCTGCTGCACAACTATGTTGGCGTGTTGCACAAATTTATCGGACCGAATTATCTCTATTCGGTTGTGGACCCTGAAATCGGAAGTCGCGCGCGTGAAGTGATCTCACAGTACACGGCGCAGGAGGTCTACACTTCGCGCGAACAGATTCAGGAAAAGATCAGGCAGGAAGCTCAGAAGAGCCTGGCGGGCCACCTCAACAGCCTGGTTCAGCCGGAAGCGATGGAGCAGCCTGACCCCAAGCACTACAATGACTTTCTTCAGAACTCGATCCAAATCATCGATACTCTGGTGCTGAGCATTGAATTGCCACCGCCGATCGTCGCCGCAATCAACCGGCAGACGCAGCAATTCTACGAAATCCAGGAGTTCAAATATCGGGTTGAGCGTGAGGCTCAGGAGTCGACGCGTAAGCAGGTCGAGGCGAACGGAATTGCCGCGTTTCAACGGATTATAGGTCAGGGAATTTCCGACTCGTACCTGCGCTGGCGCGGGATCGAGGCAACGCTTGCGCTCGCACAATCCCCAAATTCAAAAATTGTCATAATCGGAAGCGGCAAGGATGGCATGCCAATCATTCTTGGAAACATGGACAGCCCGCCGGCGACACAACAGAAGTCTGGGGAGGGGGCCCCGGCTCCGGGCAGGAGCTCTGCAATTCCCTCGGTCGGTGGTGTGCCGGCCGATTCTAAGCCGACGACGGGCGAGCCCGCGGCGGTTGCAGGCAAAGACGATCAGCCGGGCTCAAATGCCCAGCTCGATCTTTCCCGCCTCAAGGCGATCCTTCCGTCCGTTCCGGAATGGTTGAGTCCCACGACAGGATCGCGCCCGGCCGAGAATGCGGCACCGCCGCGTCAGTAATAGCAGGCTTTTCGGATTGCCTTTGATGACTGAAATCCTTTGTAATGATGTGAGCGTGACGAAGTGAGTGTTTGCGAGGGGATCGGGACGTGAGCAACTCTGCGCGGTCAACTCAGTCAGGTTCGGCAAGGTCTCGTACCTATCGTCTGTTTATGACGCGGGAGGGGCGCTATTTGCTGGTGACCGCATTGATGGGCGGGATCGTCGGCTATCTCCTCGGTCTGAATTCAGCCTACGTCGAAATGTCAGCGGGCAAACTGGCGCTGCAGCAGAGCCGGGCTGAAAATCAGAAGATGAAAAGCGAGATGGCGGGTGAGAGTGTTAAGGCTGGCGCGATGGAGAGCGGTATTGCGAAGCTCCAGGCGACATTGGATCAGCTCATCCCGTCGGAAAATACCTACAACATCAAAGCAAACCAGTCTCTGATTGTGGGGGATGGGCGTCTGACCGTCGGGTTGGTCGGCGCGCCGGCAAACGAAAGCGTGACTCTCAATATCAACGGGAAACGCCAACAGCTTGGCACGGGAGACGTCTTGAGCGTTGCCGCCGACGGCCAGACCAACTGTCAGGTTCGCGTGCAATCGTTTGATATGTTCAAAGCCGTTGTAACGGCAACCTGCGGCAAGCGCTGAGCCGCCTGAACGCCAAAATTTGAGCGAAAAAAGAGCTTTCCGGTACCCGGAAAGCGGCCGCCCGTGCCCGCTCGCAGCCGATCCTCGAAGCGTACAGGCCAAAAATCCGTTAGCATCGTTCCCAACCGATTCGCCAGACGCTCGTAGGGAGCAGGGAAGCCATGAGGCAGATCATCACGGTTGCAACGATGAAAGGCGGTAGTGGTAAGAGCACGGTGGCAAGTTGCCTTGCGATTCATTGGCAGCTAACGGGTCGCAATCCCGCGATTATTGACGCCGATCCGCAGCGCTCGATTGCGCGTTTGGCAGCACGCGAACGCGCCCTTGGCGGTGTGGAAGTCGTCGAAGATTCGTCAGTGGATGCATGGAGGACGGCCCGGAAAATTGCCGGCACCGGGCGCCAGGTCGTGATTGATACGCCGGGGTTCCGCTCGCAAGCGACCTTGGCCTGCATTGCCGCTGCGGACTTTCTTCTCGTGCCGGTCAAGGCGTCCCCGCTCGATATTGATCGTATGCTCGATACGCTCAATTCTTTGATCGAGGCATCGGGCTCCCGGCGTCCGCTGTACCGCTGTCTTCTCACCCAGACGACAAGGGATTCGGTCATCGCCAAGCACGTGCGTGCGGAATTGATCGAGGCCGGCTTTCCGGTGCTCAATACCGAAATGAATAACCGGGTCATCTACGCGGAGGCAGCGTTGTGGGGAGCCACGCCGACACTGATCGAGCCGTCGGGAGCAGCGGCGCGTGAAATTGCCGCGATCGCGGCCGAGATTGACGATCTGACCGGCCTGCAAGCGGCAGCGTGAGCGATGAACAAAAAGAAGCTACCGAAGGCAATTCGTCCAACTGCAAAGAAACCGGCCACCGAGACAGTCCGCGCATCGCGTGCCGGTACGCCCGATCCAGGAAAGGTAGCACCATCTCGCTCAAAAGCAGGAACCGTCGCCGAGGGCGACCGGCGGTCTCGCGCGACAAAAGTGGTGGAACGCTTTTCATTCTGGTCCGGTGTCGCCGGCTTGCTTCCAATTCCATTCGTTGACCTTGCCGCCGTTGCCGCGCTTCAAATCCAGATGCTGCGGCTGATCTCTCAGGTTTACGACGTGCCTTTCTCTGAAAATCGGGGAAAGGCTTTGATCGCCGGCCTTTTCGGCACCGTCATTCCGGTAAGCACGGGTGTCGGAATGGCGAGCGTGGTGAAGAGCATCCCCATCGCTGGAACGGCGGTCGGGGCACTTGTAACACCCGCGCTGGCTGTGGCGGCGACCTACGCGATCGGTATGGTGTTCATTCAGCACTTCGCTTCGGGCGGGACGCTGCTTGACTTTGAGCCGCCGAATTATCGCGAATTCATCTCGCGGGAAATGCAGTCACACCTCGGGCGATCGTCAAAAACGAAACCCGAGCGCTCAGAGCCGACCTGAAAATCAGATTTTCCGGAATATCCGTGGCAAGACCGCACTAGAGCGGTCTTTTGCCGCCGGTTTTCGTCGCTTTCTCGGCGTCCCACCACCATACGGTCGGGAATGCGGACATTCCGTATTTTGGCATCGTCTCCGGGTGACTGAACCTGTCCCACCGCGCGGTGCGTAGCTTCGAGTAGCTCCACTGCGGCACAACAAACTGGTTCCACAACAGGACTCGGTCGAGTGCCTTGGCGGCGGCCACGAGGTCTTCGCGTGTCTTCGCGTATATGACTTTTTCGATCATCGCGTCGATCGCCGGATTTTTGATGCCCATGACATTGTCCGACCCGACCTGATCGGCTGCGGCCGAACCCCAGTAGCCGCGTTGCTCGTTCCCGGGCATCAGGGATTGCCCCCACCCGAATGTAATGATGTCGAAGTCCCAACTGCGGAGCCTGTTCTCGTACTGCGCCTGGTCGACCGTGCGCACCGATACGGTCATGCCGACTTTTTCGAGCGCGGGCTTGTAAAACAGGTAAACACGCTCAAACAGCGGCGCGTTGGTCAAAAGCTCGACCTCAAACGGGGCGCCGGTCTTGGCATTGACCATTTGCTGATTACGGACCTCGTAACCCGCTTCCTTGAAAAGGCGCAGCGTCTCGCGAAGATTGTTGCGTATCGCCGTCGGATTGCCGTTGACCGGATTCTTGTAGGGCGTGGTGAATACTTCGGGCGGCACCTTGTCGCGGACACCTTCGAGCAATTCACGCTCGCGTCCCTCCGGCAGGCCGGTTGCCATTAACTCGGGTATTCCTTGGAAGTAACTCGAAGTTCGCATGTACTGCCCGAAGAAAATCTGTTTATTCATTTCTTCGAAGTCGAACGCATAGTTGAACGCGAGTCGTACCCGCGGATCCTTAAACTTGTCGCGGCGCAGATTGAAAGCGAAGGCCTGCATCAGGCCGATGTTGTTGATGGGAAATTCCTCTAGGATGACACGCTTGTCGGCTACTGCGGCGAAATCGTAAGCCGTCGCCCAGTTTTTCGCACTGTTTTCGGTTCGCCAGTCGACCAGGTCGCCCTTGAATGCTTCAATCGCGATCGTCGCATCGCGGAAATATTCGTATCGCAAATTGTCGAAGTTATCGCGGCCGATATTGACGTTGAGATCTTTTCCCCAATATTTCTGCACGCGTTCGAATGTGATGTTGCGGCCGGCGGAAAATTCCTTGATGCGATATGGGCCGCTGCCAAGCGGCGGCTCGAGTGTCGTTTCGCCGATCGAGCGCTTCTTTCCCTCACCGTCGGTTCCGTCCCACCAGTGCTTTGGCAGGACAGTGAGTTGACCGACCACCTGCGGCAGTTCACGGTTTCCTGTACCGTCGAAATGGAACATGACCTCGTGGTCGCCGGTCTTTTCGGCTTTGGTGACCTGCCGGTAGCTCGCGCCGGCCTGCGGGCTGAACTTCTTGAAGGCGTCAAATGAAAAGACCACGTCGTCGGGCGTGACCGGCTTGCCGTCATTCCATTTTGCGTTGGAGCGCAATCGGAACGTCGCCGAAGAATAATCGTCGGCGTGGGTGACAGCCTCGGCAAGGAGGCCATAGCTGCTGGCAACTTCATCGAGCGCCGACACCATGAGGGTGTCGTAGAGAAATTCGGTGCCACTCACCAAAGTACCCTTCACGCCCGCGACGACGGGGTTGAAATTGTCGAAACCTCCGAGCGCGATTTGCGATGCGGTGCCGCCTTTCGGGGCTTTCGCGTTTACGTAATCGAAGTGCTTGAATCCCGCAGGATACTTGAGCTCGGAAAGTTTTGAGAGACCGTGGCGCCAGGTGCCCGTCTCACGTGCATGCGCGGTCGATGCCTGCAATGAATTTTTGAGCACCAACGGCCCTCCCGCGAACGCAAGGAGGGCGGTTTTCATCAGGGATCGGCGGTCCATTGGCACTCCAGATACTCAGTCGCGCAACATACCATTATGCGCGAACCGCACGGATTTTGAAGGCCGCCGGTTAGCGCCGCGGATGACTCAGCATCGCAGACGCTCCTCTTCGAGGAAAGTACCGCGTAGCCGCCGAATGACTGGATAAGACCCTGAAAAACAACAAGGCGCCGAACAAAAATCCGGCGCCTTGTCGGAGATTCAGATCATCGATTGGCCCTCGAGGGACCTCTCACAATCCTCAGCCTGGGCAGACCGAGAGACCGGTGCACGCGCCAAGGGTATAGTTCACTTGTTCGCTGCCCGCAGCCGCTTCCAGCGCCTCGTCGGAGACTTCAAAAGCCAGTACGTCTTCTTGATTAGTCATGGTTACAATTCCTTTCGTTTGCCAGCGGCGCCGGCAGTGAGAAGGTCGATTAGAAAATCAGAACGCCCCCCCAGCGCCATGACCTATGATCCGATGCAGAAATTGCAAAGTCAATTGGGGAAAAGCCTATTCCTGCAGTTACTTATGACCGTTGCACGACGGAATTTCCCGATCGATGGTGCGGTCTGGTTGCAGGTCAAGGTTGCTGGCATCCCGCAGTTGTTGTCGGGTAGCCACGCGCGGCTCCAATTCGTGCAGATTCCCGCGTAAATTCAAAAGCCTTGGCCCGCGTTCTGCGACGCAGCAGCGGTCTGGCGCACCGAGTATTCGCTGCCCGCTCGGATATAATCCTTGGGCACTGTGTGAGGCCGCATGGATTCCTTCTACGACCGCCTGATCAATCGTGCGGCGACAATCGACGACCTTCTTTCAGACGAGTTCGAAGCCATCCCCCGAGAGGCGGATGAGGCCGACTCCGGCCAACGCCGTCTGGCAGTCTGGTGCCAGTCGGCCGCTAGCGGCGATTGGTCGCTCTTCGAGCGCAGGATCAAACGTGACGGGCTGGATTCTGCCGAGGTTCTCGCGCGGCTTACATCGGCCCGGCGGAAGCCAACCGCACCGATGCCACCATGGGCTGCGGATGCCGCCTGGATTCTACCTGCTCTTGAAGACACAGGCACCACGCCAGCGGCCAAGCCGTCCGGCAGCAAATCCGAGCCGGTGGCATTCGAGCATCTTTTGGCGCGCCTGGTGGGCCGCGCTGCAGCGCTGCTGCAATCAGGGCTCGGCGACAAAGCGGCCGCAAACCTGAAGGCATCTGCGTATGACGGCCTGCAGCGTGCGCTTCTTGCCGATCTTTCAGAGTTGGCTGCCCCGGCGTTTTACGAGCGCTTCGCCGCGATGCGGAATGCGGCTGAAACCGCGGGGCTTCGACAGGATGCCCCGACGTCGCTCTACGAAAAATTCGTCTCCGAGATGAAACTCACCGGCCTCCGGCAGCTCTTCGAGGAGAAGCCGGTGCTTCTACGGCTGATCAGCACGATCGTTCGGCAGTGGATCGAGACCTCTCGGGAATTTATCCGGCGCCTTGATGCCGACCTGCCGTCTATTCGCAGCGCCGTACAGGTTAGTGCGCAGGGCGGGGTCGCTCAGATTGAAGGTGGCTTTTCCGATCCGCACAACGGAGGCCGTTCGGTAAAGATCGTCATTTTCGCAGACGGCTCGAAGGTCCTTTACAAGCCGAAAGATCTGCGGGTCGATGTTGCCTGGCAGGAGCTGGTCGACCGTTTGAACCGTGCGACGCCCCCGGTCGAACTGAAAACGGCGCGCGCGCTCGCACACGACGGCTATGGGTGGACCGCCTGCATCGAGCATGCCGGATGTGTCTCGCCCGACGAGTTCAATACTTTTTTTAGGCGTGTAGGGGCCTGGCTCGCGCTCTTTCATTGCTTTGCGGCCAACGACATGCACCAGGAAAACATCGTTGCTGCCGGAAGCCATCCGGTGCCGATCGATCTGGAAACCATCCTTCAGTCGTCCAGCGGCGACCAGAACCGCTCGGAACCGGAAGACGCGGCTTTTGATGCCGCTACGGAAAAGCTCGCCAACTCTGTGATGGCGACGGGGTTGCTTCCTGCCTATGGCCGGGGTCCGGACGGCAAGGTTTTTGCAATGGGGGGCGTGACGGCGGACTGGAACACAAAAATCAAAATCAAATGGGAGAACATCAATTCTGACGGCATGCGTCCGACGCGCTGGAAAGACGTGGCCACAGACAATCCCAATCTGCCGCACGTGAACGGGCTCTACGCGAAATTTTCGGATCACATTGATGAGCTGATTACGGGCTTTGACGCCTATACGCGATTTCTTCTGGAAAAAGGAAACAGCGTGGCGCTGTTCGAAGGCTTTTCCGGACTGACTGTCCGAAAGGTTGTTCGCGCTACGCGGTTTTACGCCATGTTGCTCCAACGTTTGAAAAATCACAAAACGATGGATGACGGTGTGACGTGGTCGGCGCAGGCGGACTTCGTGGCGCGCCTTGCCGATTGGGATGCCGCCGACGATCCGCTTTGGCCGGTCCAGCGCGCGGAAAGATCCGCGCTCCTGGCGCTGAACGTTCCGCACTTTGTCTCGGCGACAGACGGCGACGAGCTGAGGGATGAGGCAGGCTTTCGCAAGCGGCTGCCGGCGACCGACGGCATTACGCGTGCAACTGCGCGTTTCGTCCACCTTGATCGCGACGAGATCGACTGGCAGGTCAAGGTCATCAAGATCAACACAAACTCGCTTGTGGCTGCCGACCGTCCAGCGGCTGCGCCTGCGCGGCGTCAGCTCCCCAAATTGCGTGGGCCGGCGCCTACGGATCAGACTTTTCGGGCCGAGGCCCAACGGGTCGCCGACGAACTCGCGAGTTATGCCATCCGACGCGGTCCGGCCGCCGCCTGGATCGGACTCGACTGGCTTGGCGATGCCGAGGTGTTCCAGCTCGTAACGTTGGGGCTCGATTTGTACAACGGCACGGCTGGTCTTTCCCTTTTTCTGTCCGCACATGCTGCCGTCACGGAACATCCGGCGTCACGTGAGCTGGCGCTCGCCGGCGTTGCGCGGCTTCGAAAGCAGATCAAGTCCCGGAATGCAGCCAGATTGGCCCGGTCTCTCGGCCTTGGCGGGGGGACGGGTCTCGGTTCGATCGTCTACGCCTTGACCGTGATGTCGAAAAATTTGCGCGATCCCGGACTGCGTGACGATGCCCACCGCGCCTCCGAGCTTATGACCGATGAGCTGATCGCGGCCGATAAACGCCTGGATGTGATTGGAGGAAGCGCCGGCGCCATCCTTTGCTTGCTCCGTCTTTACCGTGACGGGCAATCTGAAGCGGTGCCGCGCAACCAGGTGCGGCGAGCATTTGCTTGCGCAAGCTCGGGTAGGCGAGGCGGGGCGGCGCAGCTGGGTGGGGCAGGGAATGGGTTCACGCGCGCTCAATGGAATGTCCCACGGCGCGGCTGGATTTGCCTATGCGCTGGCTTCTTTGTCCGCCGCGACCGGGCGCGAAGATTTTGCTGCTGCCGCACAGGAGTGCGTTGACTATGAAGATTCCAGCTTTAGCCCGCAGCGTGGCAATTGGCCCGATCTGCGTATCGAAGGGGGAGACGCCTGGCCCTGTCAGTGGTGTCACGGAGCGCCCGGTATAGGCCTTGGCAGGATCGGCATGGCTCGCCTGCCGAAGATGAGCAGCCCGGCCTTGAATGCGGATGTTCAGGGCGCGGTCGAAGGTACACAAGCGGCATGGCCTTCCTCCTTCGATACGCTGTGCTGCGGAACATTGGGCAGCGTCGAATTCCTGTGCGAGGCGGGTGATTTGCTTGGGCGCAACGATCTTCAGGAACTTGCCAAACGCGAGCTGGCCAGCGTGCTGCAAAACGCGGCGGATAAAGGCGACTACCGCTGGAACAGCGGAGAGCGGCGATTCAATTTAGGTTTCTTCCGCGGCATGGCCGGGGTCGGCTACACCGCCTTGCGGCAGGTCGCCCCATCATTGCCCAACGTACTCATTTTCGAGTAGCCGCTGACGTCGGCTTCCGTCTTAGCTGGTGAGACTTCCGAGCGATTAAATGTCGCTGTAAACCGGTTTGCGCCAGGAACGCCGCTGCCCGGGGCCGGGCGGCCCTTGCCGCGGTGCACTTGCCGCGCGACTATGGCGCCAACGAGAAGACGTCCAATTCGATAATTGTAGGGGAGGGCTTATGAGTACAACTCCAAAACTTGCAGCGCTGATAGCGGCACTCGTTCTTGGTGTCGCCGCGGGAGCCGCCGATGCAAAGGACAAGGTGAAGGTCGGCTTCATCGGTCCGCTGACCGGCGGCGTGTCCGTGAATGGACTTGGCGGGCGCAACTCTGCCGATCTGGCGGTGCGGCTGCGCAACGCCGACCCGAAATCAAAATATGAATACGAGATGGTCGTGCTTGACGACGAGTGCAAGCCGAACGTCGCAGTGCAAGTCGCCACCAAGATGGCCGCCGACAAGGATATCATCGCCGGCGCAACGCACTATTGCTCGGTGACGGCGATCGCCACCGTCGACACTTATCATAAGTTTAATTTTCCGGTGATCGTGTGGGGCGCGGTGCTTCCCGACATCACCTATCGCAACAAGTATGACGAGGTCCATCGCGTCAACGGCACGATGATCAACCAGAACGACGCCAACGCCGAATTGATTTCCAAGCTTGGCTACAAGACCATCGCCGTCATTCACGATACGACCGATTACGGCAAGGGTCATAACGAGTACTTCAGCAAAGCGCTGGCCAAAATCGGCAAGGCCAACATCGTTGGCACATTCGGTGTTACCGCCGATCAGCAGGACTTCACTGCTGAGCTCACCAAGATCAAAGCACTCAATCCTGATGTTATTTATTTTGGCGGCCTGACGCCCATCGGCGTGCGCATCCGTTCGCAGATGGACAAGCTCGGCCTCAAGGCGGCGTTTGACGGCACGTCCGGCATCGTGTCCGACGCCTATATCCAGGGGCTGGGCCCGCTGGCCGAAGGCACCTTGGCCTTCCGTGAAGGCGCTCCGGCCGAGAAACTGCCCGGCGGCAAGTTCTTCATGGAAAAATACAATGCACAGAAATACGACAATCCGCCGGAAGCCTATGGTCCATTCGCCTACGCTGCGATGGACATGATCCTGGATACGATCGAGAAGGTCGGGCCGGATCGCAAGAAGGTCATCGCGGACCTGGCGAATGTAAAGGATCGGGACTCGATCGTCGGAAAGATCACGTTCGACGATCATGGGCAGAATACGGTGCCCGTCATCACGAAGTACGTCGTGCAAGACGGCAAGTTTGTGGAGTGGGATGACAGTGAGTATGCCAGCGGCAAGCGCAAGCTGCCGGGGCAGAAATAGGTCGACGCGACCGGGGCCGCGGGAGGCGCGGCCCCGTTTTCTTTAACACCTCGCAAGATCGCCGGACATGGACGCGGGCCTGCTTGCTCAGTACGTCATGAATGGGCTGATGCTCGGCATGATGTATGCGCTGGTGGCGGTCGGATTCACGCTTTTCTTCGGTGTGCTCGACGTCATCAAGTTTTCCCATGGCGATGTGCTGACGGTCGGAGCTTTCGCGGCGCTTGCGACCTATGTCGGCCTCCACATGCTGGGGCTGAACTCAAACTGGCTCGCGCTCGTCGTCATGCTGGTGGCGGCGACCTTGGCGATGGCGTTTCTCGGCATGGCGATCGCCCGTTACCTCGTGTTGCCGCTGCGTTCGGCGCCGGCGCTCAACACGCTGCTGATCACGCTGATGCTGGGCACGGTTTTGCGCGAATCCGTCCGGCTTTTTTATCCGCAGGGCGCCAACCCGAAGCCGTTTCCGGCCTTGCTCCCGCGCGCATCGATTGATTTGGGCGAGTTCAATCTACGGCTCGACAACGTCCTCATGCTGACGGCCGGTGTCCTGGTGATTGTCGGCCTTCAGTACCTGCTCAACCGCACCAAGCTTGGCCTGGCCATTCGTGCCGTCGCGCAGGATGAGGAAACCGCGCGCACGATGGGCATCAATTTCACTGCGATCGTTCTGGTGACCTTCGCGCTCGGCTCTGGTCTTGCGGCCTTCGCGGGCGTCATGAACGGCCTCTATTACAACGAGATCAATTTCGGGATCGGCCTCTACCTGGGCGTCGTTGGATTTTCCGCCGCCATTATCGGCGGTCTTGGCAGCATTTATGGCGCAATTCTCGGGGGCTTCCTGTTCGCCGCCCTGCAGACGATCGGCACCGTCATGCTGCCGTTCGCCAGCGCCTATAAAGATGTCTTCGCGTTCGCCGTTGTCATTGCGATCATGGCCTGGCGTCCGACCGGGCTGATCCGCGAAAAAATAAGCGAGCGGGTCTAGCAATGGCGCAGAAGGGACAGACCACGGTATGGCCGGGCATTATCGCCCTTGCGATTGCGACGGGCTATTTCATTGCAATGCTCGGCGCCGAAAAGCAGAACCTGATCATCGTCCTGCTGGCGGGTGGAATCGTGGCGGTGCTGGCCGCTGCCTGGCTCGGCCTGCTCGAGACTGTGAGTGCGTCATTCGTGGAGCACGAGGACGGCTTGGCCCTTTGCGCCATCGGCGCGGCGTGCGCGGTGGGGGCGGTTTTTCACGACAATCACTTCGTGCTTTTGCTGGTGATCACCGTGCTGCTGTATTCGGTGGCGACGCTTGGGCTCAATGTTCAGTTCGGCTATGCGGGCGTGCTCAATTTCGCCGGCGCTTCGTTTTTCGGTATTGGCGCCTATACGTCTGCCGTCCTGAATGCCTACACGGCCGTGCCGCATTTGCTGGTCCTCTTGGTTGGCGGGCTGCTGGCGGCCTTCGTGGGCTCGTTTTTGCTGCTACCGGTGCTGCGAACGCGCGGGCATTACGCCGCGGTCGTCACGATCGCCTTTGCGCTGCTGTTCAAGACCTTTCTCGAGGTGAACGACGTGCTCGGCGGCCCGCAGGGCATGCAAGTCAAGGGCATGCGCATTCTCGGCTGGTCGTTCAACGACAATATCGAGATCGGAAAGATCTCGATGTCCTTCTATATGAACTATTTCGTTTTGAGCCTGCTGTTGCTGGTCGGCGCATTTGTTCTTGTCCGTCGGCTCGAGCGGTCCTGGATCGGCCTCAACCTTGACGCTCTGCGGCTCGATGAAACCGCGGCTGGCTGCTTTGGCCTCGACATCGTGCGCTGGAAGATCACTGCATTCCTGATCGGAAACTTTCTTATCGGTATTGCGGGAGCGCTGTTCGGAATGGTCGGTGGGTTTGTCGCACCCAACAACTACACATTTGCCGACTCACTCATCCTGGTTTCGATCCTGCTGCTTGGCGGCATTGGAAATCCGTGGGGGCTCATGGTTGCAACCATCATCGTCGTGATCTTGCCCGAGAAATTGCAGACCATTCAGGAGTACCGGTTCCTGCTTTACGCGCTGATGGTGATCGCGGTTCTGCTGTTCCGGCCGGAGGGGCTGCTGCCGCGGCCGGTGCGCCGCTATTTCCCGGGATGGCGGCCATGAGCGCCTTGCTCGAAGCGCACGGTCTTTCCAAGCACTTCGGTGGCGTACAGGCGCTGGATGGGCTCAATCTTGCCGTTGCGGCGAACGAGATCCTCGGGCTTATCGGCCCCAATGGTTCCGGCAAGACCACGTTTTTCAACGTGATCACCGGGATCTACGACGCCGATGCCGGGCGCGTCGCGTTCAATGGCGCCGACGTCACGAATG
>Ga0310811_10008764_pt1 | contig 13023 bp, 9 predicted proteins | sample YCmetagenome_FD_207642 | JGI IMG/M metagenome (GOLD analysis project Ga0310811, IMG submission 207642) | Soil microbial communities from experimental microcosm in Duke University, North Carolina, United States - YC | ecosystem: Engineered > Artificial ecosystem > Soil microcosm > Unclassified ...
GCCACGGGCATCGTCCTGGACCAGCCGCGCCCGGTGCAGCGCCTGCCGGGCTTTGAAGACGGCTGGTGGTCCGTGCAGGATGCCGGGGCGCAGCTTGCAGCGCCGCTCCTGGACGTGACCGACGGGATGCGCGTGCTGGATGCCTGCGCGGCCCCCGGCGGCAAGACGGCGCACCTGCTTGAATTGGCCGACATCGATCTGCTCGCCCTGGACGCCGACGCCGGCCGGCTGCGGCGCGTGGGCGATAACCTGCGCCGCCTGGGCCTGGACACGCCGCGGGTGGCCCTGCGGGCCGCCGACGCCGCCGATCCCGCCACATGGTGGGACGGGCGGCCGTTCGACGCCGTCCTGGCCGACGTGCCGTGCACCGCCTCGGGCATCGTGCGCCGGCACCCGGACATCCGCTGGCTGCGGCGGCCCGACGACGTGCCGCGTACCGTCAAGCTGCAGGCACGCATCGTCGATGCGCTATGGCGCACCGTGGCGCCGGGCGGGCGCCTGCTGTATGTGACCTGCTCGGTTTTCCCGGACGAATGCGAACGCCAGGCCGTTGCCTTTGCCGCCCGCCATGCCGATGCCCGGCGGCTGGACGCGCCGGGACAACTGCTGCCCGTCGCCTCCGGCGCAACAGAAGCAATGCAACATGATGGCTTTTTCTATGCCTTGTTTGCCAAGGCCAGCTGAATCGCCAAGAATAAAGGGGTTGCAGCGTCGATTTATCGTATGTCCATTTCCACGCGCCTGATCTTGTTGTTGTTGGCCACCGTGCTGTCGCTGCCGTGGGCTGGCGAAGCATATGCGGCCGATCCCAAGGTGGTAAATGTCGACCCCGTCATCCGCGACGGCAAGGTCGAAATCGACGCGGATATCCGCTTCGAACTGAACGATCAACTGCGTGAAGCCGCCGAACGCGGTGTTCCGCTGTACTTTACGGCCGATCTCGTCATTACGCGCTCGCGCTGGTGGTGGCTGGACACCACGGTCGCCGATACCAGCATGACCTGGCGCATCGTCTACAACGCCCTGACGCGCCAGTGGCGCGCCGGCGTCGGTGAACTGAGCCTGCCGGTGCAGTCATTGGACGCGGCAATGGACATAGTTCGGCACATACGTGGTTGGGCGGTCGCCGATGCCGGCGATCTGTCCACCGGCGTGCGCTACGACGGCCAATTGCGGCTGCGCCTGGATACTTCGATGCTGGCGCGCCCCTTCCAGGTCAATGCGCTGAACAGCAGTTCGTGGTCGGTGGCCACGCCCTGGAAGAATTTCGATTTCGCGCTCGCCGACCCGTCGGGGGATAAACGATGAGGCGCCTGCTGCGCATCGCCCTGGTCGCGGGCGCGCTCGCCGGCATCCTGCTGCTGGGCCTGCTGGCCTGGTCCACCGGCAATGCCTCGCGCCTGGCCCGCTACTACGATGCGCTGCTGGTGCTGAACGGCGTGGTCGCGCTGGCCCTGTTCGCCTGGGTGGTGGCGCTGACGGTCAAGCTGGTGCGGCAGATCCGCCGGCGCCAGTTCGGCGCGCGGCTCACGGCGCGCTTCGCGCTGGCCTTTACCTTGATCGGCGTGGTGCCGGGTGCCCTGATCTACACCCTATCGGTGCAGTTCCTGTCGCGGTCCATCGAGTCCTGGTTCAACGTGCGGGTCGACAGCGCGCTGGAATCCGGCCTGAACCTGGGGCGCGCGGCACTCGACTCGCTATTGGCGGACCTGGATTCCCGGGCCCGCTCCATGGCCACGGAATTGAATCGCACCTCCGACGGCAATATCGCGCTGGCCTTGACCCGGCTACGCGAATCCAACGGCGTGCAGGAAGCGATGGTGTTCACCGGCGGTGGCCGCATGATCGCCTTTTCCACCAATCAGTACGGCCAGCTGCTGCCCGAACTGCCGCCGTCCACGGTCCTGAACCAATTGCGGCTCTCGCGCGGCTATTCCGCGGCGGAAGCCGACGATCCGCTGGACAGTGGCCAGGGCGGCCTGCATCTGCGGGTCGTCATTCCGCTGATCACGCCCGATCGCTTCGATACGCTGGGCAGCTCGGGCGGCGAGCCGCGCTGGCTGCAGCTGATCCAGCCGGTGCCCGAGCAGATCGCGCACAATGCCAACCGTGTGCAGCAGGGCTATCGCGACTATCAGGAACTGGCGATTTCAAGGCTGGGCCTGCGCAAGCTCTATGGCATCACGCTGACGCTGGCCTTGCTGGTTTCCGTGTTTGCCGCCATTGCCGTGGCCCTGTCGCTGTCCAAGCGCCTGGTGCGTCCGCTCTTGCGCCTGGCGGCCGGTACGCAGGCCGTCGGCGTGGGCGATTACCGGCCCTTGCCCGAACCACCCGAGCGTGACGAAGTCGGCCAGCTCACGCGCTCGTTCAATGCCATGACGCGGCAGCTGGACGAAGCGCGGCGCATGGTGGAAAGCAATCGCCAGCAACTCGAACGTTCCAACGTGTACCTGGAAAGCGTGCTTTCCAACCTGTCTTCCGGCGTGCTGGTGTTCGACGAAAGTTTCCGCGTCACCACGCTCAACCAGGGGGCCCAGACCATTCTGCAGGCCGACCTGCGTTCCGTGATCGGCCGCCCGCTGGAAACCGTCGAAGGCATGTTGCCCTTCGCCCAGATCGTGCGGCAGGCATTCGCCGCGCATACCGCCGTGGGTTCCGAGCGTCTGCACTGGCAGCAGCAGTTCGAAATCCAGCTCGTTCCGGCCGCGAGTCCCCCGGACGCCAGTCCGCAGACCGCCACGCTGCTTGCGCGCGGCACGCATTTGCGCGTCGATGGGCGCGGCAACGGCTATCTTGTCGTGTTCGACGACATCACGGAATTGATGTCGGCCAACCGCGCCGTGGCCTGGGGCGAAGTCGCGCGCCGGCTGGCGCACGAAATCAAGAATCCGCTGACCCCCATCCAGTTGTCGGCCGAACGCCTCGCCATGAAGCTGGCCGACCGCCTGGAACCCAACGATCGGCGCATGCTCGAGCGCTCCACCAACACCATTGTCAACCAGGTGGCGTCCCTCAAGCACATGGTCGATGACTTCCGTGAATTCGCCCGCACGCCGCCGGCCGTCATGAAACGCATCGATTTCAACGAGCTGGTGGCCGACGTTCTATCCCTGTACGGCTGGGATCCCGTCGAAGGCGTGTTGCGCGATCACGTGAATTCGCTCAATCTTGATGTCGAGCTGGAAGCGGGCCTGCCGGCCATCGAAGGCGATCCCACGCAATTGCGCCAGGTGATACACAATCTATTGGCCAATGCGCGCGACGCCATCGCCGATCAGAAAGAAGGTAAGGTGCGCGTGGTCACTCAGCTGACGCGCGCGCGCCATGGCGATGGCGACGAGCAGGTGGCGCTGCGTTTTACGGTGGCCGACACCGGTCCGGGCTTTTCGCCGCAGGTCATGCAGCGGGCCTTTGAACCTTATGTGACCACCAAGGCGCACGGGACTGGGTTAGGATTGGCGATCGTTCGCAAGATCGTTGAAGAGCACGGCGGACGCATCGATCTCGCCAATCGGCGAGAAGGCGGTGCCCGCATTTCGATACTGTTGACCCGTCTGGCGGGCGGGGTCGATACTCTGGACGCAACCGCACAACAACAGGATAATGCGGCTACGCAATAGGTGGACGGGTTTATGGCCAGAATTCTGGTGGTTGATGACGAAGTTGGCATTCGCGAGCTTTTGTCAGAGATCTTGTACGACGAAGGACATACGGTCGAACTGGCCGAGAACGCGGCCCAGGCCCGAGCCGCTCGTCTACGGTCGCGCCCTGACCTCGTGCTTCTGGACATCTGGATGCCGGACACGGACGGTGTAAGCCTGCTCAAGGAATGGGGCTCCCAGGGCTTGCTGGACATGCCCGTCATCATGATGAGCGGCCATGCCACCATCGATACGGCGGTCGAGGCGACCCGCATCGGCGCGCTGGATTTCCTGGAAAAGCCCATTACGCTGCAGCGTTTGTTAAAAACTATTTCTGCGGCGCTGTCCCGTGGCCGTGCGCCGCAACCCGTGCCGGCCGCGGTTTCCATGGCGGCCGTCCCCCTGGAAGACGAGCTGGATGCGGTGCCTTTGCCGGCCAACTCGGTCGAAGTCCCGGCGGGTTCCAATGGTCTGCTGGGCAGCATCTCGCTGGACCAGCCCCTGCGCGAAGCGCGCGACGCCTTCGAACGCATTTATTTTGAATATCACCTGGTGCGCGAAAGCCATAGCATGACCCGTGTGTCCGAAAAGACGGGCCTGGAGCGCACCCACCTGTACCGCAAGCTCAAGCAATTGGGCATTGAGTCCGCGCGCAAGCGCAGTACATGAAAATCCTGATCGTCGGTGCGGGGCGAGTAGGCACCAGCGTGGCCGAAAACCTGGTCTCCGAGCAGAACGACATCACGGTCATCGACACCGACGCACGCAATCTTCTGGATCTGCAGGAACGCTGCGATCTACGCGGCCTGCAAGGCGACGGCACGCAGGTTTCGGTGTTGCGCGATGCGGGGGCCGAGGACGCCGACCTGTTTATCGCCTGCGCCGCCTCGGATGCCGTCAATCTGGTCGCTTGCCGCATCGCGCGCCAGATATTCAATATTCCCCGGCGCATCGCCCGTATTCGCTCGTCCGATGTGGCCGAACACCCCGAACTGATGGGCGACGACGGCTTCTGTGTCGACGCGCTGATCAGCCCCGAACGCAGTGTCACCACCTATCTGCACAGCCTGATCGAATTTCCCGAGGCCCTGCAGGTGGTGGAATTCGCCGGCGGCCGCGTCAGCGTGGTGACCGCCCGCGTGGACCGCGGCAGCGCCATGGCGAATCGATCCCTGGATGCGCTGCCGGAAGTCTGGCCCGATGTCTCGGCGCGAATTGTCGATATCGTGCGTGACGGCCGTCCGCTGCAGGCCACGCGCGGCACGCTTATCCTGCCCGGCGACGAAGTCGTGGTGGTCGCCGATACGCGCCATGCCCGCCGGGCCGTCCGCCAGCTGCGCGCGGCCGAGAAAACCGCGCGGCGCATCATGATCGCCGGCGGCGGCAATATCGGCCTGCGCCTGGCACGGGAGCTGGCCGAGGAAAACTACAGCGTGCGCCTTATCGAGCATGGCGCGGCGCGTTGCCAGTACCTGGCGGAAAAGTTGCCGCCCAATGTCCTGGTCCTGCACGGCAACGCCACCGACGAGGCCCTGCTGGAACGCGAAAATATCCAGGATATGGATACCTGGCTGGCGCTGACCAGCGACGACGAGGACAACATCATGTCCTCGCTGCTGGCCAAGCGCCTGGGCGCACGCCGTGTCATCGCCCTGATCAACCGCCAGGCCTATGGCGAACTGATGCAGGGCAGCCATATCGACGTCGCGGTGTCGCCTTCGCATGCCACGATGAGCGAGCTGCTGCGCCATGTGCGCCGCGGCGATGTGGTGGCCGTGCATCGGCTGCGGCAAGGTGTTATCGAGGCGGTCGAGGCCGTGGCGCACGGCGACCACCGTAGCTCGCGCGTGGTTGGGCGAAAGGTGTGCGAAGTGCGCCTGCCCAAGGGTGCCTGCATCGGGGCGCTGGTGCGGGAAGACGAGATCATCATGCCCGATCCGGACACCGTCATTCAGCAGGACGACCATGTCATCGTGTTCGTCCCGGGCCGCAACCAGATGGCCCGTGTCGAAAAGCTGTTCCAGGTTTCGGCGTCCTTTTTCTGATCGTCCCCCGCTCATGCGACCTTTCCGTCCTATCGCTCCCCTGGGAGGTGGCACGTGAACCGGCTGGCTTCGGTATTGAACCTGCTGGGCGTGATCATGGCGCTGTTTTCCCTGACCATGGTCCTGCCCCTGGGCCTGGCCATCTATACCGGCGACGCGGCGCTGAGCGCCTTCGTCGACGCTGCCCTGATTTCCCTGGCCGCCGGCGGCCTGTTATGGGCGGCCACCCGCCGCCACCGGTCCGAGCTGCGCCCGCGCGACGGTTTCCTGCTGGTCTCCATGGTGTGGACGGTGCTGCCGGCGCTGGCGGCCATTCCGCTGTTCATCTACTTCAACCGCGCCGGGACGCCGCTGTCGTTCACGGACGGCTATTTCGAGGCAATGTCCGGCCTGACCACCACGGGCGCCACCGTGCTGACCGGGCTGGACCGCCTGCCGGCGTCCATCAATCTGTGGCGGGCGACGCTGGTCTGGCTGGGCGGCATGGGCATCCTGGTCCTGGCCGTGGCGATACTGCCGCTGCTGGGGGTGGGCGGCCATCAGGTATTCCGGGCCGAGACGCCGGGGCCCATCAAGGACGAAAAACTGACGCCGCGCATCGCCAGTACCGCCAAGGCGCTGTACGCCGTTTATTTCGGCTTTTCCCTGCTGTGCCTGCTGGCCTACCGGCTGGCCGGCCTGCCATGGTTCGAGGCCTGGTGCCACATGGCCACCACCATGGGGTTGGGCGGATTTTCCACCTGGGACGACGGCTTCGCCCATTTCGATTCCCTGTCCGTCGAAATTGTCGCGATCGTGTTCATGCTGATCGCCGGTATCAACTTCGCCACGCATTTCAGCGCCTGGCAGGCGCGTAGCGCGCGGCCCTACTGGACCTGTCCGCAAACCATTCCCTATCTGGTCGTGACGCTGGGCGCCGCGCTGGCGATCTCGGTTTTCCTGTATGAGGACGGCATCTACCAAACGCCGGGCGAGGCGCTGCGCTACGGCGTTTTCAACGCGGTTTCCGTGATCACCACCACGGGGTACGCCAACGTGGACTACGCCCAATGGCCGTTGTCCGTGACCCTGCTGATGCTGCTGCTGTCCGGAGTGGCGACGTCCGCGGGTTCGACCGGCGGCGGCATCAAGATGATCCGCGCCATCCTGCTGGCCAAGCAGGCGCGCACGGAATTGGTTCTTATGCTGCATCCTCACGCAGTCAACCCGGTGCGGCTGCGGGGCAGGGTGGTGGACAACCGCATAATGGCCTCGGTACTGGCGTTCATGCTGATGTACGGCATGTCCATCGCCGTGCTGACGATTCTGATGCTGATTTCCGGGCTGGACCCGGTGGTCGCCTTTAGCGCCGTGATCGCCAGCGTCAACAACACCGGCCCGGGACTGGGACCCATCGGTCCCATGGGCAGTTTTTCCGTCCTGACGGATTTCCAGGTCTGGCTATGCACGTTCGGCATGCTGATTGGCCGGCTGGAACTGTTCACTGTGTTAATTCTTTTTACGCCAGCTTTCTGGCGTAGGTGACATCACCCGTATATTCCCTAGTAGGTGAGCGCTCGCTTACTTGGCTCCAGGGGAGAAGTGCGCGGGTTACGCGTTGTTGCGCATTAATGTCACGATTTTCACCGTTTTTGACGCAAACAGGCGGCTAAACTGCGGCTTCGCGTCACCTACCAGGCACCCCGGCAAGCTACCGGGCTTCAAGACCGCCTGACGCAATCCCCGACCATAAGATACATAGGAGCAGGAAATGGAACAGATTCCGTTCGTCCCTTCCGCCCCCAACACCCTGGGCATTGAACTCGAACTGCAATTGATCGATCCACGGACGTTCGACCTGACTGCCGCTTCGGACGAATTGCTGGCGCAAATGGCGGATCATCCGATCGCCGACCGGGTCAAGCCGGAAATCACCCGGTCGATGATCGAGCTGAATTCCTCCGTGCACGAGCACCCCATGGGGCTGCTCGCCGAAATGCGCGAAATGCGCTCCGCCCTGTGCGAAGCGGCGGATGCCGTGGGCGTATCCGTCGCCGGCGGCGGCGCCCATCCTTTCATGCGCTGGCAGGAGCGGTCGATTTCCGACACCCCGCGGTTCCAGTACCTGGCCGAGATGTACGGCTATCTGGCCCGGCAGTTCACCGTTTTTGGCCAGCACATCCACCTGGGCGTCAAAAGCGGCGACCAGGCCATCTCGCTGACACGCCAACTATCGGCCTACGTGCCGCACTTTATCGCGCTGTCGGCCTCCTCACCCTATTACGAAGGCGTGGATACGCTGTTTTCATGCTGCCGCCTGAACGCGGTCAACAGCTTCCCGCTGGCCGGCAGCATGCCGCCGGATGTCACGGACTGGTACCGCTTCGAGGCCCATGTGGCGCAGCTGCGCAACCTGGGCCTGGCCGAAAGCATCAAGGACCTGTACTGGGATATCCGCCCCAAACCGGAATTCGGTACCGTGGAAATCCGCGTCTGCGACACGCCGCTGACCGTGGAGCGTGCCTGCCAGCTGGCGGCATTCGCCCAGGCGCTGGCCGTGCTGCTGCAGCGCCAGCCGGAGCCGGAAGGCGGACTCTGGCTGGCCTACCGCAGCAATCATTTCCAGGCCTGCCGCTTCGGCCTGCAGGGCAGCTACGTCAGTGCCGAAGGGAATCGCCTGCGCCTGATCGATCATCTGCGCGGCCTGTTCGTGCGCCTGATGCCGGTCGCCGAGGAGCTGGGCACCACGGACATGCTCACGTCCTTGCGAGACGACGCGCTGCGTGCCGGCAACGATGCGCGCTGGCTGCGCGCCCAGTTCCATCGCTTGCGCGACCTGCCCTCCGTGGTGGAGTCCATGACCGGCGCCTTCCGCGGCGAAAGCGGGCTGGTGGGGATGGCCGGCACGGATCCGACCGCGGTGGTGCGCCGCCGTGTACGGGCCACTTCCGAGCCCCTGGGTGGCGTCGGCGTACAAAGCCTGGCAGAACCGGGGGCGGAGCCGCGGCGCCTGCATTGATGGGCCTTGTCGAATCCGCCGTTACTCGCCGGTCCGGTGCCGGCCGCCTATCGCGCTGATCGACAAGCGGGTTTCTCCCGGTGCCGCCCGCCGGGCAGCCGCCCGCCACGCGTGTCCGTAGGCGACTTCCATCGTCAATGCAATCGTGCCGTCCGGCCGGCGCTGCGCTTCCAGCGCCGCGCATAGCCGGTCGCGCCACGCCCGCGTGGCCAGGGATGCCTTGCGGCGGGCCGCCGGATTGCCGCCCAGCGCGCGCACGTCTTCCAGCAGCCGATCCGGCGTCTGGTAGGTCAGCGTCAGGGTTTCCTGGTCCATCACCGGATCGGCAAAGCCGTTTTCCACCAGCAGATCGCCGAAATCGTGCATATCGACAAAGGACGGCGTGGCCGTCCTCAGGCCCGCGTCTTCCACCGCCTGGCGCAATTCGCGCAGCGTGCCCGGGCCCAGGCAGGAGAACATCGCCAGGCCGTCCACCTTGAGTATGCGGCGCCATTCAGCCAGGGCGGCATGGGGACGCGGATGCCAGTGCAGGGCCAGGTTGGACCACACCAGCTCCAGGGATTCCGGCGGCAGGCTGGTATCGGCCAGGTCGGCATGGATAAAACGCGGCGCCGCTGCCTTGTCGCCGCCGCGCGCCAGGCTGGCGGCAAGGCGCCCCAGGCCCAGCAGGCCCGTCCGATTCCGCGGTATATGGCGTTCGCGGGCGATTTCCAGCAGGGGGGCGCAGGCGTCCAGGCCGATGTATCCGGCATCCGGATAGCGCTCGCGCAACAGGGGCAGGCTGGCGCCGGCGCCGCAGCCCGCATCCAGCAGCTGGGCCGGCTGCACCCGGATATAGCGCAGGCGTTCCAGCATGCGCCGGCCGATTTCGCCGTACAGGAACTGGGCGTCCTCCAGATCGCCGCGGCGGGCAAACTGGCGTGCCACGTGGGCGCTGACGATGGGCAGGTCGGGAATGGCGTTGGACATTTCGGTCGCGCCGGGCGCTCGGCCCTGGCACGGATATGGTGAGATAAGCCCTTCATTATTGCGCATGGCGCGGCGCGGCCCCGCGATGGGCCGTGCGGCCGTGCGGGATTTACTACGGGGATGGCCATGCGATGGTGGTGGGCGGCGCGATACCGTATGCGGTCTTTTATCGGCACGGATTGCCCCATGTGCGGTGGGCCGTCCGCGGGTGGCCATCCATGCGGGGCTTGCCTGGGCGATGTGATCGCCACCATGCATCGCGGCCAACCACGCTGCCCGCGTTGCGCCCTGCGGCTGCGTTCGGCGCAAACGCCTTGCCCCGACTGCGCGCGGCGGCCCTCGCCGTTAGCCGCCGTCGCCGCGGGGTTCGATTATGAATCTCCGGGGGATATGCTGATTACCCGGTACAAGATAGAGCTGCGCCATGCGCTGGCGGAGTGCCTGGCGGATCTGATTCTGCAAGCGCCCGGGTTGCCGCGCCGGGCCGACGGCGGGTTGGCGCTGCCGGCGGATACCGTGCTGGTGCCCATACCGTCTTCGCGCTTGTCGCTGCGCCGGCGCGGCTTCAACCCCGCGGCGGAGCTTGCGCGCGCGCTCGCGCATCGCACCGGCCTGCCGGTACGGTTGCGCTGGCTGGCGCGTGGCCGTGAAGGCCCCAAGCAAAGCACCCTGACGCGCGCGGCCCGGCTGCGTATCGCACCGGGTGGCTACGTCTGTCCCGTCGCGGTCCCGGCATGCACGATAGCCCTGGTCGATGACGTCATGACCACGGGCAGTACCTTGCATGCGGCCGCGCTGGCGCTGCGGGCGGCCGGCGCCAGCCGCATCGTTGGCCTGGTCGCGGCCCGGGCGCCGGCGGACGACGGCGGTGCGCTGGCACAATATCGTCTGCCATAAGCTACCGCACGCACACATGTTCCACGTCATTCTCGTCGCCCCCGAAATTCCGCCTAACACCGGCAATGCGATACGCCTGTGCGCCAATACCGGCGCGCAATTGCATTTGGTGGAACCGCTGGGATTCAAGCTGGACGACACGCGTCTGCGCCGTGCGGGATTGGACTACCACGAATGGCAGCCGGTGCAGGTGCACGCCAGCCTGCCCGCCGCGCTGGCAGCCATCGCCGCGCCCCCGGATCGCGTCTTCGCGCTGACCACGCGCACGGAACACTCCATCGCCGGAACCACGTTCCAGGCGGGCGACGTATTCGTCTTCGGCCGCGAAACAGCTGGCCTGTCGCAGGAGCAATTGGCATTGTTCGCGCCCGCGCAGCGCCTGCGCCTGCCCATGCGGCCCGGCCAGCGCAGCCTGAACTTGTCCAACGCCGTGGCCGTGGTGGTGTTCGAGGCCTGGCGCCAAATGGGTTACGCCGGAGGCATTTAACGCGAGGGCATCCGTCGTCGTTGCAATGGACGATGTCGATTGCAAGCGATCCACGCCTGGCCGTGGAAGTTTGCGTCCCATTTTTCCGGTGTGTCCAAAGCGCGCGCTCTTCAGCGGAACTGGCTGTTGGTCTTGCTCACCTATTGCAAGACCATCGCGATACAGATGTCCGCGGCATCACCGGCGCAGACCGGGTCGGGTCTGCCGTCAGCCGCACGCGACATGGTCTCCCATTTGAATATCTCCACTTTTTTCTTGATGCGACCAGGTCCGCGGGTCGCGGTGGGATATTCATATCGCAGCAGAAGGATTGCATATGCTTCGCGTCGCTACTCCCCTCCAGCAAACGGATCGCATCGACGTTCCGGTCCATCCCCACTCGTTCGATCTCCAGGCGCGGCGCCAGGCGCAGGGTTCGTCGGCCAACCCTGGGGATGAGGTCGGCGCCATACTGATCAAGGCCAGGAAAAGGCCGAAGATACATAGCCGCGTGTACAACAACGTACGCAAGACGGGTCGCGACGTCGTGAACACCTGCGTCATTGCCGCGCATGCCGCCGAAGGCAGGCTGCGCAAAAAGGTCGACAAAGTGGTCGTCAGGGTGGAGCACGCGTGCCTGGAAACCGGCCTGCGCGCCCTGCAAACGCTCAAGCCCACCCTGAACGGCAAGTTCGCCCTGGGGTCTTCCACATCGGTTTCCGACGCGGAAACAGCACGGGTAAAACAGCAGCTGGACGTAGACACTGCTTATCTTCGGACTCAGAAAAAGTCCTTCAAGAAGGCACGGACAAAACTCAAGGCCGCACGTCAAAAGCTGGGGCGCATGGGTGTGGCTGCCGACAAACATCGCAAGGACGCGCGGTCGCACCTGGAAAAAGACAGTGCCCATCTCTGCAGAATGCTGCCGGTGCTCGCCTTGGGCCAGGCGCGCAAGGATAACGGCCAGGGTCCTGGCGTGCTGCAGGCGGCAATGCAAAAAGGCAAGGAAGCGATGGGGCTGGCATCCGAGCCAACACGCGAGGACGCGATCAAGGCAGTAGACCGGCTTTGGGAAAGTGGCCTGGATGAAGCGCGCGCGAACGCTATCGAGCAAGCCTTGGACAAACTGTATGCCGACATCGACCCAGGTGTCGGCGTAGAAGAGACCATAGCTGCGTGCGGGACTTTGCTCGACCGGGGTCAGGCGCTGCGCCGCGAGTCCAGTCCCGATCCCACGGAGTGGAACGCAGCGTTGCTTGAGTTCAAAGGCACGCATGCAGAACCCTGGCAAGCCGTTCTGGACGAAAAAAAGCTGCTGGACGGTTTGCCGAATCCGGGCAAGCAGGCCTGGATCACGGATCTTGCCACCGCTCTCAAGTTGACGAATCCGTCAGCCACCGACATCAAGCATTTCATAAAAAGCCACGTAGGCCGTTCGCTGCGCGGATTGTCCGACGACGCGTTCGACGACGTTTGCCGTACGGTGGCGCCTGGCGGCTATATGGGAACGATCCTGATGCATACCGACCGCGTCAAGTCGGCCGATGTCCTGGAAGCCTGGCGCGACGCTACAACCGAAGAACGCGTGCGCCGCTATGAAATCGACCCCATCCATACCCTGGCGGAATTGACCGAGTCAATCGAGTCGAACGCCATCCAGGGGATGAGCGATAGCGGATTGCCCGCTCAGCAGGATCTATATCTCAACGCCAGGGATGCCGTCCATCACCTGCTGCGCGGCATGTGCCTGTCGACGCGCGGCCAGGAAGGGCGTACCTCATACCTTTCCAGGGTCATTTTTGAACGCGCCACGCCCGAAGACCGCGACCGCTTGCTGCGAAATACCACCTGGAAGGAGCCCGCCGTGTTCCAGGCGCTCATGGATCGCATGCTGCGAATTACGCGCAACGCGGACCTGATGGGCTCGCAATACCAGCGCCTGCTGCAGGAAATGCAGGTGCTCGTGCAAGGAAATGTCCTGGCCCCGGCCGACGCGCGTGCCCATTC
>Ga0310811_10008765_pt1 | contig 13021 bp, 14 predicted proteins | sample YCmetagenome_FD_207642 | JGI IMG/M metagenome (GOLD analysis project Ga0310811, IMG submission 207642) | Soil microbial communities from experimental microcosm in Duke University, North Carolina, United States - YC | ecosystem: Engineered > Artificial ecosystem > Soil microcosm > Unclassified ...
CGCGCGCGTCTCGTACATCGTGCTCGCCGTGCTGTCGGCCGCGCCGATCGGCTACCAGCTCATCATCGGCACGCCGTGGCGGTTGCAGCGCTTCATGGCGTACTTCAACCCCGAGGCGTTCGCGACCCGCGAGGCGTATCAGTTCCATCAAGCTCAGATCGCGCTCGGCTCGGGCGGCTTCTCCGGGCTCGGGCTCGGCGACGGTCGCCAAGCGCTCGGCTACATGCCCGAGGGTCACAACGACTTCATCCTCGCGCCGATCGGCGAGGAGATGGGCTACGTCGGCGTCGCGATCGTGCTCGTGCTGTTCGTGGTCCTCGTCTGGCGCGGGCTGCGCGCGGCGCTCGGCGCGCGCGACACCTACGGCGGCTACGTCGCGTTCGGGATCACGATCATGTTCGCGATGCAGGCGCTGTTCAACGTCGGCGTCGTGCTCGGCGTCGTGCCCAACAAGGGCCTCACCCTGCCCTTCGTCAGCTACGGCGGCACGTCGCTGATCATGACGATGTTCCTCGCCGGCCTCGTGCTCAACGTCGGCCGCCGCCCCGAGCACACCGCGCCCGCGCGCGAGCTGATCAACCGCGCCAAGTCCAAGCGCCAGCGCGTCCGCGTGATCGTCGCGCGCTGATCCGCGCGCGCACCGCGACGCGCCGCTACGGCGCCAGCGCGAGCGGCGGCGTCCCGCCGTACACGCGCGTCACGACGCGCGCGAGCCCGCGCGCATCGATCGCGATCGCCTCGCCGTGGCACGGCGCGACGCGCTCGATCGGCCACGCGAGGATCCGATCGACCGACCCGCGGGCGGCCGCGCGATCGCGGCGCAAGAATCGCCACGCGCGGCTCTGCGCGAGACGGCCGCCGCCGGCGCCCACGATCGCGAGGACGATCTTCGTGCGCAGGTTGCGCGGCCGCGTGACGTGGAAGACGAGGTCGGCGCAGATCAACGCGCGCGACGCGCGGTGGAAGAAGACCGCCTCGCCCAGCTTCGGCGCGCCCGCGACGACCTCGACGTCGAGCTCGTCTCCGCCCCGCCACGCGCCGCTCGCGAGCGCGTGATCGAAGCGCAGGTCGGGACGCTTGGCCGCGAGCCCCGGCGCCGCGTGCGTCTCGGCCTTCGGCCAGCGCGCGATCGCCCCCGCGACGAACAGATGATGGATCCGCGTCGGCGCGACGATGTGCGCGACCGGCCCGAGCGCGTCGATCGCCGCCGCGGTCTGGTCGGCGATCGCGACCGGCGAGTAGAGGAGCAGCGACCGATCGCGCAGCCGCACCAGCGTGGCGCGGCTCGGCATGTACACGCCGCCCGGCTGCCGCAGCTCGCCGCCGTCGACGTGCCAGACGTCGTCGGCGATGGGAATCAACGCGCTCACGGCATTAGTCAAGCATCCTTGACCACCTTGGTCAAGCGGACTTGACTTCTTGGTCAAGTGTGGTTGACTAAATCCTCGGATGGACACGACTCGTTCGATGCCGCGTTCGACGCTCGAGCTCCTGTTCCGCGCGGCCCGGCTGGTCAACGAGCGCGCCGTGCACGAAGCTCGCGCGTCGGGCGCCAAGGGCCTGCGGCTCGCGCACACCCAGCTGTTCCCGCACATCACCAGCGACGGCATCCGCCTGACCGAGCTCGCCGCGCGGCTCGAGATCAGCAAGCAGGCCGTCGGTCCGCTGATCGACGAGCTCGTCGCGCAGAAGGTCGTCGAGCGGATTCCCGATCCCGACGACAAGCGCGCGAAGCTCATTCGATGGACGCAGCGCGGCCGTCGCGCGCTCCTGCACGGGATGACCGTGCTCGATCGTCTCGAGCGCGATCTCGCGCACCAGATCGGAGCGCGTCGCATGACCGAGCTCGCCGACACGCTCGACGCGCTGGTCGCCGCCGTCGCGCGCTGACGTACAGCTTCGCGCGCTGAAGTGCCGAGCTGTGGCGTACGCGCACGTCTGCGACCGCGCAACGCGGCGTGCGCGTATTGCGTGAGGCTGGCACGACGATCGCACTCCTCCAGCGCATAGGAGGAATCTCATGCACATCTTGTGGATGGCCATCATCGGCCTCGTCATCGGCGCGCTCGCGAAGTTGGTCATGCCCGGTCGCGATCCGGGCGGCGTCATCGTCACCTCGCTGATCGGCATCGCCGGCGCGATGACCGCGGGCATGTTGGGCCGCGCGGCCGGTTGGTATCGCGAGGGTGAGCCCGCGGGCTTCATCGCGTCGGTGCTCGGCGCGATCTTGCTGCTCGCGATCTATCGCGCCGTCGTCGGACGTCGCGGCACGCTGACCGGCGGCGGCCCGCTGATCCGCTGAGGCACGCGCGCCATCCCGCGCACGTGCGCGCCGCCGCGCACGTGCGCACCGCCGCGCGTGGCAAGGCGCGGCCGCGCTGGAACAAACGCGCCGCGCGACGAGTATGATGCGACATGCGTCTGCTCATCGCCGGCGGCGGTACCGGCGGTCACCTCTTCCCCGGCGTCGCGATCGCCGAGGAGCTGCGCGCGCGCGAGCCCGACGCGGCGGTCCGCTTCGTCGGCACGCGCCGCGGGATCGAGGCGCGCGTCCTGCCCGAGACCGGTTGGGACGTCAGCTTCATCGAGGTGAGCGGGCTCAAGACCGTCGGCGCGCTCGGCGCGGTGCGCGGCTTGTTCCGCTTGCCGCGCGCGCTGTGGCAAGCGCGGCGTACGTTGAAGGAGTTCCGACCCGAGGTCGTCGTCGGCGTCGGCGGCTACGCGAGCGGTCCGGTCGTGATGATGGCGCGGCTGCGCGGCATCCCGACGGCGATCTGCGAGCAGAACTCGATCCCGGGCCTCACCAACAAGATGCTCGGCAAGATGGCGCGCACGGTCTTCTTGTCGTTCGAGATGAGCCGCCGCTTCTTCAAGCCGAAGAAGATCGTGATGAGCGGCAACCCGGTGCGGCGTCCGATGCTGCAGAAGCTGCTCGCACCCGGCCCGGCGAAGAAGGGCCCGCTGCAGGTGCTCGTGTGCGGCGGCTCGCTCGGCGCGGTCGCGGTCAACGAGCTCGCGTCGCAGGCGCTGATCGAGCTCGCGCGCGAGCGCCCGCTCGCGATCGTCCACCAGACCGGCGACAAGGGGTTCGACGAGACCGCGGCACGTTACAAGGCCGCCGGAATCGACGCCGACGTCCGACCGTTCATCAAGGAGATGGCGACCGAGTACCAGCAAGCCGACGTGATCGTCTCGCGCGCGGGCGCGACGACGGTCGCCGAGCTCGCGATCGCGGGCAAGCCGGTGATCCTGGTGCCGTACCCGTTCGCCGCCGACAACCACCAGGAGCTCAACGCGCAGGAAATGCGGGATGCGGGCGCGGCCCTGATGTTTCGTCAAGCGGACTTGACGACCTCGATCCTCGCGGACGAGCTACGGAAACTGCTCGACGACGACGATCGCCGCGCGCGGATGGGATCTGCTATGAACGCCCTCGCCAAGCCCGAGGCGGCCTCGACGATCGTCGACTGGTGCCAAGCGCAGGCAGCCAAACGAATGAAGGCGAAGCGCTGATGTTCCGGAAGCAAGACACCAAGATCCACTTCGTCGGTATCGGCGGCATGGGCATGTGCGGCATCGCCGAGGTGCTCGCGAACATGGGCTACAAGGTCACCGGCTCGGACATGAACGAGACCGAGATCACCAAGCACCTGGCAGGCATCGGGTGCAACGTGATGAAGGGCCACCGCGCCGACAACCTCGGCGAGGCGGACGTCGTCGTCGTGTCGTCGGCGATCAAGGGCTACAACCCCGAGGTCGAGGCCGCGCGCGCGCGCCAGATCCCGGTGATCCCGCGCGCCGAGATGCTCGGCGAGCTGATGAAGTTGAAGTACGGCGTCGCGGTCGCCGGCGCGCACGGCAAGACCACGACGACGACGATGATCCACACGGTCTTGATGGCCGCGGGGTTGGATCCGACGGCGGTGATCGGCGGACGCGTCAACTCGCTCGGCCTCGCCAACGCGCGCTGGGGCAAGAGCGACTACCTGGTCGCCGAAGCCGACGAGAGCGACGGCTCGTTCCTCACGTTGTCACCGACGGTCGCGATCGTGACGAACGTCGACGCCGAGCACCTCGATCATTACGGCACGTTCGACAACGTGAAGAAGGCGTTCGCCGACTTCTGCAACCGCGTCCCGTTCTACGGGCAGAGCGCGCTCTGCCTCGACAACCCGGGCGTGCAGGCGATCCTGCCCAACATCTCGAAGCGGTTCACGACCTACGGCGTCAGCGCGCAGGCGAACTACAGGGCGCGGAATGTCCGCCACGAGGGCCTGTCGACGCGCTTCGTCGCGTGGCGCCGCGCCGAGGAGCTCGGCGAGGTCGTGCTGCCGATGCCGGGCATGCACAACGTGCTCAACGCGCTCGGCGTCCTCGCGATCAGCGACTTCATGCACATCCCGTTCGAGACCTACGTGAAGGCGCTCGCCCACTTCGAGGGCATCCAGCGCCGCTTCACGGTGCGCGGCGAGGTCGGCGGCGTCACGATCGTCGACGATTTCGGCCATCACCCGGCGGAGGTGCGCGCGACCTTGTCCGGCGCTCGGACGAGCTTCGCCGGGCGCCGCGTGATCGCCGCGTTCCAACCGCATCGGTTCACGCGCACGCGCGATCAGTTCAGCGAGTTCGCGAAGGCGTTCGGCGACGCCGACAAGGTCGTCTTGTGCGACATCTTCCCCGCCGGTGAGAAGCCGATCGACGGCATCACGAGCGAAGCGCTCGTCAAGGCGATCAAGGACTCCGGGCAGAACGAGGTGAGCTACGTGTCGCGCCGCGAGGACATCGCCGGCTGGCTCGACGGCGTCGCCAAGCCCGGCGATCTCGTGATCACGCTCGGCGCCGGCAACATCCAGGTGAGCTGCAACGAGCTGATCGAGCTGCTCGAGAAGCGGCTCGGCCCGGCGACGAAGAAGAACCTGGTCCGCATCTGACGGATCGATCGATGGACGAGATCCTCATCGGCGACGAGATCGAGGAGGCCGCGGGGGAAGAGATCGCCGCGGCGCCCGCGCCGAACGCACGCTCGATCCTGAGCGCGGCGGATCGCGACGAGCTGTGCGCGATCGCCGGCGAGCGCGTGCGCTTCGACGAGCCGATGCGCCGCCACACGACGCTCAAGATGGGCGGTCCCGCGGACGCGCTCGCGCAGCCGGGATCGATCGACGAGCTCGCGAAGATCTGTCGATGGGCCGCCGCGCGCGGCGTGGGCGTCACCGTCGTCGGCGGCGGCTCGAACCTGCTCGTGCGCGACGGCGGCGTGCGCGGCCTCGTGCTCGGCACGCGCAACCTGCGCGACCTGCGCCTGCTCGACCCGACGACGATCCGCGTCGAGGCCGGCGTGTCGACCGGCAAGGTGCTCTCGCTCGCGACCAAGAACGACCTCGGCGGCGTCGAGTTCCTCGGCGGCGTGCCCGGCTCCGTCGGCGGCGGGATGATCATGAACGCGGGCACCTACGTCGGCGAGTTCAAGGACGTGACGACCTTCGTCGAATCTGTCCGGATCTCGGACGGCGCGGTCGTGCGGCGCACCAACGCGGAGTGCGGCTTCCGCTATCGCCACAGCGATCTGCCGGCGAGCGAGGTCGTGGTCGCGGCCGAATTGCAGCTGAAGCCGCGCCCGCGCGCCGAGATCCAGGCGGACGTCGCGTCCTTGCGCAAGCGTCGCAGCGAGCGCGAGCCGAAGAAGGTCGCGTCGGCGGGGAGCATCTTCAAGAATCCGTCCGGCGACTTCGCGGGCCGCTTGATCGAAGCCGCGGGCTTGAAGGGCACGCGGGTCGGCGATGCGATCTGCTCGCCGGTGCACGCCAACTGGCTGGTCAACACGGGCGCCGCGCGCGCGAGCGATCTGCTCGCGCTGATCGAGCTCGTGCGCGCCCGCGTGCAGGAGGCGCACGGCATCATGCTCGAGCTGGAAGTGAAGGTGATCGGAGATGACGGATGACTGATCGCAAGCGCATCGGAGTCGTGATGGGCGGTCTCTCCGCCGAGCGCGAGGTCTCGCTCAACACCGGCGCGGGCGTGCTCGCCGCGCTGCAGGAGAAGGGGCACGACGCGGTCGGCATCGACTGGAAGGACGGCACGTCGCTCGCGCACTTGCTCGAGGACGCGGGCGTGCAGATCGTGTGGAACGCGCTGCACGGCACGTTCGGCGAGGACGGCGCGGTGCAGGGCTTGTGCGCGTGCATGGGCATCCCGTGCACCGGCAGCGGCATCCTCGCGAGCGCGCTCGCGATGGACAAGGTGATGTCGAAGCGGATCTTCGAGCACAACGGCGTGCCGACGCCGAAGTGGGAGCTGCTGCACAGCGCGAACGATCGCGTCACGCTGCCGTTCCCGCTCGTCGTCAAGCCGTCGAGCGAAGGCTCGTCGGTCGGCGTCTCGATCGTCGAGTCTCCGGAAGAATTGTCGCCCGCGATCGCGCTCGCGCTGCGCTACCACGGCCCGGTGATCGTCGAGGAGTACATCGCCGGCACCGAGGTCTTCGTCGGGATCCTCGATGGCGTCGTGCTCGGCTCGGTCGAGGTGCGCCCCGCCGTGAAGTTCTACGACTACGAAGCCAAGTACAAGCGCAACGACACGCAGTACCTGCTGCCGCCGCAGCTGCCCGCCGACGTGATCGCGCGCTGCGAAGCGCACGCGCTCGCGTCGTACCTCGCGCTCGGCTGCAGCGGTCACGCGCGCCCCGATCTCCGCATCGATCGCGCGGGCAACCCGTTCGTGCTCGAGGTCAACACGCTGCCCGGCATGACCAAGACCTCGCTCATGCCCAAGATCGCCAAGGCCGCCGGCCTCGACTACCCGACCTTGTGCGAGCGCATCCTGGCGTCGGCGCGCTAGCTGCAATCAGCGCGGGCATGCAGCTCGTCCGCGCCGCCATCCTGCCCAAGCCCCGCGTCACGCCGAAACGCATCGCGCTCGGATTCGGCATTGGGATCATCGCGCTTTGCATCGTCCAGCCTGGGCGATCGATGCACGGACACGGAACCACGAAGACCGGCGTGGCGCGCATCGCCGTGCGCAAGTTCGCCTTCGAGGCGTTGCCGCAATGGCAGCAGGCGCATCACGCGGTGTGTCCGCATGACATCGTCGAGCTCACTCCGTACATGAACAGCGACGAGGTTCGCGATCCATGGGGCCAGCGGTTCGTGCTGGTCTGCGATGCGACGAATCATCGCGTCGCGGTGATCTCGCGCGGACCCGATGGCGTGCCGAACGATGACGATGACGATGGCAGCGGGAACATCGACGACATCGTCGCGAGCTGGTGACTCGCCCTTCGACTCCGGCCCTTCGGGCCTTCGCTCAGGGCGAACGGTGGTGACGCGCCCTTCGACTCCGGCCCTTCGGGCCTTCGCTCAGGGCGAACGGAAGAGCGCTCACGCTCAACGGAAGAGCGAAGGGCGAACGGGAGAGCGTCACTGCAGCTTCGTGCAGCTGAGGTCGTAGTCCTTGCGGAACGTCGCGCCGCGATCGCCGGACATCTCGGACGTGAGGCGGATCGTGCCGGCGGCGTCGTCGCGATCTTCGTGGACGCGCACGGCGACCGCGTTGCCGTCGCGGTGGGTGTCGCCGGTCCAGACCGCGGTCGGCTCGGTCGCGTGCTCGGTCGTGGTGACCTGGAGGTTGCCGCGGTTGTCGGTCGCGACCGACTGCCACGTGCGCTCGCCGTTCGAGTACGTGCGCGCGATGCGCAGCTCGAGCGGATACGACGCGCCGTCCGCCTTCTCGCGCACGTCGAACACGATCCAATGACCGTCGAGCGCGGTCGTCACCTTCATGCGCGCGCCGGTCTGGCGCATCGATCCGTCGAGGCTCGCGATCGATCCGCTGCACTTGTACGAGCCCGACAGCGTCTTCGACAGCTCGACGACCTGCCGCGCGGGCACCGGCGGCGCTTCGCTGCGCCCGCTCGGCAAGAGGTCCGCCTCCTCGCTCTTCACCGACGGGCGCACGCCGGTCGGAAGCTTGGGATGCGACGAAGCCGACGGCACACGCGCGGCCTTGGCCTTCGGCTTCTGTGCGAACGCAACGGACGAGAACGCGGCAACGATCATCGCGGCGAACGTGAGGGAGCGAGACATGGCGACCTCCGGAGAAGGAACTGCCTTGGTCTACTCCTCGGCGAGAAACGCGCCATTGCGACCAGAATCCCCACCTGTGCCGAAAACGATACGGGCCCCGTCACCGAGGCCCGTTGTCACCAGCACGCGAGCGCGCCGGCTACTTCTTGCACGTGATGTCGTATTCCTTCGCGAACGTCTTGCCGCCGTCCATCGAGACCTCGCCCCAGATGTGGACGGACTTGGTCTTGGCGTCGGGTTCTTCGTACCCGTGCTCCATGAACTTCTGGCCGCCGAACTCGGCCGAGCCGGTCCACATGATCTTGCCGGTCCCCATGCCGGAGTCCGTCGTGGTCATGGTCATCGGCTGACCGGGCGCCGACGCGATGATCGTGTCGACCCACATCTTCTTCGACGCGTCGAAGGTCCGGTACATCTTGGCCTTGAACGGCGTCGGGTTCTGCTTCGACTTCTGCTCGGCGAGATCGACGAGGATGTAGTAGCCGTCCATCTCCGACGAGATCTTCAGCTTCGCGATGCTCGGGCGCGACGAACCGTCGGGGTTCATGTCGTTGCCCTTGCACGAGTAGCTGCCGGTCATCAGCTTCGCCGCGTCGGTGACTTCCTGCGCGGGCTTCATCTCCGGCATCGTCGGCGGCGGCGTCTTCGGAGGCGGCGCGACGACGGCCGCCGCACCTGCCGATGCACCACCCGAGGCCGGCTTGGCCGGCGGCTTGGGCGTTGGCTGCTTCGCCTCGTCGGCGAGCGCAGCCGCGGACCACGCGAGCACCGCGCCGATCACGATCGTCTTGAGGGCCTTCACTTCTTGCAGTCCATCTCGAAGGTCGGCGTCCACGTCTTGCCGTTGTCCGCGGACATCGTGCCGACGAGGTTGAGCGTCTTGTCGCCCGGGGTCGCGACCGTCTTGACCTGAGCCTTCTGGCCCATGCCCATCGACGTGCCCGTCCAGGTCTTGCCGTCCGACGAGGTCGTCGACTCGACGACGCCCATGTTGTCGACGGCGACGCGCATCCACGTCTTGGTCGCCGCGTCGTAGGTCATGTACGCCTCGAACTTGTACGGCGTCTTCGACTTCGTCTGCGTGAGCGACTCGTGCCACCACATCTTGTCGACGTCCATCTTGCCCTTGATGTCCGCCGTGACGTCCATGTCGGCGCCGGGCATGTGCACCTTGCCGGTGCACTTCCACGTGCCGCCCATGTTCTTCGTCATGTCGAGCAGCTCTTGCGCCGGCTTCGGCATCTGCATCGCCGGCGGAGCGGCCTTGTCGGCGGCCTTCGCCGAGCCCGCGCCCGCCGCCGCACCCGCGCCGGCCTTCGCCGAGCCCGACGCGCCCTGCGCGAACGCGACGCCACCGGCGAGACCCACAACCGCACAACCCATGAGAACGAGCTTGAGATTCTTCATCGCAGTCTCCTTTACGGTGGAAGTCACTTCTTGCACTCGACGGCGACGGTCGGCATCCACGTCTTGCCGTTGTCCATCGAGATCGACTCGTCGATCTTGTTGTCCTTGTCGTTGACCATCGTGTGGACCGACTTGACCTGCACCGACTTGCCCATCGCGGTCGCGGTTCCCGTCCACGTCACGGCGTTGTCCTTCATGCCGTCCGACGTCAGCACGCGGTAGCCGCCGACGTTGTCGATCGACACGTTCGCCCACTTCTTCGACGCGGTGTCGTAGGTGACGAACGACTCGAACTTGTACGGCGTCTTGGTCTTGGTCTCGGTCAACGAGGCCTTGATCCACCACTTGTCGAGGTCGACGCTGAACGTGAGGTTGCCGCTGGTGTCGCGCATCTGGCCGCTGGGTCCGCCGACCTTGCCCGTGCACTTCCAAGTGCCGACCATCTTCTTCTGCATGTCGAGCAGCTCCTGCGGAGCCTTCGGCATCTCCATCGCCGCCGGCGCCGCGGAGCCGGAGCCGCCGCCCGCGGCCTTCGCCGAGCCGGAGCCCGCGCCGGCCGCAGCCGATCCAGAGCCACCGCCCGCCATCGAGATCCCGGCCAAGCCGGCGATCAATCCCGTCACGATTGCAGTCCGCACGATCCTCATATTGCCTCCTAGTGGCGGGGAATATCGTCCTACGGCCTATTCGCCGCAAGGGCGCGCCCCCGATAACCTCGGACGGTGCACTCGGTCGAGATCTTCACAGCGCTGACGGAATCGGATCTGAGGCAGCTCGCCACACTCTTGGTCGATGTCGTCGACGACGGCGCGTCGGTGAGCTTCCTCCCGCCGCTCGCGCGCGAAGACGCGCTCGCGTTCTGGCGCCGGCAGCAGCTCGCCGACGGCGGCGCGTTCGTGATCGCGCGCGATCCCGACGACGATCGGATCGATGGTGTGGTCATGCTCGTGCCCGCGTGGGCGCCGAATCAACGCCATCACGCCGAGGTCGCGAAGCTGCTCGTGCATCCGCGCGCGCGCCGGCGCGGGCTCGCGAACACGCTCATGCAGGCGCTCGAGGATCACGCGGAGCGCGCGGGCTTCTCGCTGATCACGCTCGACACCTGGCGCGACGGCGCGGCCGATGCGCTCTATCGCGCGCGCGGCTTCGTCGCGGTCGGCGCGATTCCGGACTACGCGAAGCTCGCCGACGGCCGCCTCTGCGACACGGTGATCTTCTACAAGCGGCTCAGTCCGCGCTCAGCTCGCTGATCGCGCGCGCTTGCTGCGCCGCCGGCATCGGACGGGTCGCCGCGTTCGCGACCATACGCTCGAGGCGCACGCGGATGTCGTCGGTGAGGCCGTGCAGCGTGATGCCGAAGACCTCGCCGCCGTGCTTGTCGCGACGGACGTGCGTGCACTCGGCGCGCAGCGCGAGCACGAGCTCGTCGGGCAGCGCGAGCGCGACGACGCAGTGCTCGCCTTCGCGGAAGCGATACGTGCCGCGCAACGTCAGCACGGTCTTGCCGGTCGCGTGCTGCTCGCACAAGCGCGCGACCTGCTCCCAGCTGCGGCACTGCACGCGCACCTTGCGCGACGGCATGCGGCCCTCGAGCAGATCGGGCGGCGCCGGCGGCACGATCTCGTCGGGCTCGCGCGGCGGCACCTCTTCGATGATCTCCGGCGACGCCGCGCGCTGGAGCGGCAACGGCTGCGAGACGAATTTCGGCTGGGAGCCGCGCGCGCGCTGCTTCGCGATCGAGCTCAGCAGCTCGCGCACCTGCACGACCGTCCACACGCGCGGCAGGATCGGCGCGACGTGGCTGACGTGCACGACCTCGTCGGCGGAGGCGAGGAAGCAGACCGCGACGTTCGGCGAGATGCCGCGCAGCACCGCGACCAGCTCGACCGAGCCCATGCCTTCGAGGCCGGCATCGACGAACACGACGTCGGCGTCGGCGATCTTGTGGATCGCCTCGCCCGCCGAGTGACCGACGATGACCTCGTGGCCGAGCTTCCGCATCGCTCGCGCGAGCAGCGCCGCCATCCCGGGGTCATCGTCGACGATGAGCAGTTTCATCAGTTCTCCCTACAAGCCCGCCTGTTTCGGCACACGTTTCGCAGAAGCCAGCATGGCAAGTTCAGCACGCGTCGTGCCGCTGAATGCTGCGTCTGATTCCGGTGCGTTGATGGCGGCCGGGAGTGCTGAACGCAAGTTTTCTTGTCACCACTGACAAGGAACGTTGACGGGTGCGCAAGTTTCGTTGTCACCTGGATCGTGGCTCCTCGCGAGATCCTTCTGGTCGACGACGAGCCCGACAACCTCGAGCTTTTGGTCAGGACACTGCGCGGCCTCGCGCCGCTCTCGACCTCGACCAGCGGCGCCGCGGCGCTCGAGATGCTGCGCGAGCGCGACGTGGGGGTGATCGTCACCGATCACGCGATGCCCGGCCTCACCGGCGTCGAGCTGCTCGAACGCGCCGCGCGCTTGGCGCCGCACGCCGCGCGGATCTTGGTGACCGCGTACGGGGACGCGTCGGTGCTGACCGAGGCGATCAACCGCGGGCAGATCACGCACGTGATCGCGAAGCCGATCGATCCGCGCGCCTTGCGCGAGACGATCGCGCGCCTGATCCCCACGCCCGGCGCGCGCCGCGCGTTGGTGCTCGCGCCCGCCGAGCTCGCGCCGCGCATCGCGACCGCGCTCAAGGCCGGCGGGATCGAGGTCGCGGTCGCCGAAGATCAGCGCGATCCCGGCGGCGAGGTCGCGGTGTGGCCGACCGAGGTCGGGCCCGACACGATCGATCGCGTGCGCAACGCGATCCGCGCCGAAGATGCGGTGCGGCGCCAGCGCGGCCCGGTCGGGCTCGCCTCCTTGATCGGACAGTCGACCGCGATGCGCCGCGTGTTCGACACGCTCGAGCAGGTCGCGGGCACCGACGCGACCGTGCTGGTGCGCGGCGAGACCGGCACCGGCAAGGAGCTGGTCGCGCGCGTCTTGCACTCGTTGTCGACGCGGCGCGATCGGCCCTTCGTCGCGGTCAACTGCGCCGCGCTGCCGGAGTCGTTGATCGAGAGCGAGCTGTTCGGCCACGAGCGCGGCGCGTTCACCGGCGCGCAGCACCGCAAGCTCGGCCGCTTCGAGCGCGCCGACGGCGGCACGCTGTTCATCGACGAGGTCGCCGACATGCCCGAGGGCGTGCAGGTGAAGCTCTTGCGCGTCCTGCAAGAGCGCGCGCTCGAGCGCGTCGGCGGCACCGAGCTCCTGCGCGTCGACATCCGCCTGGTCGCGGCGACCCACATCGATCTCGAGGCCGCGATCCGCGCCGGCAAGTTCCGCGAGGATCTCTTCTATCGCCTGGACGTCGTGCCGATCACGCTGCCGTCCTTGCGCGAGCGGCGCGAGGACATCGCGCTGCTCGTCGAGCACTTGCTCGCGGAGTACCAGCGCCGGCTCGGCAAGACCGGCATCCGCCTCGCGCCCGACGCGATGCGCCGGCTCGAGCGCCACGACTGGCCGGGCAACGTGCGCGAGCTGTCGAACGTGATCGAGCG
>Ga0310811_10008767_pt1 | contig 13019 bp, 10 predicted proteins | sample YCmetagenome_FD_207642 | JGI IMG/M metagenome (GOLD analysis project Ga0310811, IMG submission 207642) | Soil microbial communities from experimental microcosm in Duke University, North Carolina, United States - YC | ecosystem: Engineered > Artificial ecosystem > Soil microcosm > Unclassified ...
GCCAGCCGATTCCGCGCTTTGCGCCAACGTCGGTGTCGCCAGCGCCACGCAGATCGCCGCCGCCAAAGGCAATCTGGTCCAGTTCGCCGAATGCGTCCACGTACCACGCCTGAATCTGCTCATGTGTACGACCCCCCAAAAAGTGGATGAATCCGATCCCTCGTCTTTGTTTACTCCAGGATGGATGCCGCAGGGTGCGCCTGCAGCACCGGCCCCAACGCCGCCTGCAGTGGCCCCAACCACGCCGCGTAACGCCGCCAGTGATCCAGACCGTCACGATAGATCGGCCGGCGCACCTGCTCGGAACTTGCCGTGCGCACCGGCCTGTGGTTGTCGAAAAACCGCAAGCAGGCCGGCTCGAATGCCAAGCCGCAATAGTCCAGGATGCGCCGCACCTCGGCCTCGGTGCCCTCGACCAGCCGCTCGTAATGGACGCGGCAGACCCGCTCGGGCAGCACGGCGTCGAAGTGCGCCATGAGTTCCACGTAATCGCGGTAGTAGCGCCCGATGTCGTCGAGACTGTAGCTGAAGCCCTGACCGCGCGCGAAATGTTGCTTGAAGATCGAAAAGCCGCACGCCATCGGGTGCCGCCGCGCGTCGATGATCTTCGCATTCGGCAGGATCAGGTGGATCAGGCCGACGTGCATGAAGTTGTTGGGCATCTTGTCGATGAAGAACGGCTTGCCCGTCTTGCGCTGGATGCGGGTTGCGGCGAGGTAGCGTTCGCCGAGGGCGCGCAACGCCTCCGAATCGAGCGCGGCCAGCACATGGTGATACGGCATCTCTGCGCCGCGCGCGGCTTGCCGGCGGAGCTCACCCGTGAGCGTCGTGAGTTCCGGCAACTCCATCGTGCCCTCGGCCTGGCTGTGGCTGGCGAGGATCTGCTCGATCAGGGTCGAGCCTGCGCGTGGCAGGCCGACCACGAAGATCGGGTCGGGCGCCACGCATCCGGATCCTGCTCGCTCCGCAAAGAACTCGCGCGTGTAGTGCTCGCGGATGTACCCGACCCTGGACGTGGTCTCGTTGGCATCGTAGGGAAGCTGCGCGCGGCGGATTGCGTTGCCCCGTGCGTAGTGGCGAAACGATGCCGCACAGTCGTCGGCGTCTTCCAACGCCTTGCCCAGCGCAAACTCGAGATGCAGCCGGTCTTCGTCGCACAAATCGCTCCGTGGCAACTGCCGCCGCATCGCCGCAAGGTCAGCGGCATCGAACCGGAACAGCTTCAGGTTGGCGAGGCTCCACCATGCTTCCCCGAACGATGGCTCCAGCTCGACGCAGCGACGGTAGGCTGCCACCGCCCGCTCGACGTCGCCGGCCGTCTTCAACGCATGCCCATAGCTCAACCAGAGCTTCGCCGCATCCGGGTGGTCTCGCACGAGCTCGGCGTAAATCCCGAGTGCCGGTTCGTAATCGCCGACCCTGCACAGCACCGCTGCCTTGAGGTTCCGGCAGCCGGCGTGCGCGGGGTCCAGCGCCAGTACCCGATCGATCTCGGCCAGCGCCTCCTGCGGCCGGTTGCTCCGGTGCAGGACCAGCGCGTAGTTCCAGCGCGCCTCGAGGAAATAGGGCGCAAGTTCCAGACAACGCCCGAGCAGGTGCGCGGCGTCTTCGTTGCGCTCCAGGCGTGCCGCCACTTCGGCCAGCATGCGCATCGCGACGACATCGGTCGGTGCTTGTTGCAGGCGCTCGCGCAGCAACGCCTCCGCCTCCGGGATCCGGTCCGCAACCATCGCGTCGGCGGCGGCGAGCAACTCCCGGTCGCGCGTGGAATGACGCACGTGGTCAAGGTACGCCGCATGCGCGAGTCCGCGTTCGCCTTCCGCCCACAGTGCGTCGCCCAGCAACCGCCACGCCTGCGGCAGGCCGGGATTCGATTGCACTGCGCGGCGCAACGCGGCAATGGCGTCGCGTCCCCTTCCGGACCGAAGCAGCGCCAAGCCGAGATCGAACTGGATTTCGCCCCGGTCCGGGAAAGTTTTCGCGAGCCGATCGAGGACCTCGACAGAGCGCGGAAGATCCCCCTGCAACGAGTACGCTTCCGCCAGCAACTGCAGGGCAGCGGGATGTTCAGGGGCCACCCGCAGGATTTCACCGATTTGCTCGGCGGCCAACGCCGGTGCGGTCTGCAGGAGTCGCCGGGCGTGGGCCAGTGCCTGCTGCAGGGAACCGGTGGCCGGTGCTGCATCCGCCGCCGTGATTCCCGCCGAGGGCGCAGATGGGCTCATCGATTCGGCACGTACACTCGGCATGGTGCGGACGGCTGCGCCGCACGGCGGCGGCGGGCGGAGTCTAGCATCAAAGAAATCCCGGCGGCGTCCGGTGTCGGGGCTGCGCGCTCGCAAGCCTCCGAAGCATCTTCATCCGCAAGCACCGGAATCGCGAACTGCACCGCATGGACGCGTCGCGAGGCGCGGCCTACACTGCGGCCATCAGGCGGGCCATGCCGTTGTCGCTTGTGCGCTGCCATGTGCCGGTTCCTTCCACAAGAACCAACCCGTCATGTCTGCCGACACCGTTACCCCGGATCTCGAACACGCCCACGCGATGTCGCCCCGCTATTACTCGGGCGAGGCGACGCTCGCGCTGGAGCAGCGCGCGGTATTCGCGCGCTGCTGGCAACTGGTGGCGCACCGCGGCCAGCTTGCCGAGCCCGGCGACCATGTGGTCGGGCAAGTCGCGGGCGTGCCGGTCCTGCTGGTGCGAGGCGAAGACGGCGTCCTGCGGGGCTTCCCCAACATCTGCCGTCACCGCGGCGGCCCGCTCGCGCTGTGCGACGGCAAGGGACTTCGGGTCTTGCGCTGCAAATACCATGGCTGGACCTACACGCTCGACGGGCAACTGCGCGCCGCGACGGAAATGCAGGATGCATTCGATTTCAACGTCGCGGACATCCACTTGCCACCGCTGCAGATGCGCGAATGGCAGGGGCTGGTGTTCGTGGCGCTCGATGCCGGCGTGCCGCCGTTCGATTCGGTCTACGGCGGCATCGCCGAGCGCATCGCGCCGATCGACCTGTCGGGCATGCACTATTTCCGGCGGATCGACTACGAGATGGAGTGCAACTGGAAGATCTACGTCGAGAACTACGTCGAGGGATACCACCTGCCGCATGTGCACCCCGGGTTGTCCAAGGCGCTCGATTACCGCAGCTATCACACCGAACTGTTCCCGTGGCATTCGCTGCAATGTTCGCCGTTGCGCGACAGCGGCGTCGGCTACGGCGCGGGCGAGGCGTTTTATTATTTCGTTTATCCCAATGTGATGCTCAACATCACGCCGGGACGGTTGCAAACCAACGTCATCCTGCCGCTGGGCCCGGACCGCTGCCGGGTGGTGTTCGATTACTACTACGCGCCGTACGAAGATACCCGGGCGCGAATCGGTGGCGACCAGGCGTTCAGCGACGAAGTGCAGGGCGAAGATGCCGGCATCTGCGAGGCCGTGCAGAAGGGGCTGGCGTCGGGGTATTACACCCCCGGTCGACTGAATCCCAGGCGCGAAAGTGGCGTCTGGCACTTCCAGAACCTGATGCGCGCAGCCTATGCCCGCGCGGCCGTCGAATCCCCATGCACCCCTGCGGTCCGGTAGCGCCGGCCCGAAGACGCGGACGCCGACCGGGTGCCGATCGTCGTCGGTGTGACCGCGGCCCCCGCACGTGTCCGTGCAAAGGCAGGGCGTCCATCACCGCACGGAGGGAAGGATGAGGGATCCGCGCTACGACATCCTGTTCACGCCGGTGCAGATCGGTCCCGTTGTCGCGAAAAACCGCTTCTTCCAGGTGCCGCACTGCAACGGCATGGGCCATGCCATGCCGCTGGCGCATGCGGCGATGCGCGAAGCCAAGGCCGAGGGCGGCTGGGCGGTGGTCTCGACCGAGGAATGCGAGATCCATCCGAGCAGCGACCTCACGCCCTACGTCGAGGCGCGGCTGTGGGACGACCGCGACATCCCGGCGCTGGCGCTGATGTGCGACAAGGTGCATGCGCACGGTGCGCTGGCCGCGCTGGAACTGACCCACAACGGCCCGGTCGCGTCCAACCTGTACTCGCGCGAAGTGTTGCTGGCGCCGTCCCACCAGCCGGCCAAGTACGGTTACCCGTCGCAGGCGCGGGCGATGACGCTTGGCGACATCCGCGACTACCGGCGCTGGCACCGCGCCGCGGCGCTGCGCGGCAAGCGCGCCGGAATGGACATCATCTACGTGTATGCCGCGCACGACATCTCGCTCGCGATGCATTTCCTGCAGCGCCGCCGCAACCAGCGCAGCGACGAGTATGGCGGGCCGCTGGAAAACCGCGTGCGTCTGCTGCGTGAGCTGCTGGAAGACACGAAGGACGCGGTGGGCGATCGCTGCGCAGTCGCGCTGCGTTTCGCGACCGAGGAATTCCTCGGTCCGGCCGGCGTCGAGCTCGCGGAAGCCGAGGACATCGTGGGCATGCTGGCCGAACTGCCCGATCTGTGGGACGTGAACGTCGCGGCCTGGTGCAACGACTCGGTACCGTCGCGTTTTGCGAAGGAGGGCGCGCAGGAACCGTTCGTCGCGTTCGTCAAGAAGCTCACCAGCAAGCCGGTGGTGGGCGTCGGCCGTTTCACCTCGCCGGACACCATGGTGTCGCAGATCAGGCGCGGCGTGCTGGACCTGATCGGCTGCGCGCGCCCATCAATCGCCGACCCGTTCCTGCCACGCAAGGTCGAGGAAGGCCGCAACGACGACATCCGCGAATGCATCGGTTGCAACATCTGTGTTTCCGGCGACAACACGATCTCGCCGATCCGCTGCACGCAAAACCCGAGCATGGGCGAGGAGTGGCGCAAGGATTGGCACCCGGAACGCATCGCGCCGGCGCGCTCCGATGCGCGCATATTGGTGGTCGGTGCGGGGCCGGCGGGGCTGGAAGCTGCCCGCGCGCTGGGCGAACGCGGCTACGCCGTGACGCTCGCCGAAGCACGCAAGGAACTCGGCGGCCGTGTCACCCGTGAAGCGCGCCTCCCCGGCCTCGCCGAATGGGCGCGCGTGCGCGACTGGCGCGTGGGCCAGATCCGGAAGCTCCCGAACGTCGATGTGTACCGCGATTCCACGCTGACCGGCGAGGACGTGCTCGGCTTCGAGGCACGGCACGTGCTGCTCGCCACCGGCTGCCGCTGGCGCCGCGACGGCTACGGCCGCAGCAATGGTTCCGCGATCCCGGGATTCGTCGATTGCGCGCGCATATTCACATTGGACGACTTGATGGATGGACGTCTGCCCGATGGCCGCGTGGTGGTGTTCGACGACGACGGTTTCTACTACGGCAGTGTGGCCGCCGAGCTCCTGCACGGGCAAGGTTGTGAAGTCACCTTGCTCACACCGGACGACATCATCGCACCGTGGAGCCAGCACACGCTCGACTACCGGCACATTCGCAAGCGCATGGCTGGGCTCGGGATCGACGTGATGGTTTCGCAGAACATCGTGGAGTTCGCAGGTGCGGAGCTCACGATCGAAGACGTATGGGCCCCGCAGCGCCGCATATTGGCGTGCGATGCGGTGGTCGCTGTTACGGCACGTCTGCCCAACGACGACTTGTACCAAGGGTTGCTCCGGCGCCAACGGGACTGGGCCGATGCCGGCATCCGCACGCTGCGCTGCATCGGCGACGCCGAGGCGCCGGGCCTGATCGCGCACGCGGTCTACGCCGGCCACCGCTACGCGCGCGAGATGGAGGAACCCGCCACCGACGACATCCCGTTCAAACGGCATTTCCACACCGCACGTGCCCTCGACATCCTGCTGCCCCGGGATCGGTGACCCGGGTGGACCGCGCAAGCCCGAGTCGGTGGGTTCGGCGGATTCAATCAGGGGAAACGAGCCTGCCTGGCTGGTCGCTTTCGAGGACCCGGAAATTCATCTTCCGGTGAGCCCTTGCGAGTATTGACGAGACAGTGACGCCGGCACTGCGTCGCGAGTCTTCCTGACCTGTCGAGTCTCGATCCGTGAGCCCGGAATGGGTATGCACCTGTGCGCCCATGGCGCGCGTTCCAGTCCAATCCCGGATCCTGCGCTTCCTGCGCGACCACTTGACGGCGGAATGCAACGCGCCGGTTCCTCGGGAAACTCGAGCGGCGTCAGGGGGTCACGGGCGTCCGCCAGCACGATGGGCAGCGACGGTTGCCGCCACGTTTTCGCGATTCATCGCACCACCGCTCGGTCGCGCGCGTGTTCGTCCCACTTCGGTGCGTTCCTGATCGCGGGCAGCACGGTTTCCGGTGAGGCTGCCAAGCTCCACATCTTCGCGTGTTCGGGGTTCATGAAGCGTTGCTCGATCACCTGGTGCAGGAAAGCATCCAGCGGTTTCCAGTAATCCAGCGTATCGAGCAGGACGATCGGATTGAAGTAGAGGCCCAGCCGTTTCAGCGTGATCGCTTCGAACAGTTCTTCCAGCGTGCCGCAGCCACCGGGCAGCGCGACGACCGCGTCGGAGCCGGCGAGCAGACGGTGTTTGCGCTCGCGCATGTCGTCGACGAGATCAAGGTGCGTCAGACCCGGGTGGCCCCATTCGAGGTCGGCCATGAAGCGCGGCAGGATGCCGATGACTTCGCCGCCTTTCGACAACGCGCCGTCCGCGACCGCGCCCATCGAACCCGCCGATCCGCCGCCGTAGACGATGCTGTGACCGTCGCCCGCGAGCAATTCACCGAGCCGGAATGCCGCTTCGCGATAACGCGTGTCGGCCTGGTTGCTGGAAGCGCAGTAAACGCAGATTCTCATGCGTTGCGTCACCCGTCCTGGTCGATGATCACCAGCGTGCCGTGGCTGCCGGCGGTAACGGCGTGCGGCGTGTCGGCGGGGACGACGAAGATTTCGCCCGCGGAAACCGTGACGACTTCGCCGCCGATCCCGTGCTTCAACTCGCCGTCCAGCACCGGCAGGCCTTCATCGTAGGCGTGCGGCTCTTCGCCGGAGGCGGTGCCGACCATGCGCAATACCTTGACGTTGGCGCCCGCGGCACGTCCGATGATTTTCGAGCGCCAGGTTTCCGGCAGGGTTTTCGCGACGGCTCGAAGGTCGGTTTTGTTCATGCGTGCTCCGTTGCCAGGAAAGCGCATCCCCCCGCGCCTGCGGCGCGATCCCCTTCGTTCCGAAGGGGGTGAGCGTCAAACATTACGCTTTCCCCAGTCTCCGGTCCCGGCTTTTCTCAGCGCTTCATCGCATTGAAGAACTCGTCGTTGGTCTTGGTGTTCTTCATCTTGTCCAGCATGAATTCCATCGCGGCCAGCTCGTCCATCGGGTGCAGCAGCTTGCGCAGGATCCAGATCTTCTGGAGCATGTCCGGCGGGATCAGGAGTTCCTCGCGGCGGGTGCCGGAGCGGTTGATGTTGATGGACGGGTACACGCGCTTTTCGGAGATGCGACGGTCCAGGTGCACTTCCATGTTGCCGGTGCCCTTGAATTCCTCGTAGATCACCTCGTCCATCTTGGAGCCGGTGTCGATCAGGGCGGTCGCGAGGATGGTGAGACTGCCACCTTCCTCGACGTTGCGCGCGGCGCCGAAGAAACGCTTCGGGCGCTGCAGCGCGTTGGCGTCCACGCCGCCCGTGAGCACCTTGCCGGAGCTCGGCACCACGGTGTTGTAGGCGCGCGCGAGGCGGGTGATCGAATCCAGCAGGATCACCACGTCCTTCTTGTGTTCGACCAGACGCTTGGCACGCTCGATCACCATTTCGGCGACCTGTACGTGGCGCACCGCGGGCTCATCGAAGGTGGACGACACCACCTCGGCCTTGACGCTGCGCTGCATCTCGGTGACTTCCTCGGGACGCTCGTCGATCAAGAGGATGATCAGGTGCACCTCGGGATGGTTGTGCACCAGCGCCTGCGCGACGTTCTGCAGCATCATGGTCTTGCCGGCCTTGGGCTGGCTGACGATGAGCCCGCGCTGGCCGCAGCCAACGGGCGCGATCAAATCGAGGATGCGGCCGGTGATGTCTTCCGACGAACCGTTGCCGCGCTCGAGGTGAAATGCCTTGCGCGGAAACAGCGGCGTCAGATTCTCGAACAGCAGTTTGTTCTTGGAAGCTTCCGGCGGATCGCCGTTGATGTCGTCCACCTTCAGCAGCGCGAAATAGCGCTCGCCTTCCTTCGGATGCCGCACGCGCCCGGTGATGTAGTCGCCGGTGCGCAGGTTGAAGCGGCGGATTTGCGAAGGCGACACGTAGATGTCGTCGGGTCCGGCAAGGTAGGACTCGTCGTGCGAGCGCAGGAAGCCGAAGCCGTCCTGCAGGATTTCCAGCACGCCCTCGGCCCAGATGCTGCCGCCGGACTTGGCGTGCGCGCGCAGGATGTTGAAGACCACGTCCTGCTTGCGTGCGCGCGCGACGCCTTCCTGGATGCCGAGTTCCTCGGCCATCTCCAGCAGCTTCACCGAGTTCTTCTGCTTCAGCTCGGTGAGGTTGATCAGGCGTTTCGGATCGCCCGCGTCGGCTTCGTCGCCGGAGACGTCGGCCGGCAGGCCATTGGGATTGGCACCCTGGCCGTTGCCGCCGCGTGTGTGGCGGCCGCGGCGCCGGCGGCCACGGTCGGGGCGATTGCCGCCGCGTTGCTGGGATTGGCCTTCGCCGCCTTCATTGCCGGCGGAGGCGTTGGATTCGGATGCAGGGGTGGACGCGCGGGCGTCTTCGCCCTGAACGGAGTTTTCGGTATCGGACACAGGTTAAGCCTCATCGGCGCACGGGGCGCGGGAGGAAACAGAAGGGAAGAGGGCCGGGCAAAAGCACCACCGGCCGGACATCAATCTAGCATTGCGCAAGGCCCGCAGACAAGCGGCACCTTGCGAGGGGTTCAGTGTACCGGCACGCGGTTACCGATGCGCAAGCGTGTCGGGGTTCAAGCAACGGTGCTCGCGGGGCCCATCCATGGCCATTCACGGCAGCCTTTTCAGGCCGAGGCGCTGGCCTGGCCCTGCGCAATCACCTTGTCGACCATCTGGGTCAGCTGGCCACGGCCCACCGCGCCGATCTGGGTGGCTTCGACCTTGCCACCCTTGAACACCATCAGCGTGGGAATGCCGCGGATGCCGTAGGTCATCGGCGTCTTCTGGTTTTCGTCGATGTTGATCTTCACGACCTTGAGACGGCCCGAATATTCCTTGGCAAGGTCGTCCAGCATCGGCGCGATCGACTTGCACGGCCCGCACCACTCCGCCCAGAAATCCAGCAACACCGGGGTGTCGGATTGCAACACTTGGGTTTCGAAATCGGCGTCTTTGACGTGGGTGATGTTTTCGCTCATGGCGGGGCCTGCAACGGGATGATGATCCGACAAGGTGGGGGAGGAGCCGCGGGATTGCAAGCGCGGCCTGCTACAATGGAAACAGACACTTGGGTGTGGCGCGTGGTGCGTTGCCATGCCGCGCCACGCATGCGTGGCATTTCATCGCAATCCGTCGCGCGGTTCAAGCGCGCAACCCCGCGTCTTCCCGTCGAGTCTGGCTGACTGCCAGGCTCTTTCCCACCCGCAAGCCCTTCCTGGCATAAAAACTCCGTGGCCGACCAAGTTCTCACCGACACCTTTTTCCAGCAATTCGATCTGCATCCACACCTCGCGGCCGGTCTCGCCGATTGCGGCTTCACGCGCTGCACGCCGATCCAGGCGTTGACGTTGCCGGTGGCACTGGCTGGCCGCGACGTCGCCGGTCAGGCGCAGACCGGCACCGGCAAGACCTGCGCGTTCCTGGTGGCGGTGATGAATCGGCTGCTGACGAAACCCGCGATTCCCGAACGCAAGGACAACGATCCGCGCGCGGTGATCATCGCGCCGACCCGCGAACTCGCCATCCAGATCGACAAGGATGCGCAAGCGATCGGCCGTCACACGGGGCTGCGCTGTGCGCTGATCTACGGCGGTGTCGATTACGACAAGCAGCGCCAGCAACTGCGCGATGGTTGCGACGTGATCATCGCCACGCCGGGCCGTCTGATCGATTACTTCAAGCAACACGTTTTCAGTTTTCGCGCGGTCGAGGCCACCGTGATCGACGAGGCCGACCGCATGTTCGACCTCGGCTTCATCAAGGACGTGCGTTACCTGCTGCGCAAGATGCCGGCGCGCGAGGAGCGCCAGGGCATGTTGTTCTCGGCGACGCTTTCCTATCGCGTGCTGGAACTTGCGTACGAGCACATGAACCAGCCCGAGAAGCTGGTGGTGGAAACCGAGCACGTCACGGCTGACCGCGTGCGCCAGCAAGTGTATTTCCCGGCCAAGGAAGAAAAGATTCCGCTGCTGCTGAACCTGCTGGAGCACTGCAGCCCGCAGCGCAGCATCGTGTTCGTCAACACCCGCGCCGCCGCCGAACGCGTGACCGACCGGTTGAAGCGGCAGGGTTTCAGGGTCGGCGCGTTGTCGGGTGATGTCCCGCAGGCCAAGCGGCAGAAGTTGCTCGAGCGCTTCAAGAAGGGCGAAGCCGATATCCTGGTCGCGACCGACGTCGCGGCGCGCGGCCTGCACATTCCCGATGTCACCCACGTGTTCAACTACGACCTGCCGCAGGACGGCGAGGATTACGTACACCGAATCGGCCGCACCGCGCGGCTCGGTGCCGAAGGCGACGCGATCAGCTTCGCCTGTGACCTGTACGCGATGAACTTGCCCGACATCGAACGCTACATCGACATGAAGATTCCGGTGCAGGCGGTCGAACCGGCGTGGCTGGTGTCGCCACCGCCGCGCGTGGCGGCGCACCCGCTGCATCACGACGAACCGGAATCGACGGAACCCGCTTCCACCGCCACTGCAGATGCGCCTGCGGTGGCAAAGCGCCGGCGGCGCCGGCGCAAACCGCAGGGGCACGCCGCACCACCGGTCGCCAACGCCTGAGACGCAAGCGGGGTTCCCTTGCGTTCCGAAAGGGCTTTGCTTCCCCCTTCCTTCGGAAGGGGGTGAAAGCCTTTATGCTCTCGTCGAGTCCCGAGCCCCCGATATTCGATTCCCGAATCCGTGATCCGCTTCGATTCCGTCAGCAAGCGCTACCCCGAGGGCCGCGAGGCGCTGATCGACGTCTCGTTCAAGGTCGAAGCGGGCGAAATGCTGTTCGTCACCGGTCACTCCGGCGCCGGCAAGACCACCCTGCTGAAACTGATCGCGTTGATCGAGCGCCCGAGCGGCGGCGCGATCGAGGTGCACGGGCGTGACCTGGCGCGCGTCCGTCATCGTGGAATCCCGCGTTTGCGCCGCGACATCGGCATGGTGTTCCAGGACCATCGGCTGCTGATGGACCGCAGCGCGGCCGACAATGTCGCGCTGCCGCTGGTGATCGCGGGCATCCCGCACGAGGAACGGGGCAAGCGCGTGCGCGGCGCGCTGGAAAAAGTCGGCCTGGCCGGACGCGGCAAGGATGCGCCGGCGGGACTTTCCACCGGCGAGCAACAGCGCGTCGGCATCGCGCGCGCGATCGTCGCGCGGCCCGCGCTGATCATCGCGGATGAGCCCACGGGCAACCTCGATCCGCAACTGTCGGAAGAGATCATGCAATTGTTCGTGAGCCTCAGGCAGACCGGCAGCACCATCCTGATCGCCAGCCACGACCTCGCGTTGTTGAAGCGCATGAAGCAGCGCGTGGTGGTACTCGACCACGGACACCTGATCGATGACGTGCCGGGCAGCGAGGTCGCATGAACGCACAGGAGGCGATGGCGAAACCTGTCCGGCATTCGCGCACGGCGATGTGGCGCCGCCAACACGCGTGGTGCCTGCGCGACAGCCTGCGTCAATTGGCGCGGCGGCCGTTCGGTACCGCGTTGACCATCGTGGTGATGGGTCTGGCATTGGCGTTGCCGCTGGCGTTCTACCTGTTGCTGGTGAACGTGCAACATCTGGCGACGGCGCTCGGTGATTCGCAGTCGGTCAACGTGTTCCTGAAAACGGATGTCGTGGCCGACGCCGCGGAGAAACTCGCGACGACCCTGCGCGCCCGCGCCGACGTCGGCACGGTGACGGTTCGCACGCCCCGACAAGGTATCGAAGAGTTGGCCGCGATGCAGGGGTTCGGTGATGCGGTCAAGTCATTGCCGGATAACCCGCTGCCGTTCGTGCTGCTGATCGAACCGCGCGCGGGTACCGGCCGTGCACAAGTGGAACACATGGTCGCGGCCGTGCGTGCGATGCCCGGTGTCGATCTGGTACAGGACAACGGACAGTGGCGTGCGCGGCTCGACGCGCTGATCGCGGTCGGGCAACGCGTGACGCTGCTGCTGGCGGTACTGCTGGGCGCGGCGGCGGTGCTGGTGATCGGCAACACCGTGCGCCTGGATATCCGCAGCCGCGCCAACGAGATCATCGTGCAGCAATTGATCGGCGCCAGTGCCGGATTCGTGCGCAGACCCTATCTTTACGAAGGTGCGTGGTACGGCCTCGCGGCTGGGCTGGTCGCGGTCCTGCTGGTGTTGCTGCTGGAAGCGGTGTTGGCGGCCCCGGTGCGTGACCTGGTCGCCAGTTACACGGGCCGGCTGCACTTCGGCGGCTTGTCCTGGGCTACGCTCGCCGTTGGATGGGTGATTGCGGTCGTGCTGGGGTGGCTGGGCGCGCTGGTCGCAAGCAGCCGCCACCTGCTTTACCCGCGGAGCTGAAGCCACACGCATCGAATGCAGGCGCGTCGCCGTTGCGCGCGCGGATCGACACACGGAAACCATGAACGACGTTCTTCGCCACATCGCCAGTGACAATCCGCGCGTGATGGTGGTGGATGGATCGAAGGTCGCGCGCGCGCTGATTTCACGCGTGCTGGAAAAAGGCTTGCCGGGCGCCACGATCATTGCCTGCGAAACCGGCACCGAGGCCGAGCAGGCCCTGCACGCGGGCGTGGTGGATCTGGTGACCACCGCGTTGCGTCTTCCGGACATGGATGGCGCGGTGCTGGCAAAGTACGTGCGCGAACATGCGCCGCAGGCGTACATCCCGATCGTCGCGGTTTCGGGCGACGTGCAGGAACGCCTGCAGAACCGCGAGATCGGTGACGAGATCACCGACTACTTCGACAAGGCTGCGG
>Ga0310811_10008769_pt1 | contig 13018 bp, 12 predicted proteins | sample YCmetagenome_FD_207642 | JGI IMG/M metagenome (GOLD analysis project Ga0310811, IMG submission 207642) | Soil microbial communities from experimental microcosm in Duke University, North Carolina, United States - YC | ecosystem: Engineered > Artificial ecosystem > Soil microcosm > Unclassified ...
GCGACACGCAAATGCTGCATTACGGAAAGCGCACGAGTCGCAATCTGTGGTGCAAGACGAGACGCCTGGAGAAGCGTGATGCAGTCCGAGAGAGTATGCAATGCAGGATTTGTCTCTTTAATGGCTATACGACATTCCGTCCCGCGTAGCCCTTTAAACTGGGCTGCGAAGTAGTCCAGCTTAAAGGCTACTCCTGATAGCCCCCCCTGCAATTGTTGTTGTATTTCGGATGAGGGCAGGCCAGTATCGAGCAGTGCCGCGAGCAGAAGCGGCCCGCTTATACCATTCTGGCAATCAAGATAGGCTACACTTGATCCCATTGCGCCCTCTCATTCGCACCAGTGGAAAAGTTCCTCTGCTCAGCAGGAAGGATCATAATACACCTACGCGTGGAGAGTTAGTAATGGACAACGCTCCCCCCTCATCGATATTCTCTTCTGCACATTCATCGCAATAGGCGCTATCCTCAAGGCTGGAAGAATAGTCCATTTCCACTGTTGTTGCAGGTTTGCCACACTTCACGCAAGAAAATGCAGGCGCTATATTTTGCGCAAGAAGCTCTATAGCATCCTCCTTCTCCAGTGCAATCCCCTCGCGCTCAGCAAGCACTTTCAGATTGATATGCGTTGAAGACCCATAGTCATAGATATAGGAAAACTTCTGACCAACTTTGAGGACTCTCTCCAGCGATACATCCACACTACGATCCTCAAGCTCATCAAGCAGCGTCTCGACAATCCATTGCTGAGACTGCAATGCAAAATACCTGGCGTGAGCTACTTCTCGAGGCTCATCCTTAGCGCCTCTTAGCGCAACACTGCCTTCTTTTTTAATTCTAGCAAGTTCCTCCTTGAGGAACTCAACGCGCGCATCAATAGAACGCGGCTTTTTGAGTTCTGCGACCCATTCAGGCGAAATGAGGTTTTGGCCTGCGGCGAGAGCTGGCAACATTTTCGGCGCGCTAAAATATGCCACTGTATCGTCTATGAATTTGTTTATCTCTTCCTCTGCCTCTTCCTCAGAAAGCTCTTCTTCCTCTTCTTCTTTTACTTCTCCAGGCAAAAAGAAGTAGTCACCTGAATAATCATTCCCATAGTTGGTGCCATTAATCGTAAAGCCGCTTAAATGGTCTAAATCATCGATCCACATGTCTTTGAGAAAGTCATCTATTGACCACAAAGATGCAGAAGCGGACACCTCAAAATGGAGCCAGTATTGTGGATTGTAACGGCCTTCAGCCAGAATATGAAACAGGCGCGTTTTCGGCTGCTGAGCATTCTTCTCTCGTTCTGCAATAGTTGCCTGGCGCTGCTTACAGGACTTGAGATGCTGCGTCATCTTATTTTTCGCAACTTCAGCTTTGCAAAATGCGCAGCTTCCATTTGATACTGGTTTAGGCGTAGATTGAGTTCCCATCTTTTCCTCTTCATCTTTTCTCTATCAATGGAGAAAAGTTCAACACATCGTTATGGCGACTCTTCTTGTACTATCTCTCTCCAGAACGTTTTCTGTTTCGGAGTTGCCTGCTGGCTTTCTTCAAGCACCTGCAAAAAGTTCCGTGCTGGCGCTTGAGAGGGACGATCTTGTGCGTATGATGCAGCCTCTTCTGCTACATAACGCCGGTGCGTCGTTGCACCTTGTCGCCCTCTTGCAGGAGGGGTACGGTGCAAATAGGCACGGATATCTTGCGCGGATCGCTGCAAAACAAAGGCCAGACGCTCAATCAGAAGAGCAGGAATCGACTCTTCAGCCAGCATGCGTTGCTCCAATAACATCACAATATCTTCGCCTATGTCAAGTTCATCCGCTAATCGGGTGAGCGTTGATCCCTGGCGGGCTGAGAGCAACGAAGACAATGGCTCAGGAGGGAAACGAGTTTGCTGGAGAGCGCGTTGTAAGAGCGCACGTTCATCAGGGGTGGGGGAATGATACTCCAGGGTTTCTTCAGGTAACTGGAGTTCAAGGGCCTGATAATAGGCCGCAAAGTCCGCAATGGCAGAGGCATAGTGCGGATAGCGTGCGAGATATTCCTGCAAGCGAGGCTGGCGACCAGCCTTGAGCTCTGCCACATAGCGTTCTGTAATTCGCCAGACAGCTTCTTCTTGTTCCGATTCAGTCATCAACCACCAACCTTTTCCTCTGTAAGATACTTTCGTAGCAGTTCAGTTGCGACAAGAATACGATGACGAACAGTTCGATCGGTCACGCCTAATATCTGTGCCGCCTCTTTCTCCGTACAATCGCCCCAGAATTTGAGCAGAATCACCGCTTTCAAGCGTTCCGGCAAAGTGAGAACCAGATGCAGCATCTCATCATTCACCAGCGTCTCCAGTGAGCGTTGAGCATCCTCATCGACGATATCGAACATCGCATAGCCTTCATGTGTCAAAGAGCCGGGTGAGTCGAAGCGTTCTAAGAGTGAACGAGGGACACGCGTACCTTGTTTAATACGCGTATTTTTCCAGTAGCCCTCACGAAAAAGAAACGCTTGATAGACATGCTTGCGCTCAAAATAGAGACAATGCAAAAAATTCTCCTCCCAGAAAAGCCGGGTGGGATCTAAAAGCGCTTTGAACACACATTCATAGAGATCTGCACAGAGATCATTCACAACAGAGCTACGTTCACCGGTCAGAATAGGCAAATTTTTCAGGGCCGCCTGAGCCCACTTCTGATTCATTCCATACGTACGAGCGAAGACAATTTCCAGGAGGCGTTCACGTCCCGGATCATCTTTAAGAGAGACCGAGAGGCGTAGACAACGAGCAACAACCTCCAATGGAGTCTCCCTTGCCTCAAGCACCTGCCAGAAGGCAGGAGAAGCATAGAGGGGGAGCGCATTAAAGAGCCGGGTAAGAAGCGCCCGACGCCTGGCCAGAGCCTCCTCAGGATCATAATTAGCAGAGGATACATTTTCACCTTCCACGCAGCCATTACCTCCAAAATCCCATCTTACCTGTATTATTACAGTATAGAGATTCTGGCGACAAACGTCAAATTTTCTTGCTCTTTATATCCTATACGGAAAAAGAGAGGAAAAAGCGGAAAGGTTGCGCCACTTTTTTCTCTCTCGAATCAGCATGTGTGAAAATTCAGTAATTACTGGCCGCTCTGATGGAAAGCCAGAGCATTGCGATACACATCTACATAGCGTTGAGCGGAGGTTTGCCAGGAGTGATCGGCGGCCATCCCATGCAATTGAATCGTGCGCCAGACATCTTTGAAGCGATAGACCTCAAGGGCCCGCATAATAGCAGCGAACAGTTCCCAGGGATCATAATTATTAAAGATAAAGCCTGTGCCCTGTCCAGTAGCAGGATGATATTCCTGGACCGTATCAGCAAGGCCGCCGACGCGGCGAACAATCGGAACGCAGCCATAGCGCATAGCATTCATCTGGCTTGTGCCGCAGGGTTCAAAGCGCGAAGGCATCAAGAACATATCGCAACCGGCATAGATACGCTGAGCCAGTTCGGCATTAAAAGTGAGGAAAATGGCAATCTGTTCGGGATAGCGGGCAGCCAGGCTTTGGAAAAACTCATGATAATGCTGATCGCCGATGCCCAGCACCACAAACTGTACGCCCTGCGAGAGAAGAGGTTGAATAATTTGCGCAATCAAATCAAAGCCTTTTTGATCAGTGATGCGTGAAACCATCCCAAGCAAGGGAATATCGTCCCGAACGGGCAAATGCGCCTGCTCCTGTAAAGCGGCCTTATTCTCAGCGCGATTTTCCAGCATATTGGCATCGAACTGTGTATGAATATAACGATCCGTAGCAGGATCGATATCCTGATAATCGATGCCATTGAGGATACCGAACAGGCGATCGCGGCGAGCGCGGAGCATATGATCAAGTTTTTCGCCAAAGACAGGAGTCAGGATTTCCTGAGCATAGCGTTCACTCACCGTCGTAATCGCATCGGCAAAGAGAATGCCACGTCCCATAATATCGACCACATGAGCCAGTTCAGCGATCTGCGGATATAAAAAGCCATTAGCGGCGACGCCAGCGACCTCTAGAATGCGATAGCCAAAAATACCTTGATAGGCCAGATTATGAATAGTATAGACCGTAGCAGCCGAGGAAAAGAACGGATTATCATGATAGATCGTATGCATCCAATTGGGGACAATGCCCGTATGCCAATCATTGCAATGGACAACATCAGGAGACCAGTTTAAAGCCAGCGCAGTTTCCAGGGCCGCACGACAAAACAAAATAAAGCGTTCGCCATCATCAGTATAGCCGTAGATATTTTCGCGATCAAAGAAACGAGGCGCATCGATCATATATACCGGAATATGGTCGCCAATCAAGCCCTGACGAACACTGACCTGAACCTGAAAACTTCCCATAGGAACAGAAACCGACTCCAGTACAGTCTGAAGTTGAAAGCGCTCTGGATCGACCTGGCGATAACGAGGCATAACCAGGCGTACGTCGTGTCCCAAATCCTTCAGAGCCTTGGGTAATGCACCAACCACGTCTGCAAGACCGCCCACTTTGGCAAATGGCACTATTTCAGCCGCAAGGATCAAAACCTTGAGAGGCTGTTCATCCAGCATACCTATTTCTCCCACTAACAGAATGTACTCCATTATAGCATGCAAAAAGAAAAGGACGGAAGGATGTTATTGCTCCATCTTTCCGTCCTTTTCGCGAGTACAGCCAGATCAGGCATACTCAGACCTTATAGCGATTGCGTGTCAGGAAGTAGAATTGAATGCCAGCCAGAACGCCCATCAACACCAGCATAACAATGGCATCGAGCGCAGGGACGATAGGAGTTTGACCAGCGGGAGTGGGAGGAGGCACAATCAGGCCGGGTTGGAACGTGACATTCGGCTCCGTTTCTGGAGGCCAGACCGGAAGCGAGAAGAAGGCAAAGGAAGCCAGGTAAATGAAAAGGCAAGTGCCCATCACCAGCCACATTCCCAGACAGCCCAGATTATTCTCACCGACCACCGCGAACTCACGGCGCGCCACACTCGTCCAGATCACACCAACAACCAGCATACCGACACACAGCATCATAGCGACAATAATCTCGTTAGGAGCAGTGTGAACCATAAACGTCGCAGCGGCGATAACCGCAGTGATCACAATACCGCCAACGACCACCAGATTGCGATTGGACTTCCACGCCCAGATAGCGGCCAGCAACAACACGAAGAAATTGGAGCTGACAATCGTATCAATAATATAGCCAGAATCCTGAGAGAACGTGCAGGAGCCAGGAACATTCGTTTTCTGTGAGCAGTTCACCAGAAACGTCCCCAGGCCAATAAATGTCCAACCGTGAATCCAGGCGACCAGAGGATACATAACAAGCCAGAAGACCAGCAGAATAGCGCCAGTTTGCGCCAGGCCCAGAGAGCCAATCGCATACAGCCCCGGCATCGTACGTTTACGGACCGGACGCATCAGATAATGGAGGCGTAGAGCCAGAGCGGCAATAGACAGAAAAATGGCAGCCCCCAGAATGAGACCATCGATCAGGTTCAGCAAACGGAAACCGACGAAGGGATGAGCCGGGAAAAGCTGAGCGCCAAATGCCTGATTATCGAAAAGCGTGTAGAGAAGGAGAGCGAGAATAAGCAGCATAATGCCGCCGATGAGCATGTAACGAATAGATGGAGTCGTTCCAAGATCACGACGGTCAGGATTGCGCTGTTCGCGAATAGCCAGCACGCTATAGAAAACCATAGCTGCGCCAACGCCAATGAGGCCAAAGCTCAGCATCACAAAGTCGATAGCCCCGGCGCGGAGCCAGAGAAAATTGCCACCCAGAATAGGATTCCAGGAAGTCGTCGCCTGAGGGAAAAACTGATTGCAGGTTTGTACAGCAGGCGTACACCCCGTGAGCGAGGCCCAGAGAAACAGCACGAGGCCAGCGAGTGTCAGGATAGCCCCAATACCGATCAGTAAGCCAGGAGGCACGACAGGTTTGGGGTCAAAAAGCAGGACAATCACCTGAATAATGACAAAACCGGCCAGACAGACGACCGCCAGCGCAAGAATGCCCTGCTCGGCTCCCTCGAGAGTAGAGGCAGTCGCCACATTATATATATAGCTTGGGAGCTGTCCGACGAGAATAGCCGCAATCAGGAAAAAGCCGACGGCAAAAATCATCGCACGAGCCCAGGAGATTCGCTCTGGTAGCTCCCGATTGGTTGCATGTTGCATAGATCGCACAACCCTTTCAACATATCAATTCTGTTGGCAGAAAAGACATGACCAGCGATCGCTAAGAAACAGCATCGCGCCTCGTTTGAGACGCGATCGCACACGACTACGGCACAATCGTCAGTTTGCCCAGCATATCTGGATGAACTGAACAGAAGTACAAAACCGTATGATCCGGATTAAAATTGTAGGCTGCCTGAGTTACCGTATAGGTAAAGGTCTGACCAGACTGGATCAGATTAGAGCCTGAATCGAAGATCTGTGGAGCCGGAGTGGGGGATGAGGTATTTGTGCCTACAATCGCCGTCACCGTATGGCCCTGGCTCGTCTGATTCGTCCAGGTAATCGTCGACCCCACCTTCACCTTGATATTCAGATACTGAAAACAAGAGGGCGTGCAGGACGCTCCAGATGGTGGATTTACAATATCCATCTGCACCTTCTGCTGCGTAGAGAAATCGGTAGGTACCCCGAACTGTCCCTGGTCATTGAGAGATACAGCGGCAGCGTAATAATTGGGATAATTCGTCTGCAAATAATCAGGGAAGCCATTGAGACTGGGCGTAGCAGCACTCCCCGTATAGCCCTGTTTTTTCAGGTAGGCGGGATCGGACGAACGAATAAAGTTCATCAAATCATTGATATCCATGTCCTGCTGCAACTGGCCGCCATACTCATCTGCATCCACAATAGCACTGGGGGGAGTCCCCTTATAGATACCGGCACTAATAATACGACGCAGGTCATTGTCTGTCATCTGATTGAGCTCAGAGAAAGTGTACCCATTATATTTGGCAACGGTCACCTTCTGTGTATTCTTATCAATCGCGTAGCACTGGTTCGTGCAGGAAGTTGCATATAGCGCGTCACCCCGGGTAACACTCTGTATCTGCAACTGTCCATTCGCCTGAGCATCGTAATTCCCCTCAGTGATCCAGAAAACAGGAATCATCAGGGTCACAATAGCCAGCATAGCCAGAGCACCGAAGCCGTTTTTCTGCACGGCATTCGTGCGAGAATAGAACACATAGAGCAAGCCGCCCGCCACAACCAGAATCACGACGAGACCGAGAGCAACTTGTCCAAAATTTATCATAAAACAAAACCCTTTGATAAACGCCTCACCGCATCTCGACCCATACCAGCGTGAAAGGCTTTATCAACTTTTCATCGTTATTTTTCCGCAGCTACAGCCTCTCACCCAATACAAAGATCAGGAAGAGACAAGCGAGCCTTTTTCACACGCTCTCTGCCAGCGCAGAGGCTAAGGCAGAGCCTTAGCCGCCCGCCCCACACGCCTTCAGAGGGACAGGGATAATACGCGTCGAGGTATCAGGATGCGGCACCGTTTGATTGATAATGCCGGTTTCAACAATCACATTCCCGCCATCATCGAAGTGAATCTGGAAACGATCCAGACTGCGAGGAGCGGGACCATCGAGAAACTCGCCATCGACGTTATAGTGAGAGCCATGACAGGGACACTTGAAACTGGAGCAATCATCGCGAAATGGGACAGTACACCCCAGATGCACACAACGCTGGTAAAGAGCTAACCACTGCGTGCCATCAGTAGTATCAGTCGTCCAAAATTCGGACTCCTGCTGATCCTTCAAAAGTTGAGCATCAGCAATACTATAGGTAGTATTCTTCGCCAGATGGACAACATACGTTCTGGCAACCGGCTTATGGAAAATGCCCTTGATATCGATAGCAAAATCCAACGGAAGAGCAGCAGGAAAATCCGTCTTCTTGCCCACAGTTTGTGCAGAACCGAACGAGCCGCCCAGGGTTGGATACAAGAAATCCAACGCACCAGCGATAGCGGCAGTCGTCGAAAGGCCCCAGACAGCCAGCATCGAGCGGCGCAGGAAACGACGACGCGACAGACGTTGTTTTGCTATTTCAGCGGCCTCAGCCCCTCCCCCATGCAGTACTTCATACTGCTGGGGAGTGATAGGCGCTCTCTCTTCAACACTCATAAAATCCCTCTCGAACTTTTCACAGGCTAGAGATCAAAGTAGACATGATCCCACGGCCAGACCCACAACCAGCCGGGGCCTCGGAAGAAGCTTCCAGCCAGCGTAATCACAGCCCAGAACATCAGAAACAGCGTAAACGTGACAATCGCGACCTTGCGGTCGGCATAGGCACGGCTGGGATTGCGATCGATATAGGGCAAGAAAGCCAGAGCGGCCAGGAAAAAGCCAGGGACCAGAACGCCACCAGTCGTAGGTGCAAAGTAGTGCAATAATTCCTGCAAGCCCAGAAAATACCAGGGAGCCTTAGCAGGGTTAGGCGTCGAGCTCGGCGAGGCCGGATCACGCAAAGGAGCATCAATAACAATAGAAAGCAGCGTAATCATGACCGTGAGCATCGTCGCGGCAAAAAATTCGCGCACCAGGAGATGAGGCCAGACAAAGACAGAATCTTCGAGTGGCTTCTCAACGCGGGTAATGGCCTCCTGTTTCACGACAGCCAGAGTACGATAGCGGCGCTGATTAGCAGCGGCCTGCGTCTGTACGCCTGGATCTTTCTGTTCAATTGACATAGAGGTATCCTCTCAAAACAACCGTGAGTGCACGGTACCGAAAAGCTACAAATGAGTCCCTGACACTAGTGGGTTGGACTAGCCACGGAACTTTCAGTACGAGCCTCTAATTCACGGCGCGAAGGAGGAGGAGGACCAGCTTCACCACCATCCTTACGGATGCGCCAGAAGTGAACAGCCATCAAAAGAGCACCAGCCAGCGGGAGCATAATCACATGCGCGACGTAGAAACGAATCAACGTGGCCTGCGCAACCGCGCCACCACCTACCATCACCTTATAGACCGTGCTACCCAGCAGTGGCGTGTAAGGTGCAAGGTTCGTGCCGACCGTGATAGCCCAGAGAGCGATCTGGTCCCAGGGGAGCAGATAGCCAGTAAAACTCAAGAAGAGTGTCACAAAGAAGAGCAGCACACCGACCACCCAGTTGAACTCACGAGGTGGCTTATACGCGCCGTGATAAAAGACACGGATCATATGGAGCGTCACCGAGACAACCATCAGGTGAGCCGCCCAACGGTGCATATTACGAACGAGATGACCGAAAGAGACCGCGCTTTGCAATTGATTAATATTCTGATAAGCCGATCTTGTATCAGGAACGTAATAGAACATAAGAAAGACGCCAGTGATGGTCAGCAGCAAGAATAGGAAGAAGGAAATACCGCCCATACACCAGGTATAGGTAATCTTCATAGCCTGACGGCTGACTTTGACAGGATGCAAGTGCAGAAATACGTTGCCCATCATAACCAGAGACTGGTTAAGCGGAGTATCGGGATAGCCGTGGCGGAAAACAGAACGCCAAGCCTGACTCTCCACGATCTTCTGCGTAGCCAAATCGAGTAAGCTTTTCTTAGCAGTAGAGCCCACTGTGCCTCCTCAAAAGGATCAAGACTTTGATCGTGTTGGAAAGATATGTTCACAAAAATTCTGAACTGTGTGGCAGATTATAACATACCCGTATCTATGCGGATACCCCTTTGATTGAAAACAACAAGCCCCCGGCTCTAAACCTGCGCAGAATAGAACTCTTGCTCCCATTTCCTACAATTATTAAAATACTACTAAATTGTTCTGGCAGAGAGGAAGAGTTACAGATTGCCGCAACAATCTGGGGTTGATCCACACGAAGCCATCAAATCTAGCTTACTCTTACACTTTAATGATCACATCAGGTATCTACCTGATTTTTTCGCCTCTGTACACCTGATTCCCATGATATGTCGAGCTTGTCGCTAGAAAGATTTATCCGGAAAAGTTTACGTTTGACAGTTTCTCTCTGAAACCTTTACAATTATTAAGAGAAGAATAGAGCGATGTTTGAGAAATTAACTATGACAAAAGTGAGCCAGACAGTTGAGGAAGCGACCCAAAATAACCAATTCCTCAGGCGGTTATTACGTATACCCGTCTTCTATCGTGTGCTGATTGCCAACAGCCTGATTATCTTTATTGGAGCAACAGGAGGTACGTGGCTGGCCTCGCAGCTTCCGAGCAATAGCTATGCTCCTACAGGCCTGATTATCTTTATCACTGTCGGCTGGTTGGTGAGCGTCGTCATGAACTTTGTCCTGCTCCGTATCGCCTTCCGGCCGTTGATGGACTTAGGGAAAGTGATGCACCGCGTCCAGGAAGGCGAGAGATCGCTGCGAGCGCCCCTGACCGGCTTTGACCAGGATGCAGATCAGCTGGCCAGCACGCTGAATATGATGCTCGAAGCGATTAACGAGAGCAGCCGACAGCGAGCGGCTGAGATCTTCAATGCCCAGGAGGAGGAGCGCAAACGCATCGCGCGCGAGCTCCATGATGAAACATCGCAGGTACTCACCTCCCTGCTCATCAGTCTCGCCGTGCTGGAAGAGTCCGTAGCAACAGAAGAGGCGCGAGATCGCATCGGAGAAACGCGCATGCTGGCGCATCGCACGCTGCGAGCGATCCGCAATTTGAGCACCGATCTGCGCCCGAGTGCGCTGGATGATCTCGGCCTGATCCCTGCTCTGCGCTGGTACATTAAAGAATACCAGCAAAAATTCTCCCTCGATGTCAATTTTCAAACATCGGGGTTCAAAGAGCGCTTGCCAACGACCCTGGAAACAGCCCTGTACCGTATCGTCCAGGAGGCTCTGACCAACATTGCCCGGCACGCACATGCACACAAAGTCACAGTGGTACTCAAAGATGATCCTGATACGATCTACGTCACCATCACAGATGATGGGCACGGCTTCGATGCCGAACAATTGCAGAAACCACCAGGACCAGGACAAGAGCGAGGGTGGGGGCTGGTAGGAATGAGAGAGCGAGCAAGCTTGCTGGATGGCATATTGACCATTGAATCCAGAGCGGGTCATGGCACAAGCATCCATGCACGTATTCCACAACAGCCTTCTGCGCCACGCAAGAACAGTAATGCAGAAGTTTCTATCCCGTAATAGAGCCGCAGGGAGCGCACCTTTTACCAAAAACGATAGGATAAAACCGTGATGAAGATTCGTATCCTACTGGCTGATGATCACACCATCTTGCGCGCAGGTTTAAAGATGATGCTGAATGCTCAGCCCGATCTGGAGATCGTTGGAGAGGCTCAGGATGGGCGTCAGGCGATTCAAGAAGCTCAGCGTCTGCAACCTGATATTATCCTGATGGATATCACCATGCCAGATATTAATGGGATCGAGGCCACAAAACAGATTAAAAAGCTCTTACCCGATGTAAAAATTCTGATCCTCACGATGCACGAGCATGATGAATATATTTTCCAGGCGCTACGGGCGGGCGCATCTGGCTACATGCTGAAAGAGGCGGCCGATACCGAGTTAATTTCCGCCATCCATGTCATTCAGTGTGGACAATTTTATCTGTCGCCAACCGCCCAATCGGTCATGGTAGGCGATTATCTTCAGCGATTGCGCACAGGGGAAGAAAAAGACAGTTATAGCAGTTTGACGGAGCGAGAGCGAGAAATTCTCAAGCTGGTCGCAGAAGGATATACCAACAATCAGATTGCAGAAAAGCTCGTCATTAGCCCGAAGACCGTCGACACCCATCGCACCCATATCATGGACAAATTAAATCTGCACAGCCGAGCTGAGCTCGTCAAATATGCGATGCGACGGGGATTACTGGAAGATTAGAGGGCCATCATGTCACTCCTACCTGAGAGAGCGTACTGTAGAGAGCAGTGACATGATGTTGCGAACAAATAGTGTATCTGCCAGACACTCAAGAATAGAATGAAAACAAAGGACAGCAAGAGCAGATACAGGAGCAACCGGGAAGAAGAGGATTAAGCCTCATCGTCGTCGTCGAAATCCAGGCTTTCATTATTCTCTTCGGCGAAATACTCGTCGCTGTAGAAACCCACATCCTTTCCAACATAGACACTGACCAGAAAATCATCGCGCGGCATATCAGCAGAGAGAACAAGATCTTCGTCAATCTGCTCAATGAGCTTGGTCAGGTCAGCCTCCTCCAGCTCACGTTCTAGAATAAGCGTGCCATGGACGGCAGTGGTAGTAAAATGGATATCGACCGTGCCAAGGCGATTATTGCTCTGAAGGTTATTCCCCTGCATAATATAGTATCCTTCAGAGTAAGGGGTGCGAAAATGACGTTCGAAATGAATATCGTCCATAAATCCGTTTGTGCACAGCACAAAAACGTTGCTGCGCTCTCCTTTCTCCGTATTTTTTTATAGCTATGCGCCTGCCGCAGTCTGATACATCTTCTGCGTCTGCAACGCGACACAAATCGAGCTTGCGCAACCGTGTACGCGCACATTATATCATAGCGCCAAGAAATATCGCGTTTTGTCGCGAAACAGCAGAGCAGGCGAAGCTAGAGAAAATGCAGAGAGGTACGCATTGGCGCAAAGATGGCCTGTTCATAGTCAGCATACACGTTCTGAGCGGCAAGCTGGCCCAGCGTGTAAAGAGAGTTACCGTGCGCTCCGACAAACAAAACGACCGTATACGTAGCACCGTTTATCTGCATACTCCCCTGTTCCCGTTGCCACTTCACACCGGCAAACGAGAGCGCATCCAGCGATTTGACGTTTGTCAGCGCAAGCTTCGTGGCCTGATTCTGCAAGGTATGGGTAGGATCGGTGCCGCTGGCAGCAGTCTTTGAGAAAGTGACCATCGCCGTATTGCTGCTATCATGTAAAGAGAGTGTACCTGCTTTATCGTAGCTGCCCTCAGGCCAGCCAGTAGGATAGTTCAGGGCAACACCCATGCGAGAGTCATGCAAAGGTTGCCAGGGCTGCGTTATCTCCGC
>Ga0310811_10008770_pt1 | contig 13016 bp, 11 predicted proteins | sample YCmetagenome_FD_207642 | JGI IMG/M metagenome (GOLD analysis project Ga0310811, IMG submission 207642) | Soil microbial communities from experimental microcosm in Duke University, North Carolina, United States - YC | ecosystem: Engineered > Artificial ecosystem > Soil microcosm > Unclassified ...
CAACACCACGCCGTCATTTCGGCGACGTGATCTTCGACCGTGGATTGAAGAAGAGAAAGATCCCTCGCCAGTTTGGGACGACAATAATGCCGTCATCCCGAGCGTGCGTGGGATCTTTCCTTTTGGGAGCGGCTGGCGCGAAGGCCGAGCCGGCGTCGGTCAGGCAGTGCTTGCCCGGCGTGCGGTCACGGCTTCGGGAACTGCCGCTTGGGCGACCGCCACGATGTTGGCCGACAGGGTACCGCCTTCGATCAGCGTCTCGACCTCGCCGGTGCGATACGAGAAGACCCGGATGTCGTAACCGAATGAGCGCAGGAGCGCGACCAGGTCGGCCGTGCTCGTACCCTGGCCACGCAATGCCGCCTCGTTGGCTTCGATGAGCAATGTCGGACGCCATCGCGTCAGCATGCGGCGGGCGCCGCGGAGAACCTTGACCTCTGCCCCCTCGACATCGATCTTCATGACGTCCACGCGTTCGATCGACAGGCGCTGGGCGAGCGCATCGAAGGTCTCGACGGCGACCTGCTCGGCGCCGATGGCCGCAATCCCCTCGTGCGCGAATCCGCCGAGCGTATTGTGGCCGCCGTGCAGCTTGGGCGCGACCTGCAGATTGGCAAATCCCGACTCGGCGGCCAGCGCATGGGGAACGACCGTGACGTTGCCCAGCCGATTGCGCTCGATGTTCCGCTTCAGCACGGCACGTTCGCGCGAGCTCGGTTCGACGGACAGCACGCGTCCCGACATGCCGACGCGGCGCGCTGCGAAGACCGTGTACAGCCCCTCGTTTGCACCGACATCGACGAAGGTCATGCCTTCCTTCACGACGCTGCCGAGAAAGGCGAACTCATTGGGTTCGAACGAGCCGGCGACGTAGAGACAAAGGCTATTGTCGTTGCCGAGCGTCACCTCGAGCGTCGCCCCGGCGTACCAAGGCACGTCGAGAGGAACGACCAGGCCCTGCTCCAGCGCGAATTCCCACAGCGCCGCGCGGCGCAGCGCCATCCATCGTCGCTCGACGAAATACTCACAGGCAAAGGTCCAGCCGGGAAAGACCTCCAGTCGTGGCGGGCGCGGGGTCAGATATCCGGCATAGGCCCTGCCCAAACCGGGCGCATGCACCAGCAGCCAGCGGCCGATGGCATCGAGTCGCGTTCCCATTCTCCAGCAGCGATCCGCCCACCATTTGCGGAGCCCGCTGGGAGCGATACTCGTCATGTCGCGAATTGATATCGACTGCCCCTCCGGACGACAAGATGGCCGGCAACCCGTCTCCCCGACCGGCGCATCGCGGCATCGATTTTGCACGCTACCCGGGTCATTTCAAGGTGGTCGGCCTGGCAACATTTATGTGCAGCACCCGCGCAGTTGCTTTGCAACAAGGCGGAAGGATGCGACCGCCAGGCTGGGGGACTCTACGCATTGCTGCAAACGACAAGGGCGGCCTTTTGGGCCGCCCTTGCAACGCACATATCGAGCAACTTACTGGATGACGATTTCGACGCGGCGGTTCTGCGGCTCGCGCACGCCGTCGCCGGTCTGCACCAGCAGGCCCTGCTCGCCGCGGCCGATCACCGTGATCGCCGTCGCCGGCACGCCCTCGCGCACCAGCGCATCCTTGACCGCGTTCGCACGACGCAGCGACAGCGCCATGTTGTACGCTTCCGGGCCCGACGTGTCGGTATGGCCGGTCGCCGTGATGCGGGCGTTACCCTTGGCCTTGAACGCCGAGGCCGCCTGCTTGATCGTGTTCAGCGCCTGGGCCGACAGGTTCGAGCGGTCCCAATCGAAGAACACCATGAACGACGGCGGCGCCACGGCGGCTGCCGGCGGCGGCGGGGGCGGCGGCGCCGGCGGGCCGAACTTCAGCTGCAGGCCGAGCATGATGCTGAAGTTGTTGTTGGTCCAGCTGGTGCCGTTGATCGTCGGGTTCGACGTGCCGTAGTAGCGGCCGTCCAGGTTGACGCGGAAGTTGGTGTCGACGTTCCAGCCCAGGCCGATGATGCCCTGGTAGGCGAACACCGTGCTGCCCAGCGACTGGTTGCTGTCGACGAAGCCCACGCCGGCGCCGGCGCCGATGTACGGCGTGATCACCGAGGCAGGCATGAAGTCGTACAACAGGTTGGCCATGATGCCGAGCTGCCCGACCTTGCTGTTGATCGCCGTGTTGGGCACGCCGATGTTGAGGCCGTTCTGGCGATAGACGCCTTCGATCTCGACGCGCGGGCCGACGAAGTCATAGCCGATGACGCCACCGACCACCCAGCCGGTCTGCGGCGTCACGCTCACCGTCGCGAAGTTCGGCGCAAGGTTCGTGTTGGCGGAGAAGTTCAGCAGCCAGTTCACGCCGCCTTCCGCACCGATATAGACGCCGGGTGCCGGCGACTGTGCCTGGGCTGCGATCGGCAGAACCATCAATGCCGCAGCGGCCACTAAAGCCTTCTTCATGGGTCTATCCCCTCAGAATTTACCAAACTCACGAGCGTTGGCCGACTGGTTTCACCAACTCGTGCCGCTACATACACCCCATACTTTGTGCAGTTCAACAAAGCGGGCCGGACCGTGGCAACTCGGTGGGAATGTGTGTCTTGACTGCCACACTGCGTCATTACGAGTGACTCGTATCGTACACCGTCGACGGCAGGGACACACAATATCTGGTGGCGATGCCGTCTGGACGCCCAGCCGCCAGTCGCTCTTTCGCAGGACCGCCCAAACGCTCGGTGGACCATTTTGCCGCGACCCCAATTGCGGTAAATCGACGTTCATCGAACCACGAAGGGAAGCGCCATGGGCCAGTACAGCAAGGTCGAGATCGACGGCCGCCTGATGATCGTCACCATCAATCGCCCGGAGGTCCGCAACGCGTGCCATCCCATGGCCAACGAGGAGCTGGTCGCGGCCTTCGACGAGTTCCACACCAATCCCGAGCTCTGGGTCGCCATCATCACCGGCGCCGGCAACGAAGCGTTCTGTGCCGGCAACGACCTCAAGTATCACGCCGAGTTGCAGGCCAAGACGGGCAAGCGCCCGGTTCACCCGGCCAAGGGCTTCGGCGGCCTCACCAATCGCCATGACCTCGACAAGCCGGTCATTGCGGCGGTGAACGGGGTGGCCATGGGCGGCGGGTTCGAGATCGCGCTCGCTTGCGACATCATCGTCGCCTCTGACAATGCCCGCTTCGCCCTGCCCGAACCGCGGGTCGGCCTGGCCGCCGGCGCCGGCGGCATGCAGCGCCTGTCGCGCATGATTCCGCTCAAGAAGGCGATGGGCATGATGCTGACGGGCCGCCATGTGCCGGCCAAGGAAGGCTACGAGCTCGGCTTCGTCACCGCCGTGGTGCCGCAGGCCGACCTCATGAAGGAGGCACGGCGCTGGGCCGAGGAGATCCTGGCCTGCTCGCCGATGTCGGTCCGCGCCACCAAGCAGGTGGTCATGCGCTCGCTCGACGTGCCTGCCCTCGAAGTGGCGACGCACAATTTGCACTACCCCGCCTTTGTCGCCATGACGCACAGCGAAGACACGGTCGAGGGACCGAAAGCCTTCGCCGAGAAGCGCAAGCCGAACTGGAAGGGCCGCTCATGTTCTCCTTTCAAGCAAGAGCAATCCTGCTCGCTCAAGCCCATGAGCGGGCGGGACGCCCGCGGTCCGATGATTATGAGTAAGCAAGACGCTCGCGGTACCAAAGCTTGACGTCCTATTGGTCCGACCATTAAATACATCGACCAATAAATCAATAAGGGAAGGGAAAAGATGCCTGCTACAGCTGCCGGCTTCGCCTTGGGCGAGATGCTGGCCGTGCTCCTGGCCCGCGACATGGCCGACGGCGAGAAGGCCATCGTCGGCACCAACTCGGACATCCAGGTTGCCGCCTGCAATCTCGCCCGCCAGCGCCACGCGCCGCATCTTTGGTGGGTCTCCGGCCCGGGCGGCATGACCAACCCGACCGAGGGCATCATCCGGCCGGCCGCCGACGCCGAGAACATCGCCGTCGCCCAGGCGGTGATGGACCTGCCGCAGATGATCGATTTCATCGACTGGCAGGTGCACTTCTTCGATTTCGCCATTCTCGGCGCACTGCAGACCGACCGCTTCGGCAACATCAACACCGTCTGCGTCGGCGATCACGCCAAGCCGCGCCTGCGCGGCCCGGGCACCGTCGGCATCAGCGCCCTGTGCGGCCTGTCGCGCCGCTTCTACATCATGATGACGCGCCACGACCGCGGCGCCTTCGTGCCCAAGGTCGACTTCGTCTGCGGCGCCGGTCATCTCGAGGGCGGCACGTCGCGCACCGATTTTGGCCTTCCCGAAGGCGGCCCGCGCCTCGCCGTGACGCCGCTTGGGGTGTTCGACTTCACGCCCGACAGCAAGGCGATGCGCGTCCGCTCCCTGCACGACGGCGTCACGCTCGAGGAAGTGCGCGACAACACCGGCTTCGATCTCGTCGTGCCCGACGTTGTCCCGCGCACCACGCCGCCCGACGCCGAAGAGCTGTTCGTGCTGCGCCACGCCGTCGACACGACCGGCGCGCTCGCCCGCAAATTTCCCTGGCCCAACGTCGAACGAAAGGGCGCACGATGAACAACTACCATTTCGAGGAACACCATCTGATGTTGCGCGACCAGGTGCGCAAGATGGTGGAGAAACACGTGGCGCCGATCGCCTCGGAGATCGACGAAAGCAACCGCTTCCCCGAGGAGCTGGTCGAGATCTTCGGCGACATGGGCCTGCTGCAGCTCTGGGTGCCGCAGGAATATGGCGGACCGGGCGGCGACCTGACCTCGGTCTGCCTGGTCAAGGAGGAGATCGCCAAGGTCTCCGAATCGGCCGCCCTGCTCGCTGCCAACAACTCGTTCGGCCTCATCCTGCCGATCCTCAATTTCGGCAGCGAGGAGCAGAAGCGGCACTATCTCGGCCTGTCGGCCAAAGGCCGCACGCTCACCGCCGTCGCCATCACCGAGCCAAGCACCGGCTCGGACGTCTCGTCGATGAAGACGCGCGCGGTCAAGGATGGCGACAGCTGGGTGCTGAACGGCGGCAAGATCTACATCACCTTCGGCTCGGTGGCGCATTTCATCATGGTGTTCGCGCGCACCAGCGAGGGCAAAGGCGCCAACGGCATCTCGGCCTTCATCGTCGACACCAAGACCAAGGGCTTCTCCTTCGGCAAGGAGGATCGCAAGATGGGCATCCGCGGCGTGCCCAACGTGCCGATCTTCTTCGACAATGTGCGCGTGCCGGCCGAGAACATGATCGGTCCCGAGGGCCAGGCCTTCAAGACCTGCATGCGCATCCTCGACCTCAACCGGCCGACCATCGGCGCGATCTCGTGCGGGCTGGCGCAGGGGGCGATCGACCAGGCCGCCGCCTATGCCCGCCAGCGCATCCAGTTCGGCCGCCCGATCGGCGAGTTCCAGGGCATCCAGTTCATGCTGGCCGACATGCAGATGCAGACCGAGGCGGCGCGCTGCATGCTCTACGACTGCGCCCGCATGGCCGATCGCCAGGAGTGGGATGGATTCTCGGCCAAGGCCTCGATGGTGAAATGCTTCGCCAGCGACACCGCGATGAAGGTCACCACCGATGCAGTGCAGATCTTCGGTGGCGCCGGCTACATGCGCGACTTCCCGGTCGAGCGCTACATGCGCGACGCCAAGATCAACCAGATCTTCGAGGGCACCAACCAGATCCAGCGTCTGGTGATCGCCCGCCACATGCTGCGGGGCTGATGCCATGACGACCTCGCGCCCGAGCAAGATCGTTGATCTCGACACTGCCCTGTCGGTCGTCAAGGATGGCATGACCGTGGGCATCGGCGGCTGGATCTTCCATGGCCAGCCAATGGCGCTGATCCGCGGCCTGGTGCGCCGCGGCGTGCGCGACCTCAAGCTGGTGCCGGCGCCGGGCAGCGTCGCGCCGGACATGCTGATCGGTGCCGGCTGCGTACGCGAAACCGGCTGCGTCTTCATCAGCTTCGAGCATCTCGGCCTCGCCCCCAACTTTCGCCGCGCCGCGCAGTCGGGTGCGCTCACGGTGCTGGAGATGGATGGGCCGGGCATCGCCGGCGGCCTGCGCGCCGGCGCCTGCGACCTGCCTTACGGGCTGGTCCCCGATCTCGGCACCGACCTGCCCAAGGTCAATCCGCAAGGATACCGCAAGGCGCGCATCCAGGAAGGCGGCCGGCCGTTGCTCGAGGTGCCGGCGATCAAGCCCGACATCGTGCTGCTGCACGGCCAGCAGGCCGACGAGGAAGGCAACGTGCAGTATTTCGGCGCCGGCTACTTCGACCTGCTGATGGCGCAGGCGGCAAAGCACGTGATCTGCTCGGTCGATCGCATCGTGCCGGTCAGCACCGTGCGCCAGTCGGCGCGGCTCACCAAGATTCCGTCGGCGTTCGTGCACGCCGTAGTGGCGACGCCGTTCGGTGCCCATCCCGGGTGCAGCCCCGGCCTCTATGCGCAGGACGAGACGCATCTCGCCGCCTATGTGGCGGCGAGCCGCGACCAGGCGTCGTTCGATGCCTATCTCGCCGATCATGCGCGGCTGGCCGGCGGCGAGGCCGCCTATCGCGACCGCATCGGCGCCAACGCGCTTGCCGCCCTCACCGCGGGCGCCGCCCAGCCGTGAGCCCCGGCTTCGATCCGATCCGCCGGCGTCGCCTGTCGGACCAGGTGTCGGCGCAGATCCAGGGGCGCATCGCATCGGGCGAGCTGCGCTCGGGCGATAAGCTGCCGCCCGAGCGCGAGCTCGCCGAGAGCTTTGGCGTCAGCCGCGGCGCGGTGCGCGAGGCGCTGCGCAATCTCGAACGGTCGGGGCTCGTTTCGCTGCACGCCGGGGCACGCGGCGGCGCCTTCATCGGCCAGGGCGATCCCGGCCTGATCGGCGACAGCTTCCGCAATCTCTACCAGCTCGGCAGCGTGTCGCTCGATGAGCTCACCGAGGCCAGGCTGTGGCTCGCCTCGACGGTGGTGCGCATCGCCTGCGCGCGCGCCACCGACAAGGACCTCGCCGGGCTCACCGCCAATGTCGACGAGGCCGAGCGGCTGTTCGCGGCCGGCCGCTACGACGACAAGATCGACGTCCACATCGAGTTCCACAATCTCCTGGCGCGAAGCACGCGCAACAAGGTGATGGCAATGCTGATGGGCGCGGTGATGGAAGTGATGCGCGACTTCGCCCACGCCGCCGGTGGCGAGCGCACCGATCTCACCATCAAGGCGCGCCGCCGCCTGCTGGACGCTCTCAGCCGGCGCGACGCCGAGGCCGCCGTCGCTGCGATGACCGACCATCTCGAAAGCCTGCGCCAGCGCTACCGCGAGAGAGCAGTTCGGCCTGTCGAATGAACCCTCTTCTGGGACCGCGGGCGTCCCGCCCGCTCATGGGGTCCGAACGAGCGGGGTTGCCCTCAAAGGAGAGCATGAGCGGGCGGGACGCCCGCGGTCCCAAAAGAGCATGACCAATGAACGAGGAAACGATGATCACAAGACGCACAGGCCTCGCCCTGGCGCTTGGCCTGATGCCAGGTGTCGCGCTGGCTGACTTCCCCGACAAGCCGATCCGGCTGGTCGTCCCCTATGCTCCGGGCGGCACGACCGACATCATGGCGCGCACCCTGCAGGAGCCGTTGTCGAAGATACTGGGCCAGCCGGTGGTGGTCGACAACAAGGCGGGCGCCGCGGGCGCCATCGGCACCGCGCAGGTCGCGCAAGCCGCACCGGACGGCTACACGCTGGTGTTCGGCAACAACGGCCCGAGCGCCATCGTACCGCTGATCCAGAAGGATGTCGGCTACGATCCGATCAAGAACTTCGCACCGGTGTCACTGGTCTCGATCGCGCCGATGACGCTGGTGGTGCATCCCTCGGTGCCGGCCAGTACCGTGAAAGAGCTGATCGCCCATGCCAAGGCTCAGCCCAACGGTCTCGAGTACGCCACGGCGGGAGCCGGGTCGTTCGGCCATCTCGCCAGCGAGCTGTTCGGCAAGCTGGCCGGCATCAAGCTGGTGCACGTGCCTTACAAGGGCCAGGCGCCGTCGACCATGGCGGTCATGAACGGCGAAGTGAAGATGCTACTCACCTCCTCGTCGGACACCCAGGATGCGGCGGTGCGCGCCGGCAAGCTCAAGCTGCTCGGCGTCTCGACGGCCAAGCCGTCGCCGCTGATGCCGGGTGCGCCGACGATCGGCGAGTCGCTGCCCGGCTTCGAGGTCAATGTCTGGTTCGGCATCCTGGCCCCGGCCGGCACGCCGTCACCGGTGATCGACAGGCTCAATGCCGCGATCCGCCAGGTCCTGGCCGATCCCGAAATTGAGAAGAAGTTTCTGGGTTACGGCTGCATCGCCACGGCGAGCACGCCGCAGGAATTCGGCGCGATGATCGCCGCCGAAATCCCCAAATGGCGGAGCGTGGTCGAGAGCGCCAAGATCACGGTGCAGTGACGGCGCGGCCGGCGCGGCCGGTCATGGCGTGGGCGGTCACGGCCCTTCGTCGACCGAGACGAGATCGCCGAAGCGGACCCATTTCGAGCCGTCGAAGCGCGATACCCTGGCCTGCTTGATGGGCGAGTAATCGGTCGGCGAATAGCCGACCTTGATGCCCGGCAGCAGCAGCGGCAGCGCGACATCGCGCAGCGTCGTGCCCTGCTTCAGGACATTCTCCCGGCTCAAGTCGTTGCCGCAGTTGCGCAGGATCATTTCGGTGAGCAGCGACGTCATGTAGGCGAACGCCGCGGTCGAATCGGAAGCAGCCTCGTTGGGCGCCCACTCCTTCATGAAGGCGTAGTAGGCCTTCATGCCGGGATCGTCGGCCCATTCGGGATCGCCGGGGAATTTCACGAACTGCAGGCTGACCAGATCCTTCGACTGCTCGAGGCCGGCCGGCTTCAACACATTGTCGAGCGAGGAGATCGCCTGGATGATGATGTGCAACGGCTTCCAGTTGAGGTCGGCCACCTTGCGGATCGCCTGGGCGCCGAACTTTGCGGTCGAGGCGTTGAACAGGGTGTCGGTGCCCGAGTTCTTCAGCTCGATGATCTGGCTTTCGATCGTCGGGTCGGTCATGTCGTAGCTCGACTCCTTGACGATCATCCTGGCCGCCTTGTCGCCCAGCGCCTCGCGAAAGGCCTTGAGATAGCCTTTGCCGAATTCGTCGTTCTGGTAGAGCACGCCGATCCTGGCGTCGGGCTTGGTCGCCAGGATGTACTTCGCGAGCAGCTTCGCTTCGGTCGGCTGCAGCATGTAGAAGGCGGTCGACCACGGATAGACCTTGGGGTCGGCGAACACCGCGGCGGCGCTGGAAATCAGCAGATGCGGCACCTTGCGCTGATTGAGATACTTCGCGACCGCGACGTTGGGCACCGTGCCGACCGAGCCGAACAGGCCCAGCACCTGCTCGCTCTCGACAAGCTCGCGGGCGCGCTCGACGGCCTTCGGCGGGCTGTAGCCATCGTCGAGCGACAGCATCTTCACCTTGCGGCCGTTGATCCCGCCGTGTGCATTGAGACGGTTGGTGTAGGCCATGTCGACGCGCCCTTGCACGCTCCAGGCGGAGACCGGCCCGCTGTAGGGTTGCGTCTGGCCGATCTTGATCTCCTTGTCCGTTACACCCGGCCCATTCTTCTGCGCGAATGCCGCTGGCGCCACGAGCACCAGGGCAAGCGAGACGACGAGTATGCGCATACGCATGGATCCTCCCTTCCTTCTTCCTGTCGATCACGATGAGGTTCGCGAATCGGCAGGGCAACGCGGATGAAGCGAGGAGTCCGATCGATCACGGATATGATGTTTGAGTGCGAGTGCGTACGGGCGCTACTCATTCCCCTCCTCCGTAATCGGGCAGGGCATTCGCATACGGAGCGCTCTTCATTGTCCTCCCCAGCTCTGCTGGGGAGGTGTCGCCGTCATACGGCGACGGAGGGGTCATGAGTCATGGCACCGCCGTCTCTTGTGACTCATGACCCCTCCGCCCCGTATGACGGGGCACCTCCCCACCGAAGGTGGGGAGGAGAATGAAAAGGGCATCAGCTTAAGCGTAAACCCGCAAGATTGCCCTCGGCGCGCCAGGCGGCGAGCATCTCGTAGAAGGCCATCGGGCCATCGCCGTAGCGGCCGCCTACGAACAGCTCCTCGCTGCGCGCGGCCTTGCCTTCGCCGTTGTAATAGCCCGGCGTGCACGCGGCGTAGTAGGCGACCTGCGCCTTGTTCTTGGGCGACGAGCGGATGACGTCGACATAGGCGTCGACGGCATCCGCGGTTGGCTCGAGCCGCGACGCCCCTCGCTTCTCGGCCTCGCGCAGCACGTGGGCGAGATGGCGTGACTGCTCGTCGAGCAGATGGACCGCATTCACCGCCGCGGCGGTCTGCTGATTGCCACCGACCAGCAGGCAGTTGGGGAACCTGTCCGTGGTCATGCCATGCAGCGTTCGCACACCTTGCCGCCAATGATCGCTCAACCGCACGCCATCGCGGCCCTCGATCTCGAAGCCGATCAGCCGGCTGTAGGTGATGCCGGCCTCGAAGCCGGTCGCGAAGATGATGCAGTCGACACGATGTTCCTGCCCCTGCGCCACGATCCCGCGCCTGGTCAGGCGCTCGACCCCCTGCCCTTGCGTGTCGACGAGCCTGACGTTGGGCCGATTGAACGCCACGAGATAGTCGTCATGGAAGCAGGGGCGCTTGCAGAACCAGCGATACCAGGGCTTCAACGCTTCCGCCGTCGCGCGATCGCTCACGATCTCGTCGACCCGCGAGCGCAGCATGTTCATCGCCCGGTAATCGGCGATCTCGGCCAGAAGCAGGCTTTCCTCGCGCGTCGGCCGGCGGCCGAGTCGGTTGGCGACCTCCTTCGAGGAGATCGGCTTCAGCATGCCCGAGATCTCGACCCAGCCGTCGTGGACGTAGTCGATCTCCTGACGCATGTTCAGGATGAGGCGTTGGAAGTTCTCCCGCCGCTCCTTCTGCCAGCCGGGCTTCGACATGTCGGCGTAATCGGGGGCAGTGCCTTGTTGGCCGCGCACCCCCACTGAAGACGGCGTGCGCTGGAAGACCAGGAGCTGCTCGGCCCACTTGGCAACTTCCGGCACGATCTGCACGGCCGTGGCGCCGGTGCCGATGACCGCGACGTGCTTGTCGCGTAGGCCGACCAGGTTGCCGTTCGAATCGCCGCCGGTGTAGCGATAGTCCCAGCGGCTGGAATGGAAGGCATGTCCCTCGAACTGGTCGATGCCCGCAATGCCGGGCAGCTTGGGCAGGCTTTGGCGTCCGCAAGCCAGCACGAAGTACTTGCACGTCATGCGATCGCCGCGGCTGGTCTCGATCAGCCACTTGCCGTCGGCGTCGAGCCAGCGCGCCGACGTTATGACCGTCTGGAAGCAGGCCTTGTCGTAAAGACCGTAGTGCTGGCCGATGCGCCGGCTGTGCTCCAGCATCTCCGGCGCGTAGGCGTAGCGATGGCGCGGCGCGTAGTTGAGCTCCTCGAGCAGCGGCAGGTAGATGTGCGCTTCGATATCGCACATCGCGCCGGGATACCGGTTCCAGTACCAGGTGCCGCCGAAATCGCCGCCCTCCTCGATGATCCGGATGTCGGAAAAGCCCGCTTCGCGAAGCCGGGCGCCGACCAGCAGGCCACCAAAGCCGCCGCCCGCGACGATCACCTCGGTGTGGTCGACGATCGGCGCGCGCGCATAGCCGGGATCGACCCAGGGATCCTTGCCGAAGTCGGCAAACTTTCCGTCGATCGCCGGAACGTACTGCGTGTTTCCTTCAGGCAGAATTCGCTTGTCGCGCTCCTGCTCGTACTTTCTCTTGAGCGCGCCCGGATCGAACTCCAGCGGCCCGAGAAGGTTGTCGATCATTCGGTACAATACTGCATTCATGGGCTTGACGTCTTTCCACGGACTGTCAGGTAAGACGGTCTGCCGGGCCGATGCAACGCCTTGCAGGGACAGGGTGGCGATATCAAGGTTGTGATGACCGCACGGCTCGCCCCGTTGGCAATTGCGGCCGCCCGATGTCCTCTGTCAGCGTCGGATTGGCAGAGCAACGATTTCGACAGGAGAGACCGCGGGGAACGCCATGGCCAGTCCGGAATTTCATCGCCTCGTGGCGCGCCTGCGCGCCCGCCCGAGTCCTGCCGATCCAACCGTCGAGGACTCGCGCGCCGGCTTCGCCGCACTCGCCCGGCTCTATCCGCCGCCCGCCGACGCACACTTCGCGACTGTGGACGCCAATGGTGTCCGTGCCGAATGGGTGAGCGTGCCGGAGAGCAGTCCGTCGCGCGTCATCCTGTATTTTCATGGCGGCGGCTACTCGATCGGCTCGGCCGAGACCCATCGTGACCTGGTCGCACGACTGTGCCGGGCCGCCGGCGCGCGGGCATTGTCGGTCGACTATCGGCTGGCGCCGGAACATCGCTTCCCGGCCGCGGTCGAGGATGCCGTCACGAGCTATCGCTGGCTGCTCGACCGCGGCGTCCCCGCGACGGCAATCGTCCTCGCCGGCGATTCGGCCGGCGGCGGGCTGGCGCTCGGCACGCTGCTCGCGCTGCGCGACCAGGCCGTGCCACTGCCGATGGCCGCCGCGTGCATGTCGCCGGTCACCGACCATCTGAAGACCGGCGCCTCGATGGACACCAAGGCGGCGGTCGACCCGATGGTCCAGCGCAAGACCAGCACCGAGAACTCCAAGCGCTACATCGGACCGGACGGCGACCCGAAGGCGCCGTACGCCTCGCCGCTTTATGCCGACCTGAAGGGCCTGCCGCCGGTCCTCATCCTGGTCGGCACCGCCGAGGTGCTGCTCGACGACTCGACACGCTTCGCCGAACGAGCGCGTGCCGCCGGCGTCGAGACCGAGATCGAGGTGTGGGAGGAGATGATCCACATCTGGCCGTTCTTCGGCGACCTTCCCGAGGCCGGCAAGGCAATCGACCGCATGGGCGCCTTCATTCGGTCCAAGCTGGCACGGGAGGAATCATGAGCCTCGACGGAAAGGTCGCCGTCGTCACCGGAGCCGCACGCGGGTT